>Ga0307377_10005088_pt1 | contig 14179 bp, 18 predicted proteins | sample TR3MG_FD_202535 | JGI IMG/M metagenome (GOLD analysis project Ga0307377, IMG submission 202535) | Soil microbial communities from Risofladan, Vaasa, Finland - TR-3 | ecosystem: Environmental > Terrestrial > Soil > Coastal area > Acid sulfate soil | place: Finland: Risofladan, Vaasa | collected... | reverse complement strand
TGCTCCCGCGGGCAACTTTGCCTCAACTGCCGCGGGGAAAGCGGTAGCTTGCGTTAACAGAGCCTTGATATTTTTGATAGCCATAATCTTACTTTCCTCCTTTATTCGGTACCTCTCCGGATTTATCCGGTACCTCTCCGGATTTGTGACTTAATATCGGTAGCGGTATCACTTCCCGCCTTGACTACCGCCTCGAAGAGACCCACGAACGTGCCAACTGTTTCCCCAATCACCTTACCGAGCAGACGGGGTACTGCCGCCGGCTCCTCAGGCATGCTTGACTTGAAAGCGTCGATGTTTCTATTGACGCTGCTGGCATAAGAGTGCGCGACACCAGCAATATTCTCGGCAACTCTGGGGAAGATTTGGATAGCGCCAACTGCACCATCGGCGATACTATCGGCTAATTCTTTGGGGTCTTTAAGCAGCTTTGACATTTCTCCTTTCATAGTAACCTCCCTTTTATTTAGGAGAGCAGCCTTCTCCAAAAAGGAACGGGGGAGAGCACCCCCAACCTTTTTATTGAAGGTCTGCTCTCCCCCGCTTTTAACCTACAGTTAGAATTCTAAACAAGAATTTAGGATTTGTCAAGTATTCCTTATAAAATCACCTCCTTTAGCTTGCTAAGGGTAGTAAAATCGGTGGCGGAGGAATCAAACTGAATGGTAGAGGCAAAGGGGGTCTAGCTGTTACCCTCGCTTCGGGGCTGCCCAGTAGCACGGCGTTCTTTTGGTTGAAGTTAATGCAGGACCTTATCAGGTCGTCCTCCTCCAGAGCAGCATTTCTTGAGAAATATTCTTGCATCGTATTGAAGGCTTCCCCGGTGGTTTTGCCGTCCAGGATAGTATTTACGCAACTGGTAATTGGCAACATTACACTCTTTGCCAGCTTGTCACTCCATGGAGTAAACGCTAAGTCAGCGTCTACTACCCAGACTAAATCATCCTTGAAGCCTATGTAGCTGGCTGCCCCCTTTTCTATCAGCTCGGGTCCTAACAGTTGAGCCGTTTCGCAGGCAATGAGAATTACTATTTTACCCTTGACGTTGGGAATAGAAAGGATGTCCATGACAACCTGGTTATTGTGTCCGCAAAAGGAAGAATCATCGCCATGGCCGACTCCGATAATGGCATCGCTAATTGTTAGCATCTGGAAGGGCTGTTTTCTATCCATTGGGCCAATTAGCTGGGGAGGCAATGACCGGGGCAGGACATAGCGGATGAGAAACCCTGATGCGCTTCTGGTGGGGAGGTCTCCAAGAGGCAATGCTAGCATCAGCCTTCCTCCACGATTTTTCTAAACTGTTCAAAGAAGGCCGGGTTTCGCTCAAGCTCTCCTGGAATTTGTTCTAAGGGGATAGAAGTTGGATAAGGTTTATTTAACCCCAGACTTACCAAGGTAGGTTTGGACTTGGGGGGGTGTGTAGCCAGATATCGCCTCATTGCCTCGGCGGCCGCTTTCCTAGCTTCCTCGGTCGGGGCTTTTCTAAGGGCTTCCTTCAGTTGTTCCCATTCGGCATTTGCCATTTCAATATCACCTGTAATAAACAATTCCCGAAGCAATATCGTATTTATAGTCTTCTCCGTCAATGGCTGCAAACTCTCGGCTGTACTTCTGTTCTGACCACTCACCGGTTACAGAACTAGCGCAGTGGCAAGAGAGCCTGCCTGCACTCTGCACATTCCTCACTGTGATTATGTCTCCCGGGTTGTGTTGTATATAGTCTTGCCAGACGTTCCCGACTTGGTCGTAATGGTAGAGCTTCCATTTGCTGGTAAGGAAGGGGAAGCCGTCACCTTTAACAGTGAAGGAAACCTTAGTTGGTGGTGGAGGTATCGCCTTCTCGAAGTGGGCGGTGATTGTCCTTTTCTCAGTCATATATACCGGAGCCGTGGGGTTAGTTGTATCCGTCAACTCGCCAGACCAACTCTTAAAAGTATATCCGCTGTTAGGATGAGCGGTGACTAATACAGTGGTACCTTTGGGATATAATCCATCGTATACTGTCCCTGTTGTTGGTGATGGGTTGGTTGTTACATAGCCACCAGCCGTTGGGTCTCTGTTAATTACGAGTTCCTTCACCTCAGGAGCTGCCTCCTTCTCGAAATGAGCTGTTATCCCTCGTGTCTCGGTCATTGGATAGACCGGAGCTGTTAGAGCCGTGGTATCCGTCATCTCCCCGGACCAGCTCTTAAAAACATAACCGGAGGCTGGGTGAGCAGTGACGTAAACCGTAGTACCTTTCGGGAACTGCCAGTTATTTTCTGTTCCCCCGGAGGGAGATGGGCTTGTCGTCACATAGCCTGCGCCGGCGGGGTCAATATTGACCTGAAGGGTTTCAAGCTCTACCCCTTTAATGTCAAACGCAGACCAGTCGGTGTCGGTTTCTTGAGTTTTCTTTTCCAGGGTTTCAAGCTTTGCCCTGACGCTATACATTTGCCCGGGTTCCAATTTGGCTGGCAATACAATACTACCCTCCAAGCCGCGAGTTTCCCAGTCAGTAGCTTCCTCGAATCTTACTGATACAGGAGAGAAGGTATGCTTAGTAATAAATGTTCCGGTTGGTCCTGTGCCCAGTGAAATTGTGAGTTGGCCATCCTGGGCGATTCCCTTATAATCGTATGGTGCAGTGAAGGAAACTTTATCCCCTATGTCATATGTTCCCTCGGTTAACTTAAAATCAAAGTCCTTAATGTCAGCCTCAGGCACCAGAGCCTCAGTGACATAGACCTTCCAGATATGAGAGATGTAGTCAGAGAATCCGGATATCTTGAGTACTACCTCAATGGCGCCATCAGTCAGTCCGCCGCAGGCGATAAGCGGAACACTTATCGGGCTTGTCAGCTGACCGGAGTATTTTTTATCGATTGAGTCAGGCAACTCGAAAGTGGCTGTGTAGGCGTCAGTCTTCGGAGTAAACCCCCCAGCCCAGTCTCTATAGCCAGACTTGATACTTATGCTCGCTGCCCTTTTTGACCCCTGCCACTCAAACGCGGGGGTTACAGAGAGGCTGTCGGCAGTGGTCTTGGAAAGCAGTAGCCCGGAGTCCGCGTCGTGGTCGGTGAGTTGAACCGCGTTTCCGTCGATATTAACGGCGGAAAATCGGAAGTTGACCACCGGTGCCTTCGTTGCGTAGACATTCCAGATATGAGAGATGTAGTCGCCCATGCCCGGCAGCTTGGCGACAATTTCTATGGCGCCGTCGCTGATATCGCCACAGGCGGTGAGGGGAATCGTTATCGCCTCTTCAAGCACGCCGGAATAGGGCGTATCGGGCGACTCGGGAAGCTCAATGGTGCGAGTGTAAGCTTCGGTCTTCGGCGTGAAGTTGCCAGCCCAGTCTCTATAGCCAGACTTGATACTTATCGTGGCCGTTTTGCTGGCGCCAACCCACTCAAATGATGGTATTATCTCCAGGGTATCGGTAACTTTCTTCTGTATCAGGAGCCCGGAATCGGCATCATGGTCGGTTAACGTAATATTGCTCCCGTCAATGGTGACCCCGGCGAACCGGAAGATGGCCGGCGGCTTCTGCCCGACACTAACCTTCATGGCATCGCTCTCGGCCAGAACAGGAGAAACGCCAACGGCAGGGAGGGACAGGGGTGCTGGGGTAGCCACAACGGTGACCTCGTAGTCACCCTCCTTCTCCGGCTTGAAGTCGATTGAGAAGTCCCCTGTGATCGGAACCGGCCATGCCCTTATGTACTTCTCATCTTCGGCGAACTCAGGCTTGTACCACTCCTTTTGTTTGACCACGGCATAGACAAAGGGCGGGGCGCCTACAGCACCGAATACCTTAGCAGAGCCTTCAATTTTATAGGTACTGTCGACTACGGCTGTTTCCGGCAGGGGCTTGGTTATCTCTATTCCAACTACATTAGTCACGTTTGCCCCCCTTTAAAGCTTCTGGCCAGTAACCACCTCGAACTCCATTTCGCTCCATCTTTTCCTAGCCATGCATGGTACTAGCTTTAAGTAGTAGTCAATTCTCGAAAGAAAATCTCTTAGCTCTTGCTGATGCCTAGATATGAGAAAATAATTATGGTGCCCGTCTTCCTCTACCTTCTTAGCTAGCCTGAGAGCTAAGTTATATTTTAAGATAAACCACTCAGATATTAGTTTATTTTCTTCGTAAGTGAAACCGTTGGTACATAACTTAAACTTTTTATGCTTCCTATCCAAGCTACCATCATCCATGACCCAGACCGCAACCCCTAAATCGTCCAACTGATTTAGGATGCCCGAAGTGACTATCTTTGTTCCGGCAGGATAAAACAATTTCCTGTACTCAGTAAATATGGGATGGCTTCGTGATATAAGTCCCCAGTAGGGAGGACTCTTGCCATTAGGCTCCAATTTTGGGGGGTCTGGGAATAAAGATGTAGATTTCAGCATATCCCATATCCAAAATATATAACCCCTGTCATCAGCCTTATGTTTCAACTTGAACTGAGAATTATCTCCTAAGCTCCTAGGCCGCTTTAAAAAGCAATCACCTAATACGCTTCCCAATATTACTTGTTTTTGGTCGTTAGTGGGGGAGAAAACTTGTTGCTGGTCATACTGGCTAGTCAAGCGCTTTTTTCTAACCACACTAGCCTTATGTAATATACGTTCTACAATTTCTTTACTCCTATGAAGATTGGAGGCTATTCCCCTTATACCCTTCCCTTGCTGATAGTAGTTAATTATCTCTTGCTCTTCCCCTGGGCTAATGAGATTATCACTCCACAGTTTTTGACCTTCATAGCTATTTCTTCTAGCTATACCCCGCTTATCCAGCAGGTTGCGTATGGTCTTCTTTGCGTGGTGCATTGAAATGCTTATTTTTTTCACACTTGTGCCCAGCAGATAGGAATTTACGATACTATTCTCTTCCATAGTGGATAAGTGTCTCATTCTAACTTATCTTTACTTTCTGTCTTTATCTCCAGGATAAATGCCAGTAACCACTTCAAATTCTCGTCGTAATTCTTCTCTAAGACCATATTTTGGTATCCCTTTCCAAGGCGGGTCTGTTATCAGGCGATCGACACCCCTCTTGAGAAAACCAGGCCAGGAAATATCCCAGCTGTCCGGCAGAGGAGGACCTTCCTTGATGCTTGCGGGCTTGAGCAATATTCTAGCTATGTTTGAAATTTTGTTCTTCATAGCGTCAACCTCGCTTTGTCGGTAAGTATCTCAAATGGCAATATGCCGATCCTGATATCTACCTGGGATTCTCCTTTACGTTCCATATCCAGAATCCAGTTATCGATACTAAATGGGCCGATGTGGTCGGGCTTCTCCAGGTACTCGCCATCGGCCTTTACATAAATACTATAAAGCAGCGGGAGCGGGAGGCCGTTCCTCACGGCGAAGTGCAGTACCCTGCGGCCGTCAGATCCCTCGGTGCTGAAGTTACCGTAAAAGCGGAGTATCGGCTGAGGTGGCCTGGACACGTACTCGGCCATTTTCTCGCCAAGGCTCTTCGGCCTATCCGATTCCCTTAATAAAATCATAGGTTCTTCGCATACTCCTCGGCGGCGGCAGATCACTTGTTCCAGGGCCATTTCAATTGTAAGCCCCGCGGCAAAGGGGGTCCCTGCTCCGGCGGCATCGGCAGGAGGTCGTTGACCGTTTGCCCTCTCCCCAGCCTCTCCGATGGGGGGGTTGAGCCTTTGCCGTATATCCTCTCGTGGACCGATTTGCGTTCCTCTTCTGTTCTCATTTCAGGACTCCTTCCGTTGGAGGTAACTCTCAGGGCATAATCGAATGCCGTGTAGGTTACAGCACCTCCAATGCCGGTTATCACTCCGACTAAAACTAGCGCCGCGGGGCTAACCATGCGTCACTCCTTCAAGCTTGTCAAGAATTCCAGCAGGTCATGCGGGGCATTTTTCATGATTCTCTCGATGCGCTTCAGCAGCTTCTCCAATTTCTCCAGCTTGTCCATAGGCATAGAGTTGATCTCCCGGATAAGCGCCGCCACCTTGTCGAGCTCCGGAGCGTTTTGGGAAACCTTCTCGGCGGAAGCAAGGACGTCTTTGATCAGGCGCAACTGCCTGGCGTCTGGGAATTTGTCCAGGGCTCCGGCCATCTGGGAAAGAGGCGGCAGACCGAGCTTGTTCTCTACATCCGCCAGGAGTCCCCGGCCTCTCTGCATAACCATGGTCACCTCCCCTAAAAAGAAAAAGGGGCAAGCCGACGCTTGCCCCATCTATCAGCAAGTTTAATGCTGCAAACTCTTTCTGTCAAGATTTATGGAGGAAGGATTCCGCTGTCCTGCGTAGAAAATCGGGGGTCAGACGCTGGCATTCAATGTCAGAAGGCAGGTCATGCCCGTGCAAATATGGCGCGAGTTCAGTTATTAGTTTGGCTACCAGCCGGTCGCCAACATTTGGCGTGAAACTCGGTAAAAATTTTATGTCAGCCCCGGTGGCCAGGGATAAGGGCTGTTCCAGTTCTTCAATCATCGGCGGCGCCGGATGTGTAAGGTAATATACTTCCATCGCGTCCTGCTCTATCAGCCGGGCAATGTTCTGAGTCACAATATCGATCGGTATCAGGTTCAGCCGGCCCTGGGGGTTACCAGCGACCCTTACTTTGAATGTGAGCGGCGGGAGTTTCGTTCCTTTCTCGAACCAGCGCTTGGCCAGGTCGAACGCTCTAATACCGATGTAGAACCCGGACACCGGCGGCAGGCCCTCGACGCGGCTGTCTCCGATAATAATGCTTGGCCGCAAGATGGCAGCCTTTATTCCAGGGTGCGCGTTTACTACCTCCTCCGCCATCTTCTTGCTGATTTCATAATGGTTCTGGCCGAATAGGTAGGCGGTGGAGACATGGTAAAGCCGTCCGATACCGTGGGTTTCCATCCAGTGAATGACGTTCTCGGTACCGCGGCAGTTCGTTGCATAAAGCCTGTCCTTATCGCCGGGCTTAAAGCTGAGAAGCGCCGCGGTGTGGATGACGGCATCGATATCCCCGGGGACGATCTCAAGTCCGAGGTCCGGCAGCAGGATATCGCCCTCGAGAGGGATGAGGTTTTCCGCCGGCGCTGGGGGGTGTCGCGACAGCGAATAAACCCGGTGACCGTTTGCCAAAATCTTTTCGGTTAGAGCTTTACCAAGAAAGCCCGACCCGCCGGTAATTAGTACAGCCATCGCAGCAGTGTGATCCCTCCAGTCATGCCCGGTCCGACACTTAAAACCGCCGCATAATCACCCGGGCGGATATCCTCACTCATCAACCGCTTCCCGGTAATGCCGACGCTTGTCGAGCTGGTGTTGCCGAATTCTCTCAAGGTTCCTCTCGAAAGAGTCACCTTTTCCTCGGCTATGCCCAGGGCATCCCTTATATTGTCCAGAACTGAACTCCCCGCAGCGTGTATAACCCACCAGGTTATATTGCCAACCTCTAGTTTCTGGCGCTGCAGCACGGCGTCTACCGCCGGCTTAACTACCTGCGGCGCCAACTCCGGTACCCGCCGCGATAGCATGACCCTCAGCCGGCCATCGCGCCAGGTATAGCCGAGGTCGTGAATGAAATCGGTGTTGGTATATGTCTCCATGTCGATGATGACCGGGTACCGCGGGTCTTCATCGGACCCTACCAGGACGCAGGAGGCGGCATCGGCAAAGAGGGCATTACTGCGGAGCAGCTCATAGTGATTCTCAGGATCCGGTCTATCCCCGGAATCGGGGTAGTAAGTGCATGAGCAGAGCTCGCAGTTGACGACCAGGGCTTTTTTGCCGGTGGCCACCGCAAAATCATAGGCTCTCCGGAGCCCGGGAAAGCCGCTCTCGCATCCCTGGCCGATTATGTGGGTGTAATAGGTGGAGGGGTTAAGACCTAACTTTTCAGCCAGGTAATGGGCCACCGTTGGGCCGGGCGCAAACCCCGTGCAGCTCCCGTAGACGAGGCAGGCGATATCCCCGGCGCTGTTGTCGTCCAGGCACTCGTTTATCGCCTGCAGGGAGAGTTTGACGGCCCAATCCCTGTATGCCTCCTGCTGCTGCTGCCAGCTGGCCTTCATCGCTTCGTCTGGCGGTATGCAGAGATGCCTTTTTTCAATCCCGCTTTCTTTGAAAAACCTCTGGAAGCGCTGCGGGTATCCGAGCACCTGGAACATTTCTTCCTGGGTATAGCTTTTCTCCGGAACAGCGAACCCAATCGAAATAATTTTCGGACTATTCATTTCAGCCCCCAAATATCTGCCCTAAGAGCATAAGTACCGGATAGCAGGTGCCTATGATTACCAGGATGCCGGCTGCCTTCCTGAAGTCTCTTTTGAGGAAAACGACGGCGGCCATGAACATGGGCACCAGGACAAAGGTGAGCCAGGTCAGCGGCGCCAGGATGCCAACGGCTATCAGGAACACCTGCAGGAGATAGACGAACATAATCCAGGTCAAGAGATAAAATCCTAAATCGATATCATATTGCCATACTTTGTATGCTATTGACTTGACTCCCTTTTTCAGGTTGGCCTCCGCATCCGGATACTCGTCCAGCGGCAGTCCGACGAAAGAGAGGATCAGGCCGGCGGGGGCGCCGGCGACTATCCCTATCCACCACTCCGGAGTCGGCGTCACGGAATACATCCCGATAAGAGCCGCCAGGGGACCAGCGCCCATAAACAGGGCGAGTTCGTGAGTCCAGTTGAACTTTGCCTTTGAGTACCAGAAGGTTATCAGCATGGAAAGAACCCAGACCGGCAAGATGGGCCAGCCGACTTTAACGGCCAGGTAAATAATCGGTAAGGCCGACAGCACGTACCAGCCGACCGCGTTCAGTAATACCTCCCTGGGGGTAACAATACCGGCCTCTATAATATTCTGGCCGCCGCAGTAATCCTTCTCCGCGCTCCTATTTTCAATCTCGCCTTTATCCAGCCCCGTCCAGGAGTAATCGAGAAAGCTGTTGAAGGAATGGCCCCCCGCCATCACCAGTAGCCCGGCAGCCAGCCCTATCCAGGCGTTGGCATTTATGCCGCCGGCGAAGACAGCGCCGAGAAGTAGATTGCTACCAAAAAACGGAGATGCAAACCACCGCGGCAGGGTCCAGAGGTGGGCTTTTACCTTACTCATGGGTTTTGTAACCTTCGGTGTTACCCATTTTCCTGATATATTGTGCTAATCCAAACACAACTTTAGGTATGACATTGAGCAAGCCGTGCTTTACTAATTTCCTTCCTAGTTTAAATGAGTGGTCACTGATAGTAGCTTTGGCTAATTTCAGAAATTCCCTTTGAAACTGCGTTGGGGGCAGGAAAGTTTTTACGACGGGATGAATCACATCGAAATTATGGTAGTCTTCGATGATTTCGTATTCCGGAAAGATATCAGTCCCTGGGAACGGAGTTAATATACTGAAAAGTGTGACATCGCTTTCAAGCTTTCTAGAGTACGCCCTGGCCTTCCTAAAATCCTCTACTTCCCAAGATGGGTCAACGATTAGAGTGCCTATTGAGATTACCCCACATTCATCTAATATAGACACCGCTTGTTCATTGTTGGAGATTAAATTATCCTTGTTGAACTTGTTTAATTGTATCTGGTCTATCCCCTCGTACCCTATAAATACACTCAGAAGTCCGGCTTTGCCCCATTCTCTTATCAACTCAGGCTCAGCGGTTATCTCATCCGACCTTACCATTATCATGTACTTCTTCCTCAACCCTGACCTCTTAATCGCCTCCAGTAATGACCAAGCATATTTAGAGGAAGCGAGGAAATCACTATCGGGGAACAATATTATCGGCTGAAGTTTGGAAGCAATGTAATCCACGACCTGCTCTACTGGCCTGACCCTGTATCTCCCTTTGAATAGATGAGGTGTCACACAAAATTTGCATCGGTGGGGGCAACCTCGGGTCGCTTCCATTACCAAAAAGTCTTTTCCAAAGAGGGTATACTTGTTACCTTCCACCAAATCTCTTCTGGGCAAAGGCCATTCGTCCAGTGCTACGTGCTTGGTTGGCACCCACTCATTATCTTTGTGAATTTGCAAATTTGGGACTTCCTCCAGAGATGAATTGGTTTCCAAGGCTGAGATAAGCATTCTGAAGCTGCCTTCTCCTTCTCCAACTACTACAACATCTAAATCATAGAATTGTCGATAAGCGAAGGAGGCGTGACAGCCTCCAGCTACTGTGAAAGCGCCATATGCTTTGGACCTGGTTATTATATTTTGCATTGAGTCATGTAGAGCAGTCACGCCTGTAACCCCTACTACATCTGGCTTGAATTCACTCAGGTAGTAACTCAAAGGGCTTTTTGCCATCCTCATGTCTATTATCTTGACCGTATGCTCAGGGATAGAACCTGCGAGGAGTTCGAGGGCCATTGGTTCTAGCACCATCAGTCCTCCAAAATTGAGTCCAGGTAAAATTCTTTCATCTGGTTGCACTAATAGAATCTTCATGGTAACAATAGAGTCATAACCAGCAGTGAACTCAGAACTATGCTCCAGTTATCATCCCAGAACCCCTTCGACATCGGCGTAAACCTCTCGGCCAGGGTAGCGACCACGGCGCCGGCAACACCGATCCAGAGCGGTTGATAAAAGCACCAGGCAAGCAGCAGGCAGGCGCCCAGCATGGCCACGCTGCCCATATTGCCCTTGAACTCCCGGTTGTAGACCACGCTTCTGGTCAGGCCGGTCACGGCATCGCCATAGGCCATAAAAAGAGCCGGCAGGATGGCCAGCCACCTGTCTCCTAGCCACACCCACCCTACCGCGATACTGACCGCAGATACTGCGGGGAACCAGACCTCGGCAAAGGCTACCGGTCTCCCGGCGCCGCCGACTCCCCTGAATAGGTTGCCTTTGATAAACCTGGCGCCGAGGAGTAATGCCGTGAAGCCTACCGACAGGATTAACGGCCACAGCCACGAATCAAACAGCAAGGCGCAGAGCAGCAGCGCCGTGCCTCCGGCCATATGTCCGATCTTCCGGGAGAGGTACTGTGGAACTTTATGGTCATAGAATATGTTCGAGCACCAGAGTCCGACCAGAATGGCCGCGGCAATGAACACTGCATAGGGAATTTCAGCCAGCACTTTCTACTTTCCTCTCGCTAGGCTTTTCAGCATCTTTTGGGCGACCGGCTTCAGCTTGGTTAATAGCCACTTCTCAAAGATATCCATGATTTCGGCAGCATCATATAGGCTTCTCTCGCCGCTGAAAAGCACCTGGCCCCTGGCCCTTGCTGTCTTTGGGTCAAGGTCACCGATCACTATGTCGATAAAGGTTGTATCGGTCATCAGGATCTCGTTCCTGATGTCGCTGTCGGAATTGTCCTTGAGAATGCCATAGGGCGTCATCCTGATGATGAATACGCCCCCCTCCTCACCGTCGACAATCAGTTTCCCCTTTCTACCAATGACTGCCGCCAGCTTATCGGCGGGCAATTTGGCCATGACCGCCTGGTGTTCCACCTTGTCCTCGAGGGCGAAGTCTATCAGGGTTTCGGCAACTGTCTTTTGATTTTCGTCGGTCAAGGCAACCTCCTAACCGCCGCTTTTAACAGCTTCCTTTTCCCTTCTCTGATCAGTCTAGTGGCGATGTCCTCCTTCAGGATGACGGCTTTTGCCCCGTCCAGGCTTGAGGCAATCCGGTCAAATGCCTGCTCAATTGCCTTCCTGTCCGGGGTCAGCGGTATCTCGCCGAGCAGGGGTATGCCAAAATCCTTACAAATCTGAGCTAAATCAACCTCCGGGGACAGGAACGGCCAGAACCTCTCCCCCGACGGCGATACACAATAGCTCATGTTGCTTACCAAACCGAGTATCGGCACCTTTTTGAATTTGAGGAAATCAAGCGTCCTCAGGAGATCGGCGGCAGCCATGTCGGTGGGCTGAAAGACGAGGACCACGCCGTGAAGGTCGGTAATATACTCATAAAGGGCCTGCATTTCGCCGGACGAGCTGGGAGGGGTGTCCAGGACGAGCCAGTCAAGATTGTCCCAGGCCACCACGCCCTGAAGCAATTGCCTGGCAGCGTCTATCTTCCCCTCCTCATTCCACAGCACCACCGGGGCTTGCCCGAAGTGGCTGGCGAGGGTGATGAATTGAATGCCGTCCACATCATAAGGGACAATCGCCCCCTTGCCGCCATCGGCAGCGGTATCCAGCTCCCAGTCGGGTGGCTTCTCCAGCCCAAACGCCTCACTGCCGGTTGGCGCGGTGATATCCGCGTCCAGGTAGCCAACGCTGAAGCCGAGCCTTTTCAGGCTGCGGGCCAGGTTGGAGGAAACCGTCGTCTTCCCCACGCCACCCTTGATAGAAGCTACCACGATTTTTCGCATCAGCGTCCTTTCTGCAGCAAAAAAAAACAGGGCAAGCATTGATTTGCTCGCCCCGTTTTTTATAAGTTACTGAAGCCGAAGTTTCGGCTACCCTGTCTTTTACAGTGACTTAAATTTTCCTGTTATACTCCTTTAGCCCATCCAGCTATTCCATTCTCGTGAGTAACTTAGCCTATTAGCCAGCTAGCACTTGACAGACTTTGGGCTATGTGGTACATTCTAAATCTAATCCCAGACATTTGTCAAGTGAAAATGGGGCAAGCAACCTTCGCTGAGAAGGATAAGATGCTTGCCCCATTCCTTTTTAGAAGATTGCAAGGGAGGAGTCGTAAAGATGGTGCAGGAAGAAACAGCCGTAGAGCCGCAGGAAGCAACACCGGAAGCACCCGGTGAACCCAGCCGGGTCAGTCTCCACATCTGGATGCCCACTGAGGCGTATGAGCAAGTCAAAAAGTGGGCCAGATATGCTGTCCTAGAGGGGCTGATTGAGGGACACCCCAGGGGCAATTTTACCGACTACACTAACTTCTGCTTCAACCTAGGAGAGCAGTATCTGAAACAATATATGCTGAAAAAGAGAGGGTATAAATAGGCGCTAGCCCCGCCAGTCCAGGGCAGCTGGGCGAAAATTACAGGTTAACCCGTAATGAAAAGGAAGGAAGCAATAATCCGCTATCTCGCCCATGTTAGCCGGGCAACCAGGCGCCAGATTGCAGAACAAATAAAAGCGAGCTCAGAGCTTACTTCAGTTAGGCTGACTGAGCTAAAGAGGATAGGTCTAGTGAGGAACGTGAAATGGGCTGATGAAAGTAAGGTTTGGGTTCTAACCAAAGAAGGGGGTGAGAGATTTGACTACTACATCAGACGAGACAACAAAAGACGAAAAGAAGGAGGTAATTGAATATCCCAAAGACGAGACAACAAAAGACGAAAAGAAGGAGGTAATTGAATATCCCAACATAGTGGAACGGTTTAAAGAGGTCTTTCAAAAGCTGGGTATAAAGAAGAGTGAGGCTTATGTCGACCACTGCGCCAAGGGCGATTTAGAAGACCTGGAGGATATTGAAAAGAAACTCTACGAAATGGGACTTCACCCCTCATTGCGCAATCAGGTGATTAACTTCTGGGCCTCCGAGATTAAAAAACCAGTACCCCAAAAACTCCAGAAGCGTCTTGCTGATGAGCGTGGTACCAAATCTCGGGAGGAAAACGAAGGAAAAGGGGAAGCTGAGAAATATTCAGTTGACACCGATACCGGTGCTATCAAGGTAGCATCAACATCTGATAAAGCCCTGACCTGGGACGAGGCAGAGAAATTGTCAAAGGAAATCAAGAAGGATATTGAGATAAGGGAAAAGAAGGAAGGTGGCGATGAGCCGAGTTTCGTCCTGAGCGAAACGGGGGCGTGGACTTTAAACCCCAAGGCTAAAGCGGGCACCACGGAGTTTGCTGTTTTCCAGATGTATCAGGACTCCCTCCGGAAAGGCGAGCCGATTGACCCGGTGGAGGAGCTGACCAGGAGAGAGGAGCAGATGGCCCGCCTGAAGGACGCGATGGGAGTCAAGTCTGGAGGAGAGGAATCCGAAATAACCCTTCTGGATAAATTGGACAAGCTGGGGATGCTCAAAAAAGGTGAAAGCGAGGGAGGACTGCTAACCACGCTGGCTACACTGGGGCTTTTGAAGAAGTCCGGAGAGGAAGGGGGCTCTACCCAGATAGAAATGCTGAACCAGCTAAACCAACTGGGGCTTCTGAAAACCCCCGGGGGGGAAGGGGAGGGTTCCCGAATGACGGCACTAATGGAGGATATCAAGAATCTCCGGGAGTCACTGCAAAAGCAAGAGGTAGACAACTTGAAAAGCATGGTGGGCTCTCTGTCCACCT
>Ga0307377_10005087_pt1 | contig 14180 bp, 10 predicted proteins | sample TR3MG_FD_202535 | JGI IMG/M metagenome (GOLD analysis project Ga0307377, IMG submission 202535) | Soil microbial communities from Risofladan, Vaasa, Finland - TR-3 | ecosystem: Environmental > Terrestrial > Soil > Coastal area > Acid sulfate soil | place: Finland: Risofladan, Vaasa | collected... | reverse complement strand
GATGAGGCCGAACTACCGTGAGGCCGAACTACCGTGAGGCCGAACTGCCGTGAGGCCGAACTGCCACGCGGAGTGTCAGTGCTTCACGTTCTCGAGCAACTCGTCGATGCGGGCGAGTTCCTGCTGCTCGGTGATGGCGGGGATGCGCTGGAAATCGCCGCGCACGGCCTTCAGGGAGTACCGCTCGTAGTCGATCTCGGTGGCGGTGCGGAAGCCCATCAGCCGCAAGGGCACCACGGGCGGGCACCACCCCACGAACGCGTGCAGCAGCATCGACGCCAGGGCAAGGCCCGTGAGGGCCAGCCACCAGATATTCAAGGTAACGGCCAACGCTATGCCGATAAATGAGACGATGGGCGCGATCACCTCCAGCGTGCGCTCGATGTCCCACTCGCGGTCCAGCCGGTACAGCCGGTGGCTGAGCGTGTCGGGGTCGGCGGTGCCGTATCGGGCGACGTTTACGGCGGTCAGATCGCGGATGGTCCGGTTCGAGCTCTTCATCGTGTATCGAGCGACTCGTTCGGCGGTGGATGGAAGCATTGTGATTTCTCCTGTTTCGCGGGGATGTACCCTACACAACATGGAACACATGAAGCGTCCCATGCGTTCACCGGTTTTCCCCGGCCTGATGCGATGCCAGTTACGGGCGGGAGGGGCCCGTCCGACGGAGGGGTGATGACTACAGAAACGATTCCACAGACGCTGGACCTGGTCGAACACGCCCGGCTCGCGTTGAACGTGCTGACGCGGGCAGTGGTGCCGCAGCAGTACTACGCGGTGTGGCAGTGCATGTATCTGCACACGAACCCGGCGTGCTTCGCCTGGCCCAACTGGATCACGGCCCAGTGGGTGGAGGCGCTGCCGGGCCTTCGCGCGATGACCGGCGACGACCGCAACGCGGGCGTCGAGCAGGCGATGATGAACTCGCTGCTGGAGCGGATCGGCCCCGACGGCCTGCTGTATCATCCGCCGGTCTCGCCCGACATTCCGCCGGGCACGGCGTATCCGGCCAACTGTGCCCGCATGATCCTGGCGATGGACGCCTGGCACGAGCGGGACGGCGACCCTGCGTGGATCGATCGGATACGCGCGATGGCGGAGGGCCTGGCAAAGATCGCGATCCGCCGCAACCACTGCGCCTACTATCCCCCGGAATCGGGCTGGGCGGGAGGCACGTGGTCGTTCACGCAGCGCGGTGCCGGGCGTACTGAATTCTACCCCTACAGCCCTCCGGACGAGCCGTCGCGGGACCAGCAGGGCCACGAGGGTGCGGTGAAGCTCGACAACGCGCTGCCCATCCGCGGGCTGGTGCGGGCGTACACGCTGACGGGCGACGAGGCGCTGCTGGAGGCGGCCCGACGCCTGGCCGCGTTCTGCCTGCTGCCGGCGATGTGGGAGCCGGGGGCAGACTGGGGATTTCCCGGGCACGAGCACGGGCTGTTCGCCGGCCACTTCCACGGCAACGCGGCCGCCCTGCGGGGCCTGCTCGACCTCGCCGTTGCCACGGGTGACGCGTCGCTCAAGGGCTTCGTGCGCGAAGCATACGAGCACGCCCGCCGCGCCGGTATTCCCCGCATCGGCTGGTTCCCGGCGTGGATCGCGCCCGAGCGGTTCGGCCGGCCGCCGTATCTGCGCTCCGTGTGCGAAACGTGCGGCATCGCCGACATGCTCGCACTCGCCATCGCGATGTCGGACGCCGGCATCGGCGACTACTGGGACGACGCCGACGCCTGCGTGCGGAATCAGCTCGTCGAGCAGCAGATCACCGACGCCGACCGGCTGGCCGCGCTCAGGCGGGAGGTGGAATCAACGCAGCCGCGGCAGCAGGTGAACGACGTGCTGGATGCCACGGGAAACGTGGTCGAGCGGTCGCTCGGGGGCTTCGCAATGGGCGGGCCGGCGTCGCTGAATCCGGTGGCCACGTGGGGCTGCTGCACCGGCAGCGGATCGCTCGCCCTGCACGATGCGTGGGAGTCGATCGTCCGCTACGCCGACGGCCTGGCGACGGTGAACCTGCTGCTGAACCGGACGTCGCCGTGGGTGGACGTGGCGAGCCGGCTGCCGTTCGACGGCCGGGTGACGATCACGGCGAGGACCGCGCGCAAGCTTGCCGTGCGGATTCCGGGGTGGGCGTCCGTCGAGCAGGCGGCGGCGAGCCTGGCCGGGCAGAAGATCACGCCGGCACGCGTGGGCCGCTACCTGATGATCGACGGACTCAAGGAGGGGCAGACCGTCGAGATCGCGTTCCCGCCGGTCGAGCGGAGCGAGAGCTGCACGGTGAACGGCCGGCGCTGGCAACTCGTGTTCCGGGGCAACACGCTGGTAGACATCTCGCCGCGCGACGACGGCGGCCCGGCCGCCTACCCGATCTACCGGCGGGGAGACGTCCGCGCGGCGGCGCCCGCGGAGCAATCCGCAGATGGAACGGAAGATGAAGATGCAGAGGAAGAGGACGTTTGACCGGGCCGAATTCGGTTTTGGCCGAATTCGGTTTTGGCTTGACTCATTTCGGAAACTGCGTTAGAATTAGACACGTAGGCAGGATACATCGCTCAGCCCGCTGGGGCTGGGCATCTTCTATTGCCGCAAGGACCTGTGCGGCAGCCTTCGCGTGTGGACGCCGGGGGCCGAGAGCATGGTGCGGCCGCCCGGCACCTACCTCGACTACCGGCTGGAGCTGCGCGAGGGAGCCAGGCGGTTCGAGGGCGGCTCGCTGAACCTCGCCGCAATCTGCGGGCTGGAGGCCGTGCTGCGGATGATGGAGTCCGTCGGCGAGCAGGAGATCGAGCGAAGGATTCGCAGCCTCACCGACCGCCTGTGCCGCGGGCTGCAGGCGAAGGGCTGCGAGGTGTTCTGCTCGCGCGCCGAAGGCGAGTGGTCGGGCATCGTGGTTTTCAGCCACCCGAAACGATCGGCGAAGGACGTGGCGGATGCACTGGCCCAGCAGCGGGTGGTCGCCGCCGTGCGCGAAGGACGTGTGCGGGTGTCGCCCCATTTCTACAATACCGAGGACTAGATCGAGCGGCTGCTGAAAGCGCTGCCGTAGGGGGAGTTGATCAGTTGGCCGGTTGATCAGTTGATCAGTTGATCAGTTGGCCGGTTGATCAGTTTGCCAGTTGGCCGGTTGGAACAACCGAGGAACTTGTGGACTGTATAACTGAAAACTGAACAACTGAGCAACTGAACAACTGAACAACTCGTCATCAAAACCGGGTGAGGTTCCCACCATGAATGCCGGACTGAAACGAAAGGTCGTACCAATGATCGAGAAACAACGGGCGAGGCTGCTTGAGATACTGAAGAAGAAGGCCGTGCTGTATGGCGACTTTGTGCTTGCGTCGGGCAAGACGAGCAGCTACTACATAGACGGCCGGCTTGTCACGCTCGAACCGGAAGGGGCATACCTGACGGCCCGGCTGATCCTGGACGTGTTGAAGGACGATTCGGTGGACGCGGTGGGCGGGCCGACGATGGGCGCGGATCCGATCGTGGGAGCGACCATCGCCGCCAGCTACCTCGCGGGTCGGCCGCTGCTGGGGTTCATCGTCCGCAAGGCCGAGAAAACGCACGGTACGCAGAAGCGGATCGAAGGCCCGCTGCGTGAAGGCCTGCGCGTGGCGATCCTCGAAGACGTGATCACGAGCGGGAATTCGGTGCTGGAGGCGATCCAGGAAGTGGAACGGGCCGGAGCGAAGATCGTGCGCGTCATCCCAGTGGTCGACCGGCTGAAGGGTGCCCGCGAGCTGCTCACGTCGAAGGGCTACGCCTATACGCCGCTGTTCACCCGGCGCGACCTCGGCATCGGGGAGGACAATTCGTAACGAATTCAGGAGACAGGAGCCAGCCGTCGGGAGTTGCCGGCAATGGCGTGAGTAGGGCCGGAAGCGGGCGGACGATTCGCTCGAAGACTCGCGAAGCCCGCCCCTACAACGGCCGCGCTTCCTTAATCTCACGCCATCGGGAGTTGCAGGAGCGGTTGTGAATTCGGATTTCCGGCTCCTGTTTCCTTTCTCATTCATCATTTCATCTCGACACTCCGTTGAGGCCATGTACGGCTCAGATCCTGTTGTGATCACGCACGGACGCATCGCATGTTTACACTCACCGAACGGCAAATCCTGATCTTCTTGCTGGAACTCCTTGTCCTGCTGGGGCTGGCGAGGATTCTCGGGGAGCTGTTTCGCCGGTGGGGCCAGCCGGTGGTCGTGGCGGAGCTGCTCGTGGGGGTCGTATTCGGGCCGACGGTGCTCGGGCGCGTTGCCCCGGGCGTCTACGCGGCCCTCTTCCCTCACGATATGGTTCAGTCCGCCATGCTCGAGACCGTCTCCTGGGTTGGCGTGCTGTTTCTGCTGCTGGCGAACGGGCAGGACGTGGACATCTCGGTGGCGTGGAAGCAGCGGAAGGATTCGCTGACGATCGCCCTCAGCGACGTGATCATCCCGATCATCCTGGGGATGGGAGCCGCGCTACTGATCCCGGCGCGGTTCATGGTGGAATCGCAGAACCGGCTGCTGTTTGCTGCATTCGTGGGCACCGCCCTCACGATCAGCGCCCTGCCGGTGGCCCTGCGAGCATTGCATGACCTGAACATCCTGAAAAGCGACATGGGCCTGTTGATCGTCTCCGCCCTCACGATCAACGACGTCCTGGGGTGGGTGCTGTTCACCATCATCCTGGGGCTGGGAACCGGGAAGGTGAACCTGGTCTACATCGGGGGTGTGCTGGCGGCGACGGTGGGATTCGCCGCGTTCTGCCTGCTGATCGGCAGGCGGTTCGTGGATTCGGCGCTGACAAAGTTGAAGCAGTCGGACCTGCCGCAGCCGGGGAGCTCGCTCACGTTCGCAGTGCTGCTGGGGCTGGTATGCGGCGCGGTGACGCAACTGATCGGCATTCACGCGCTGTTCGGATTCTTCCTTGCGGGAATCATGGTGGGCGACAGCCCGGCGATGTCGGAACGCACGCGCGAGATCATCGACCAGATGGTCTACTCGATCTTCGTGCCGCTGTTCTTCGTTGGGATCGGCCTGAAGGTGGACTTCCTGGCCGGCGCGAACGTGGCGCTGGTGGTGGGCCTGACGGTGGTGGGGATCGGCGGGCGGTTCCTTGGGGCATACGTGGGGGCGCTCGGTACGAACGTGGTGCGGTCGGACCGTCTGCCGATCGCGATCGCGCACACGCCCGGGGGCGCGATGGAGATCGTGATCGGCCTGGTCGCCTACGAGGCGAGGATCATCAGCGGGCCGATCTTCGTCGCGATCGTGTTCGTGGCGGTGTCGTCGTCGCTGCTGGTGGGGCCGTGGCTGGCATGGGCATTGAAGCGGCGGCAGAAGATCAGGATTCTCGACTTCTTCGTGTTCAAGGCGTTCGTGCTGCGGCTGGCGGGCGATCGGCCGCAGGATGCGATCCGCCAGCTCTGCCAGTCGGCGGCGGCCGTGCCGGGCATGCCGGATGCCAACACGCTCTGCCAGGCTGTGTCCGAGCGCGAGCGCACGATGAGCACGGCTACCGGAAGCGGCGTGGCGTTCCCCCACGCGCGCATGGCGCAAATCAAGGCGCCCAAGGTGGTGGTGGGAATCTCGAGGACAGGCCTGGAATGGGACGCCCCCGACGGCATCGACGTGAAGTGGGTGTTTATGATCCTCACGCCCGCCGACGACGTGGCAAGCCAGGTGACGATTCTGGCCGCACTCGCCCGAATGATGATGCAGCCGGAAGTGAAGGAGCGGCTGCTCGCAGCCCAAACGCCGCAGCAGGCGTGGGACGTGCTGAAGGCGTCGCTGCCGGCAGTGGCGTGAGGGAAGAGGGGAAGAGGAAAGACGGGAGGACGGGAGGACGGGAGGACGGGAAGAGGGGAAGAGGAAGACGAACGTCAAACGCTGAACGTCGAACAGTGAACATCGAAGGAAGAGGAAACATTCAACAGGCAACTGGTGAACGAACGCATCGCTGGGTCCATTCGGTCGATTCGGTCCATTCGGTTCATTCGGTTCATTCCGTCCACTCGGTCCACTTCGTCCACTTGGTCCAGTGATCCGCATCAGCATCTTGCGCTTGGCGACATTCCACGATAGAATAGTGCGGTAGCTCGAGGCAGTGTGTTCTGCGCGGCTCGGAGATGGTGTGGACCGTCTTCCATGCTGGGGGATAGTGCAATGCGAACGGTCATGATATGTATCACCACGAGTGTGGTCGCGGGGGTGTTCGTCTGGGGTGTGGTCGCGGGGGTGTTCGTCCGAGGTGCGCTCGCGGAGGAGCCTGCGGGCAAGGGAAATCCGCCGCTGGACCTGAAGGCGGTGGACGACCTGATCGCGAAGTTCAAGGCGAATCCCGATGACGAGGACGTAACGGATGCGCTGCACGACATCTCGGCACGCGATGACGTCCCGGATCGCGTGCGCGAGAAGATCGGCAAGGCGTTCGAGGACGATATCAGGCGGCGGTATGAGCCGATGGCGAAGAACGTGGACGCGCTGATCAGGAAGTACCGGAACGATCCGTCGGACCGGGAGACGATGGCGACGCTGTCGCTGCTGGCCAACATGGAGATGGTTTCGGAGAAGGACCAGGCGCGGATACGGGAGGCGATCGGCCTGGTGGAGCGCAAGGAGAAGGAGGACGCGGAGGCGGAGCTGGCGGCGGACGCGAAGGACGTCGACGCGCTGCTGGCACGGTATGCGGCGGAGCCGGAGAGCGCGGAGCTGGCGTTGCGGCTGGCGGCGTTGCTCGAAGAAGGCAAAATGAAGGGCAACGCGGCCAAGCGGGTGCTGAAGGCGGCTTGGCAGCACGCACTGGTCGTGCGGGAAACATACGAGGCCGGGAAGCCGGCATACGTTTCGCTGAACCATCCGTTCGGGTTCAGCGGTGCGCCGCCGGTGATCGTGATCGGGCGGCAAACGCAGCGGCTGGGCGACGCGCGGGTTTCGGATGTCCAAATCGCCGTCGATGGCGAGCCGTGCGGCTACAAGCCGGAGCTGCGGGTTCAGCAGCTCGTGAAGACGAGGCGGGCGCAGTCGGAAGGAATGTTCGGGGCGGCGTACACCGCCATGCGCAGCCGCGAGTTGATCCGCCTGGCGTGGGACCGGCAGGCCGTGGGCGGGCACGTGCTGACGATTTCGTTCACGTATTCGGCGGGCGGGTTCGGCGAGCGGATCGAGCTCGCGGCCGAACTGCGAATCGTGCCGGCCGGCGAGGCCGAGAAGGTGAAATTCAGGTCGGGCGGTGACCTGGACGCGAAGATGCGGGCGGCGTTCGCGCTGACGGGATCCTACGGCATCACGCCTCATGACGGCAAGGCCGACCCGCAGAAGCCGACGCTGGTGAAGTGGTACAAAGGCCTCCCGATCATCGTCTGCGAATCGCTGCCGGAGAACTTCGTCTACCGGGCGGTCTTCCGTGGCGAAGACGGCAGGGAGCAGTTGCTCGACGAGCATCTGGTGGTGCATCGCGACGGGCCGAAGGAGTCGCTGAGGCTGAGTTACGACAGGCTGGAGTTCGACGCGGCCGGCGATTACCTCGGCACACTGGTGCTGTCGGCCAACCGCAGGGCCGCACAGGACGACCCGATGATCAAGACGGCGTGGGGCGGAACGGTGGAGTTTCCGATGACGGTGAAGGCAACGTGGGAGAAGAGGAAGTGAACATTGACATTGAACATCGTGGACGTAGTGGACGAAGTGGACGCGATCGACGCAGCAAACACTGCCTCCTCCTGCGTTGAACGTTGACTGTGGAACGTTGAACGTTTTCTTCTTAGCCCCAAGCCTTGCAGCATCCGCCAATCGCCAAATCCTGCCTTGATTTCCTCACGCTACTGTGCATAATGCGAAACTGACGGATCGCGCTGTTGTGGGACATGAGAGAAATTCGATGCCGTATCTTCTGGGAATCGACATCGGCACCAGCGGGACGAAGTCGTTGGTGATCGACGATGGCGGCCGCGTACTGGGTGAGGCGTATCGCGAGTATTCGATCCAGTGCCCGCACGTGGGCTGGGCCGAGCAGGAGCCGGAGCTGTGGTGGCAGGCAACGTGCGAAACGGTTCGCGAGGCGCTCGCGAAATCAAGGCTGGCAAGCTCGGAGATCGCGGCGGCGGGGCTGTCCGGCCAGATGCACGGCACGGTGATGCTTGATGCAAGCCTGCAACCGCTGGGCAACGCGATCATCTGGGCGGATAGCCGTTCGGGCGACGAGGTGGCCGAGCTGCGGGAGCGGATCGGCCGCGAATGGCTGGCACTGCTGACGGCCAACCCGCTCGCCACGGGATTCATGGCGGCGTCGCTGGCGTGGGTGCGCAAGCACCAGCCCGACCGGCTGGCACAGGTGCGCCACGTGCTGCTGCCGAAGGATTACGTGCGGCTGCGGCTGACCGGGCTGATCGGGAGCGAATCGTCGGACGCGAGCTCGACGCTGCTGTTCGACGTGGCGAACGACCGCTGGAGCGCCGACATGGCGGAGCTGGTGGGGATCGGGAGATCGATCCTGCCGCCTGTTTCGCATTCGTGCGATATCGCGGGTCCGGTATCGGCGGACGCGGCCGAGTGCACGGGGCTGGCGGCGGGCACGCCGGTGATTTTCGGCGGGGGCGACCTGGCGATGAACGCCGTCGGCAACGGGGTCGTCCGGCCGGGAATAGCCTGTGCGAACATCGGCACGGGCGGGCAATTGTACGTGACGAGCGATCATCCCACGCACGATCCGCAGCTTCGCATCCACACGTTTTCGCACGTCATGCCCGGCCACTGGATACTGAGCGGAGCAGTGCTGAGCGCGGGGCTGTCGCTGAAATGGTTTCGCGACAACGTTGCGGGCTTCGCGAGCTACGACGAGGCGACGTCGCTGGCGGCGCAGGTGAAGCCGGGCTGCGACGGCCTGATCTTCCTGCCCTATCTGATCGGCGAGCGGACGCCGCACATGGATCCGAACGCGCGGGGCGTGTTTTTCGGGCTGGCATTGAAGCACGACAGGGCGGCGATGGCCCGCGCGATCATGGAGGGTGTGACGTTTGCCCTGCGCGACGCATTGCAGATCATGCGCGACCTGGGGATCGAATTCCGCGCCATCATCGCGAGCGGGGGCGGTGCTCGCAGCTCGTTGTGGAAGCAAATCCAGGCCGATGTGTTCAACGTGCCGGTGCGCACGGTGTTGACGAAGGAGCAGGCGGCGCTGGGGGCCGCGATCTGCGCGGGCGTCGGCGTCAACGTTTACCCCGGCGTGGCGGAGGCGTGCGGGCGGCTGGTGCGGTTCGCCGAGGAGATCGTTTCCCCAATCGGCGAGCACGTGCCCCGCTACGACCGGCTGTTCGGCGTCTACCGAAGCCTGTATGCCGACAATCGAGGAAAATTCCGGGACCTGCGGATCGATGACACTTGACAGGAGATGACCATGCCCGATCGGCCGAATATCCTGATCATCATGCCGGACCAGCTTCGCGCGGATAGCATGTCGTGCGCGGGCCACCCGATCGTGCGGACGCCGAACATCGACCGAATCGCGACCGAGGGGATGCGATTCGCCAATGCGTATACCACGTGCCCGATCTGCATGCCGGCCCGCAGCTCGGTGCTGTCGGGCGTGTACTGCCACAACCACGGGCAGTGGACGAACATCGGCCGGATGCATCCGAGCACCGACACCTACCTCCACCACGCGAAGGCCGCGGGGTATCACACCGCGCACATCGGGAAGTCGCATCTGTATCCGCACAAGCAGGACCAGCATCTGGACGCCGACAAGCCGTTCATGCACCGGCTGGGGTGGGACGACGTGCTGGAGACGACGGGGCCGTGGGCGACGGTGACCACCGATTCGATCATGACCGATCGCTGGAAGCAGTTGGGCTGCCTGGATACGTTCCGCAATGACTACAAGCGGCGGCGTGAGGCGGGCGGGACGAAGGCGTTGTGGCGGAGCCCGATGCCGGAGGGCGAGCATCTGGATGCGTTCATCGGCAAGACCGCCGTCGAATACCTGGCCGGCTACGACAGGGCGGAGCCGCTGCTGGCGTTCGTAGGTTTCGGCGGCCCGCACGAGCCGTGGGATCCGCCGGCGGACTGGGCGGCGCGGTACGACCCGGCCGCGATGGACGCGAGCAAGCCGCCGGTGCAGCCCGGGCCGTGGGTGCCGGAGCCGGCGGCGTCGCACCAGCGACGCATGCAGAACGACTCGCTGAAGATCACGCCGGAGATCAACGGAAGCATCCGCGCCCTGTACTACGCCAAGATCAGCCACGTCGACTGGTGGATCGGGCGGATCATCGAGGCGCTGGCCAGCCGCGGCATGCTCGACAACACCGCGATCATCCTGTGGTCGGACCACGGCGAGATGCTGTGCGACAAGGGCCGGCTGCACAAGGGCGTGTTCTATGAGGAATCGGTTCACGTGCCGCTGATCGTCAGGCCGGCGCATTTTGCCAGGCCGGGCAGCGTGTGCGAACGGCCGGCGAGCCTGGTCGACATCTTCCCGACGGTCCTGGAGCTGGCAGGCTGCGAGCCGAAGGCGCGGACGTTCGGGCGGTCGCTGATGCCGCTGCTGGCCGACCCGCAGGCGCCCCACCACGACGCCGTGTTCAGCGAGATCAACAACCGCACGATGGTCCGCGACGAGCGCTTCAAGATGGTGCTCGACAGCAATGGGGACGTGCTGAAGCTGTACGACATGCGGGACGATCCGGGCGAAGAAGCAAACCTCGCGGGCAGGCACGATATGGAAACCATCATCGCGGAGCTGCGCGACCGCGTGCTGCAATGGCTGCTGGCCACGCAGGTGCGGCAGGCAGCGGACGAGTACGAGTCATGCGTTCACTGAGGGGACTGGAGTCATGCGCAAACCGAACGTGGTGTTCATCCTGGCTGACGATATGGGCTACGGCGATTTCGGCGTGTTCAACAATGGCTTGACGCAGACGCCGACGCTGGACCGATTGGTGGCGGAGGGCGTGTGCCTGACGCAGCACTATTCGGCGTCGGCGGTGTGCGCACCGGCGCGGGCCGGGCTGATGACGGGCCGGTATCCGCACCGGACGGGTGCGATCGATACGTTGGATGCCCGCGGGCTGGACCGGCTGGCGCTGCGGGAGACGACGGTCGCCAACCTGTTCAGGAATGCGGGCTACGCCACGGGCGTCATCGGCAAGTGGCACCTGGGCGCCGCCGATCCCCGATACCATCCGAACGCCCGCGGCTTTGACGAGTTTGCAGGGTTTCGCGGGGGATGGTGGGACTACTACGACTGGACGCTCGACTGCAACGGCAGCTTCAAGAAGGCCGACGGCCGCTACCTGACGGACGTGCTGAGCGAGCACGCGGTCGATTTCATCCGGCGACACGCGAAGGCGCCATTCTTCCTCCACCTGACGTACAACGCCCCGCATTTCCCGTTCGAATGCCCTGAGGAGGACGTGCGGCCGTTCGCGGAGACGGGGAAGTTCACGAAGGCGGTGAGCCTGATCTACGGGATGATCCGCAGGATGGACACGGGCATCGCGATGCTGCTGGACGAGCTGAAGCGGCAGGGGCTGGATGACGACACGATCGTGGTGTTCACGAGCGACAACGGGCCGCAGTTCGGCGGGTCGGGCGAGATGTGCACCACGCGGTTCAACTGCAACTACGCGGGAGCCAAGTGCTTCGTGTACGAGGGGGGCATCCGGGTGCCGGCGATCGCGCGGTGGCCGGTGGGCGGGCTTGCGGGCGGCAGGCGGTTCGACCAGATGATGCATTTCTGCGATTGGCTGCCGACGCTGTGCGACGCGGCGGGCGTGGCAGTGCCGGGGAGTCTGAAGCTCGACGGCTGGAACGTGCTGCCCGCGCTGCAGGGCGAGCGCGGCAAGGTGTGTGAGCGGCGGTTCTGGCAGTGGAACCGCTACACGCCGGTGGGCGAGTGCAACGCGGCCATGCGAGATGGCGCGTGGAAGCTGGTACGGCCCGTGATCGCCGAGGCGATGCACCTGCCGAAGGATGAATGCGACCGCGACGTGGCGAGCAAGCGCAACCCGGAAACACGGACGACGATCTGCCTCGATCGTGAGCCGGCACGCAGGATTCCGCCTGCCCCGCCGGCGAAGTTGTTCAACATCGGCAATGATCCGCTCGAGAAGACTGATCTTGCGGCGGCGGAGCCGGATCGCGTCGCGCGAATGCTGCGCGAGCTGGAGACGTGGTTCGAGGCGGTGGAGGCGGACAGAAGATCGATTGACGACAGGTAGTGAACGGCGGATTGGCGGGTGGTTCGACACGAAGGCACGAAGATGCACGAAGAGGAAAGAAGAACAGGGCAACGAGACAGAACGATCGATGACATGTGGTGAATGGCGGATTGGCGGATGGTTCGACACGAAGTTATGAAGCCACAAAGATGCACGAAGAAGAAAAACGAGCAGGACGGTGGAACAGAAAGGAATGATGCATTGGAACCTGATGATCGTGTCAGAGCGATAGAACGGACGTATCCGGAGCACATTCCGGTGGGTGTGTACATGCTGCCGGCGGCGTGGAAGAAGTATCGCGAGCGGCTGGAGGAGGTGGTGCTGCGGCACCCGGTGCTGTTCGGCGAGTACGAGCGGGGCAGCCGCGACTTCGACGACATCGGCGGCACCTACGCGGCAGGGGATCACGTGGATGTCTGGGGTTGCACGTGGAGCAACATCAATGCGGGCTGCGAGGCGATCGTGAAGAAGCACCCGGTGCCGACGCGGGAGGCGGTGCATACGCTGAAGGCGCCGGCGGAGAACACGGGCTTCCCCCACGGCTTCATGTACCTGCGGCTGTGCGACCTGCGGGGCTTCGAGGAGATGATGGTGGATTTCGCGGAGGAGCCGCCCGAGCTGCAGATGCTGATCGATATCGTGCTGGGCTACAACATGCGCCAGCTCGACGAGCTGATGAAAAAACCGCTGCCAAAGATCGTGGGCTTCGGGGACGACCTCGGGATGCAGACGAGCCTGCCGATCAGCCCGGAGAAGTGGCGGCGGTGGCTGAAGCCGTGCTTCGCGAAAATCTACGGGCCGATCCGCCAGGCAGGGTCCTACGTCCACATGCACACCGACGGCCATATCGTGGAGATCATCCCCGACCTGATCGACTGCGGGGTGAACGTGGTGAACCCTCAAATCCGAGCGAACGGGCTGGACAATCTCGTCCGCGCCTGCAATGGCAAGGTGTGTGTGAACCTTGACCTGGACCGGCAGATGTTTCCGTTCTGCACGCCGCACGAGATCGACGAGCACTTCCGCGAGGCGGTTGAGAAGCTCGGCTCGCCCGAGGGCGGGCTGTGGCTGACTGCCGAATGCGGCCCGGACGTGCCGATCGAGAATATCGAGGCGATCTGCGAGGCGGCGGAGAAATACCGGTGCTTCTTCAAGTAGTTGGGAGTTAAGAGTTCAAAGCTCAAAGTAGGGGCGGACGGCGTCCGCCCTGGGGCACACTCCGTGTGCCCCTACATGGTCCCGTCGGATGTTTTGAGATAGTTTCTGAGTCGAGGCCAACTGATCAGAGGTCAGAAGCCCGGAGGATTCGGCATGACTCCGAAAGAACGATGGCTTGCGGCGATTGGGATGAAGGCGGTGGACCGGCTGCCGTTCTGGCCGAAGATCGGCGGATCGTATCCGAGGGCGCAGTCGGCGCCGTTCCGCGAGATGGATCCGAACGCGGTGATCGAGTGGACGGGTTCGGATCCGCACACGCACGTCGGCCCGCCCACGCGCGACGTGCGGAAGAACACGTCGTTTGAGACGGTCAAGCGAAACGGCGTGACGCAGCGGATCTACCGCACGCCGCACGGTTCGCTGGAGCAGACGGAGCGATTCGATGAGGAATCGCAGTCGATGCACCCGATGACGTTTCCGGTGAAGACGGCGGCGGACATCCCGCTGATGATCGAGTGGTATGAGGACGGGCAGGTCGAATTCGACGCGGATGCGCTCGAGAAGTCGAAGGCATCGGCGGCGGAGACCGGCCAGCGGGCGCTGATCGGCACGGGGATCGGGGAGTCGCCGCTGATGCTGTGGGTGGAGCACCTTGCGGGGATCGAGAACGCGCATTACCTGCTGGCGGACTGCCCGGCGGAGGTGGAGGCGCTGTTCGACGCGATCCACCGGTCGCTGGTGCGCCGGGCGGAGATCATCTGCGAGCACAGCCCTGCCGACGTGTTTTACATGACCGAGAACACGTCGACCACGCTGATCT
>Ga0307377_10005085_pt1 | contig 14183 bp, 4 predicted proteins | sample TR3MG_FD_202535 | JGI IMG/M metagenome (GOLD analysis project Ga0307377, IMG submission 202535) | Soil microbial communities from Risofladan, Vaasa, Finland - TR-3 | ecosystem: Environmental > Terrestrial > Soil > Coastal area > Acid sulfate soil | place: Finland: Risofladan, Vaasa | collected... | reverse complement strand
TCGAACCCTACAGACGTGCCGGATCGGATGAGGACAGAGCCACCCAAATCCGAATCCCCATCACCAGCACGTAGGGTGAGTGCCCCACCGTCTCCACCAAAGCCGTTGCCATCACCACCACGGAAAGTAGCAGCGCCGCCATCGTTGTTCGTCCCGCCGTTGTCGGCCGCATCACCACCACGAACGGTAATCGCACCCGCTATGCCAGAGGTCGGGCCACCACCACGAAGAAGAACACCACCACCAGCGCCCGTGTCGTTGTCGGCACCGCTAAGGGTGAGAATGCCAGGAGCACTTGCCGTGTCTTGAAGGCCGACCCGAACTGTGACGCCAGATTGGTTCGCACTTCGTCCCGATTCTACGAGAACCCGAGACCCTGTGCCGTAGGAGGTTCCCGTCGTCTGGTGGCCAGACCGGATGACAACTTCTCCAGCAGGACCCCCCGAAGCATGGGTCTGGTCTCCAGCTTGGAGGACAATGCTTCCACCAAAGGAACTTGCCGCTGCTTCTAAAGCATCTCCAGCACGCAGGTTGATCCCACTCCCACTGATGGGGAGGCTTCCAGTCGGGCTGTCGTAGCCCCGGATTCCAATGCCTCGGCGAGCCGCAAAAGTATCGGAGACCTGCCGGATCTCATCGGCCGTAAGAATCCGGTCGAACATGAGGACGGTGCCGAGTTGCCCGTCGAAAGTGAACCCGGCGTCACTGCGGTTGCCGATGTAGACATCGTTGCCCGCATCTGTGACCGCGGTACCTGTCGGTGCGGGGCCATCCTCAGTGAACGCTACCGAAGTACCGTTCAGGTAAAACGTGGGGTCGTTGCCGGTTCCATCTGTATACGAGACGGCGACGGTAGCCCAGCTACCCATTTGAAGAAGACGAGTCGTCTCTCCAAACGCATTCGTAACGTCATCTGTAGACCAGTTCCCATTGTTACCTGTGAAAACACGATCAAACCCGAGGTTGATGTATCCGGTCTGTTCTTCGCGCACGAAGAACGAGTAGCCAAAGCTCCCTGACTCCGTGGTGTCGAGGATGCGTCCGAAGGTGCCTCCACCATCCGAATAAGGGCGGATGAGCGCAATGACGGTGCCGCCCCCCGCAAAGATGTTGTCGAGCGTAGCGCCCTTCGTGAAACTGACGTTTCCCGAAGCCCCGTCAAAAGTCCACGCTCCGTTATCGAAGATGGCCGCAGCCGAGAGGGTGCCCGCAGTCCCATTCCCTTCAAGATCCGTAGCGACCGTCCCACCCTCGGCAGGAAAGCTGTTCCGGTCAGCCGGATCGACGTAGAACTGGAGGTTTTCGTAGATGTTGCCAGGAAGACCCGCGCTCGATCCTCCCGAACTGTTTAGTACAAAGTCCGTTCCCGCGTCGTCCGTGTACATCGGGACGTTCGGGGCGTCTGAACGAACCCAATACTTACCGACGCCCGCCGCTGGAGCTCCGCCCGGAACGGTGGCGGATTCCTCGTGCTCAACGGCTGCATCAACCTCGAGTTTTACGGTCGAACGGCGCCAAGGAGTCTTACTCATTTCGCGCCTCCGCGTCGTGCAGCTTGTTCTGCGAAGTTCGTAGCATTTTGCGCGCTTCTACTCGGGGGGGCCGATAGACGGATTACGGCGCTCGAGCCCGTGCTCAAGAAAGTGCCGACAGTGGCGCCGAGTACGGGCCAAGCGGTCGGTACGGCGTACGAGGGGAGGGGTTTGAGGCGTGAGGAGGTCCGTGGAAAAGGGCCATCGACACTCAGGCCCCTACTTGGGAACCCCTATAGAGAAAATCTCCAAAAACAGCCCCGAAACGCCCTAACTCGCAACTATTTGGCCCTTGCTCCGCATCGGATCACGCAGATGCTGTAAAATTTACCAGGGGTCCGTACAAGTTATGAGGTGGAAAAATGATCAAACACTCAATCTTCACGATAGGGATCGCACTGCTCCTTGCGGGCTGCGCTGACTCCCATACCGACCCCGAGAGCTTCGGAGACGAAACCGGGGACAGCACGAGTACGGGCAGCGACTCGGATACGAGCGGCTCAGAAACCGACTCCGGCTCGAGCAGCTCGGGCGACACCGGCTCAACCGGGGATGGAGATGGGGACACCGATGGCACCGATACGGGCGATACGGATGGCACTGGAGAAACCGGTGAGCCATCGGAAAACCCCGGGCCCGATGAGCCCTGCGACCCGCTCCTCGCGTTCGAGGGGATCGCTCCTTGCGAAGATCCTGAGAACCCGCTGATCGACTACACCTGCGGCGCCGTACCCCTCATGCCCAATCCCAACGAAACCGTTTGGGAATTTCGATGCCAACGCCTGAAAGACGTTGCGCAAGACGGCAACGGACTTGGTGACGGGTGCTTCGACGACAACTCGTACGTCACGGGCTACTCGGGCTGTCAGGATGCCTGGTGCCTTTCCAACGGGCATCTCGAAGGCAACGGGCACATCAACTGGCCGGACGACGAATGTGGCTTCGGTGGAGGCAACGACCCCATCGTGCGTGGGTGCTGCTCGCCGTTTTGCGACGCGGAGAATCCATGTGGGGGCTCGTACTTCTGCCGTCCCCTGACCGTCTACCTTCCTTCTCTGGAGGCCGAATACTCGGACCTCGGAACCTGCGTGTGGGCCGGGTGATCACCATGAACCGTTCAACGATTTTCACGATCCTGCTCCTCACCGGGTGCGCCGATTTCAACCCCGATCTCAGCGATCTCGATGGGTCAACGGGCGACGGGACTTCGGGTGAGACCGAAGGGGACTCTGCTACGTCCACGAGCGGCCCTGACACGGACGACACGGGGTCCGAAACGGGCACCGCTGGAGAGACCGACACGGACGAAGGGACCGGTACGGACGGCTCTACGGACGACACAGGGGGAACCTCCTTCTGTGGCGACGACATGGCCGAAGGAGCCGAGGAATGCGACGGCCCGGACATGCCCGGGGTCTCCTGCGAAGACGCCAATTTCTACGGTGGAGGCTTGGTGGCCTGCGCCGGGGACTGCACCCTCGACTACTCAGGTTGCAACGAGCTCCTGTACGAACAGAACTTCTTTGCTCCAAACATGCCTTCTGAGGTGGCGGTGGGGGGCGATCTGCCTTTCAACTACACCTATGGAGACACCATCATCTTCCCTTTCGAGGGGGATTTTTGGCAAGGAAGTTGTCTGAATGGTGGCGACGACTACTGCATGCTTTCAGGGGCCATCTCTCATAGCGAAACATCCTGGTTCAGTATCACACTAGATTTTGCCGCCCCTGGAGTGGTTGAGTTCTGGGCCACGGGCTACACGGAGAATGCGGATGTCCTTGAGTTCTCCATCGACAATCAAGTTGTCGAGACCAAAGGAGGCAACTTCTTGGCTTGGCAACTTTTCTCCCACCCCGTCAACAGCGCGGGCCAACACCAGCTCAAATGGACGTTCCGCAAAGACGGGAGCATCACGGACGGGTTCGACGCCGTGTGGGTTGACTCCATCACGGTGACGAACGCCGAGCTGCCGTAGCGTTACGCGTACGCGACCCAGTGAACCGAGATGGGCCCCGCATAGGGCACCCCGAAGTTGAGAAGCACGGTGAATCCCGTCGTCGTGATGCTTCCCGGAGCGATTGTTGGGCTGAAATTGTTCGGGGCTGCCATCGCCGCTGCCGAACTCTCGATGTTGAACGTGACGGTAGTGGGGGGTGCCGCGAAGGCCGTGTTGAACGTCACGATGAAAGACGCCGGGGCACCCACAACCGGGAACACGCCAAACTGGATGCCCGCGACACCGCCGCCAACTGCGGGATCGATCTTGCCCTCGAGCTTGATCGTGCCATCCCCACCGGTGCCGACACCGGCCGCGATGCGAACATCACCGCCGACGTTGACACCACCGGTAGCCGAACCACCTCGGACCGTGGCATCCCCGCCATCGCCCGTTGCCCCACCAGGGCCGCCTGTGAAAGCGACGTTGCCGCCGGCAGCCGCACCATCGCCCGCACCACCAAGGACGCTGACGATGCCGCCTGTGAGCCCTGAACCGACGATGCCCGCACCACCTTGGACGAGCGCGATACCACCCGAGATCGGAGAACCCCCGTCTGCGACAAAGGCAGCGCCCAAGCCATTGGTCGGGTCGGTTGCGCCGACCATCTGCACATCACCACCAGGGGCGACTGACGAGGCCGGAGAAGCTCCGTCACCGAACAGGTAGATGTGCCCCGCATCTCCGGCACCGTCACCGAGTGACGTTTGAAGGATGATGTCGCCACCAACTCCGCCGCTGGCTGCCGGAGCACTACCAGCTTGGAGAATGACAGTTCCACCCGCCCCCGAAACAGCTTTTCCGACGATGCCGTAAGCGGCCGTCGTGATGTCGCCACCAAAAGGTGTGCTTGCGAGATCGATGTTGCCTACGCCGTCGGAAGCCGGCGTCGCGCCACCTGCAAGGAGCGCAACACCACCGGGATCTCCGGTACCAACGGGAGCTCCCGCTTCAAGGATGATTGGAGCACCGTCACCGGTGCCGCCTCCGAGACCGCCATCACCGGCAGTAATCGTGACCCGACCTCCGTCGGCAGTTCCCCAACTATCGCCGGCAGCAAGATCCAGGTTGCCACCACCATCGTTCCCCGCAAGCCCTGAACCGGAGGTAACGGTGACTTGACCCCCAGTGGCTTCGCCGGTTTTCACCGTGATCACACCACCCGCACCGGAAACACCCGTGCCACCTACAAGACTCACCGCACCCGAGGCGCCGAGTGGCCCCGTGGAATCGGAGCGGATGGTCACCGCGCCGGGTTTTCCAGGAAGACCCGTCCACAGGCCACCCTCAAGGATCAAGTTGCCGGCTGAGTTGCCAACACCCCCCGCATCACCAGCGGAGATGAAGAGGTTTTCTCCCCCAGCCGCCGCCGCTTCGGTTGTGATGCCGGTATTGCCGATCGAAAACTCGATGCCATTGGCACCGGTCGTGTTGCCCGCAGCGAGCACCAAGCCAAGGGCCGGCGTTCCACCGCCACCGCCACTGCCAGTGACAGCATCGACCACATCGGCTCGAGTGACCACCGTGGTGTAGTAGAAGTCGAGTCCTCGAGGAGTCGTTCCCGTCGCCGTGTGGATACCGAAGAACGGCCGGAGCGGGAGCGCCAAGTCAGGAAGCAGGAGGGAGGCAGGTTCCGTGTGCGTGGCCGAGCCACCACCAGAAATCGTCACACCATCCGCGTCGTAGACCGTGAACGTCACGTCGCCGGTTGCGGCAGACGCATCGACCTCAAGGTAATGGACCAGAGCATCGGTCGGAAGACCGAACACCGGCACCATCGCCCCACCGGAGCCTCGAGAAACGAACTCAAGGTTGAACCCGGCAAGGTTCTGACGGATGCCCATGTACTGCTGAGCAACCGGGTCATCTGATGCGAGCTGTGCCGAGGGGGTAACAAGCGCCGGGTCATCGGTGAAGCCGATGAAGATGCGCTCGTCCGTATGTGCCGGGGAGGTGACCTGGAACTTGAACCGTGACTTGAACTGCGAGCCACGCTCAAGAAGTCGGTCGGCTGTGCCGATGAACGCCTCACTGAGGGGAGCGGCCGCAACCGCAATGTTCGCGAAAGGACCATCGGTGTCCTCGCTGAACGTCGCAGAGGCCGGGGGAGGTCCAGGGCTGACCGCCGTGTTGACCGAGCCTCCGTAGACGCCGTAACTATCCGGGCCCGTCGAGGGATTGCCCGCACTGAGCATCCCGTAGCCTGCCGTGAGCATGGCGTCGAGGAACGTCATGCCACCACCGATGGCCGTCGAAAGGTTCAGGTCGCCGCCAGCGTTCGTGTAGACGAGCTCGCCCGCGCCGTTGACCCAGATGCCACCCTCACTGCCAACCGGCGTGAAGGGAGCAAGTCCCGAGCTCGACATGAGCAACCCTGGCGGGTCGATCATGCCGGCGACGGTGAGTTTTCCTGAGATCGAAACATCGCCCGTTACGGTGAAGACTCCATCGGAACCGCCACCAAAACCGGTGCCCACGGTGAAGGTAAAGCCACCACCGTCGCCGCCGGCAGCTCCGCCATTTCCGGCCGTGAAAATGTGCTCTCCACCATCTCCACTGCCATCGCCGACTCCTGCGATGAAGGTGAACCGACCTGCGGTTGCACCACTCCCAACGCCGCCCGAACCTGTTGTAAATCCGATGGCGCCTGCGAAGGCTCCTCCTGCGGTGCCACTGTTCCCAGCAGAGACAATCCAAGAACCACCATCACCAACACCAACTCCGTTGCCCGTGGAGAGTGAGAATCCGCCGCCGTCTCCTCCGAGAGGACCCCCGTTTCCAAGCGTGATGGCGAAATCACCACCGTCGCCCGTACCCGCGCCGGGGACCGTCGCCATCAAAATGCTACCGGCTCCGCCAATCCCACCCGGATCGGGAATGCCCGGAATGATGTTGATGTCGCCACCAACACCGCCACCGCCCGTGGAGTTACCTCCGATGAGGTTCAGAGGACTGCCGCTACCCGCAGCATTGTTGTCGCCTGAGATCGGGCTCCCTCCGGTCTCACTGCCGAAGCCGAGAACCGAAGCGAGGTTTTGATTGCCACCACCACCACCGGCCGCACTGAGGAGATCCCCGCGGGTCACCATGTTGCCGGTGTAAAAACCGATCGTCTTCGCAGCCGCGTTCGTCGTGGTTGCGGAGTACTGGTAACCGAGCTTGGCCGTAGCGAGCGGGAGGTTGGCTCCGAACGCATTTGAAGAGAGAAGTGCCCCGGTGTTGTCGTAAAGGCTCAGGGCGATTTGACCCGCCGTCGTCGCGTCAATGACCAGCTCAAACCCGAGACCAACCGGAGACACCCCCGTGTTGAAGTAGGTTGGAACTCCCGTGGCGTCATCCGTAACGAAGTGGAGGGTCGTCTGCGGGACATCCGAGTAGACTTGGAGACCCACGTACCGGGTCCCCAGAGGAACCGCTGCTCCCGTTTGACCGGAGATGGTAGGAGCATCGGTGAACCCGACGAAGAACCGCACACTGGTGCCGATGTCGGGGCCATCGAACTTGAACGAAGCGATCGGGAATGAGCCGAGCTCGACGCCCAGGCCTGGACCCGTCTGCTCCACCTCAAGGCCAGCACTACTTCCAAAGGCCGCGGCCGTCACGAACTTCGTCACGTATCCCAAGGGACCGCTGCCTGCAACGATTGCTGCAGCCGAAGACGTCGTGAAGTTTGCGAGAATGCCGTCCGCGTTGAGAGCAGAAGGGAGGTCCGAAGATTGGACGGTCCCCCACTGCATGCGGGTGAAAGCTTCACCGAAGGTGGGGCCGCCACCTCCGCCACCGCCGGGCTGGAAGCTCAGGGCACCCAAGCCGTTCGTGGTGAGGACGTATCCCGCAGTGCCATCTGACTCAGGCCAAGAGATGCCGTCGATGACGACCTTGTTGCCAACAGCGACTGCCGGGTTGAGGAGCAGGTTGCCGTCCGAGGTGATCGAGGAGCCGAGCGAAGCCGAAACCACGATGGGCAGCGCACCCGTGGTGTTCCCGATACCGAGGATCGTGGCGAAAGGTGAGCCGCCCGCTCCGGCCAAGTTCACCCAATCGGCGCCGTTGAAGGTCAAGACTTCGCCGGGGGCTGGACCTGTGAGAGTCACGTCCGTCAGCGCACCAAGAGAAGTTGCTCCCCCTCCTGTGCTGATGTCGTGGTCCGTGTTCGTGTCGTCCGTGAAAATCAGCTTCGAGGGCGCGCCCGTGCTGTCAATCCACAGAAGGCCGTCTCCCGCAGACACCGTGGCGGGGACTATGGCTTGGCCGTTGAGAAGAAGACCGGTTGGGTCGATAAGACCGGTGACGTTGAGTTTGCCGTTGACGACGACTTCTCCGTCACCTGCGGGGCCACTACCAGGAGTGAGCTCGATGTTTCCACCAACCCCAAGCGCGTCGGCAGTGTTGCCCGCGACCATGGAAATGATGGACCCGTTGCCCGTGCTAGAGAGCCCGATGGCCATCGCCATGAGACCCGCGGTGCCGTTGCCCGCGGTCTGAGTAGCGAGGAAGAGGTTGCCGGTGTTCCCCGCAACCGCCGGCCCTGTGATCAGGGAAATGAACCCAGAGTCCCCTGCGACGGTGCCGCCGGCGCCAGAAGCAATCGTGACATCTCCCGAATCACCGCTCAGATTGGCATCGAACGTCTCGATGAGGATGTCGCCGGTGTTCCCTGTGGCGCCCGCAGCTTCACCCGACATGAGAGTGACATCGCCACCCGTGACACCGCTGAGACTCGAGCTGCCACCCTTGATGATGACTTCGCCATTCACCGTCGCGGTGCCGGCTGCAAACGTACCGGGGCCGATCAGAATGTCGCCGGTCGTGCGAGTACCCGCAGCTCCGTTCGTGAAGAACCCGGTCGCAATCACCACCGATCCGGTGGTGCCGTCGGTGCCGAGGTGAGAGCCCGTCCAAATCGTAGTAAGCCCGGTGTCTCCTTGGGAAGCAGCCCCAAACTGAATACCCGATGAGGCAAGAACGAAACCGGTGCTCGAGCCCGGATCTTCAGCACCACCGCCGAACGCATTGCCCGACCCGAGTGTGACGGAACCGGTGTTGTTCGTGGAGAGCGTCGTAGCACCGCCGAAGATGCCGTAACTCGCACCATCACCCAAGTTGTCATCGATGACACCGAAGAGACCGCTCCCTTGGTTCATCAAAATGGGGAGAGTGCCCGTCTCGTTTCCGTTGATCAGGACTTGGTTGAGCGCCAAGTTCCCGGCCGAGCCATTGCCCCCGCCTTGTGCGACGTTGCCCGCGTCCGCAACGATCGAGACGCTAGCGACTTGGAGAAAAACTCCAAGACCAAAAACATCCCGGTTGGACATGACGAGACCCAAGGGCGTCGTATCCGCGGGAAGGGTGGTAGTGATCGAATTGGAATAGAGGAGGACCAGATCGGGATCGAAGATCGAGAACCGGACAGGTCCGGCCCCTCCCACCGCATCCACAGCGTCGATCACGAAGAAGAAGGGCCGATCGTCCGGGTCACCGGCAGTCGTGGAGGTCAGAACACCCGTCGAAAAACTCGACGTGAAGAGCCCGTTGCCCGACACAATGCTCCACGCTGCCCCACCGAGCATGGCAAATCCGAAGAAGTTCCCCCCTGCGACAAGAGGAGTGGCCGCGTGGGTTGCGACCGTTTGATTCGATAGACCGAAGAAAACAAATCCTTGCGGGTTCTCGTTCCGAAGACGGAACGTGATGATGTTGTCCTGGGTCAGGTCGTAGGGAAGCGCACTCGTGGAGTTGGTGTTCTGGTCAACACCGGCGTAGTCACCACCACCGATCGCCGTCAGGGCGAAGTGAGGACCCGCAGGAGACTTGCCGAACCCAATGGTGCCGCCTGCCGAGAAAAGGGCGTCGGTTCCTTCGAGCGTGCCATTCGCTGACAAGTTATCGGCCGGTGGGCCTCCGTTGTTGGCACCAGCCAGACACAGGTAGCCCCAGTTCATCTCCTCAAAGGAATTGATGAAATCCCCTGAGAGGGCCATCTGCGACCAACCGTTGATCGTGCCGTTCAGGTTCAGCCACAACTGCCCGTTGCCGGAGTTGAGGCGTTGGTAGACATCACCCTCGTTGCCTGGAACGACCCCGTTGGGGTTGCCGTTGCCACGCTTGATGTTGTCGGCTTGGAAGATGCCATCCGCATTGACGATGCCGTCCGCGAACCCGCCTCCGCCAACACCGGGACGCAACGTGATGCCGCCACCCGTAGCCCCGCCGCTGCCGCCGGTACCCGCGCGCACAACGACGCTGCCACCCACTTCACTACTCGAAGAGGAGCCTGCGGTGATTTCAACATCACCTGCTCGACCAGGGACGAACAGAGGGAACGGGTAAAGCTGGCTCGTCGTGGTCGCGTTGCCGGAGAACAGACGCACGTTTCCGCCGCGACCTTCCTCCGTAGCCTGTCCTGCGATTAGATCGAGACGGCCACCACCACCGAGCGCGCCCGTTGCCGAGGAACGCCCAGCTCGGAGTTGCAGGGTGCCCGCAGTTCCTGCGATTCCGGTGCCTCCTGCATTGCCGGTCCGAAGAATGAGGCTTCCCGAAGGGCCTCCGAGCAACGAGTCTCCTGTTGTGGCGTTGAGGGCACCCGAACCCGCCGAGCTCGTGGCGATCGGACTGTTCATCGTGATGCCGCCGGTCACACCAGCAACCGATGTTCCACCTTGAAGCAGAACTTGGCCGCCGTTGCCGACGCCACCCGTTGCGTTGCCACCCGCGATGTTGGCATCCGCTCCCGCACCGACCGCGCTGTTCTCTCCCTTGAGGAAATCACCGTTGGTCAGGAGGATGTTGAAACCACCGGTGGTGTTGCCGATCGCCAGCGTCTGCTGGAGGTCTTCGCCACCGAGGTCATCGGAAATCTGAATCCAAGTCGTGTCATCCGCTTGGAGCTGCCAGAGACCCGGAGTTCCGTAGCTCGAGTAGAGCGCGCCAGGCCCCACGCCTGTGATCAAACCGTTGGGATCGGCCTCTCGACCGATATGGAAATTCACGGACCCATCGGGGGCTGTGGGGTCGGGCCCCTGAGCCATCACGAAGATGGGCTGTGAGATGCTGTCCGTGCGGCTCGCGAAGATGAGATTCGAGAGCGTCTGATCGATCTGGCTTTTGCCGTTCGAGATGATCAGGTCGCATGGAGAAGGAGGCGGAAGCGTTTGGTCACCCGCCGGAACGTCATAACCACGAACCCAGGTTCCCTGGATGATGTCTGCATCTACGCCGGGTCGTCGGTTGACGGGGGGATTGGCCATGATTGATCGAACTCCCTGAAAGGCCGGCCGCTGCCGTTGTGGCTGGCCGTCTGCCTAAGGGGCAGCGATAGGCTCTTTCGCGGAATCTTCCGGTTCGGAGGGTTGCTGGAGAGACCCGACCAAACCGGGGACTTGTTCGGCCGCTTGAGAAACGAGAGGCATCTCCGTTTTCTCGATAGGAGTCTCGATTTCGCCAGTGCGGCTTGCAGCTACGTCCACAGCTCTCTGGCCCGTCACAGCGAGGCCCCGAGCTCGGGAGGTCGCCTGTATCTTCTCCTCGAGAAAAGCGGCCTCAAGGCTTTGTAGAGCTCCCTGCGAGCCGTCGAACCGCAGGATCATGTCCTGCGATTGGCGCGAAATTCGCCCCAACTCCTCAAGTGCGCCGTCGAGCCCCTCAAGAATGTGAGATTCAGGAACCGTTTCGGAACCGAGAAAAGTCGCTTTCCGTTGATTCATCAAGTTCTGCCCCAACGTGAAAACCTCTTGGAGGAACTTGAACTTCGCCAATTCACGATTGGCAGCATGCCGTTGTGCGACAACTTTCTCGTGATGGGCGCCGGCCACATCGGCCTTGGCTTGCGCGTTGTCGACCATCTGATCGACTTGTTCTTGCAGTCGTTCTGCGTCTTGCATTTTTCGTCTCCATTCGTGTTGCACAGCCCAAAGGGCCCTCCGGTTGACCGGAGGGCCATTACGTCACCGCCTAACCGGCAGTGGAGTTGGTGTGGTAGATGACCGTGATCACGTCGCCGATACGGAACGTGGGCGCCGGGCCACCGCTCTCGAGCGCAATCTCGTCTCCCGTTCCGCTCGTGACTTCGTTGCCCGAGCCATTCATGAGAAGGATGCCGTTGAGGTAGATCTCAGCATCGATGTCGAAGCTGAACCCTGCGGCCGGCTTGGTCGGCAACGTGCCGCTGATGTCCGAACTCGTGATGGAGCTGCCCGCCGCAACCGAAGAAGTCATGGTCGTTTGGAAGAACTTCCGACTGACCGAGGTCGCTGTGGTGGCGAGCTGGTCCCAGTTGGAGCCATCGTCACCACCACCATCGGCATCGACTTGGACGTAAACACGACCACCCGTGGCGGCATTGGTCCCGTCGTTGAACAGGAAGAGCGAGCCGGCAACCGCCGTGTGAGTAGGAGCCGTGGCACCTGCAAACAGATCGGAGTTACCCGAACCACCCGAACCGGTCAGCGTCAGGAACGCCTCATCGTTGTCAAACGCACCGTCGATGTCTACGGTTCCGTGAGCACCGGTTGTTCCACCGTCACCAGGAAGGAGCCGAATGGAGGCGCCGTCCGTAGCCGCCGTCGAGGAGCTGCCCGCGTTTAGCGAGATGTCGCTCGCCGAGGCATCCGCGATGTCGGAAGTGGTCAGCGTGATCGTGGTGTCCGCGGTGGCCGTTACCGAACCCGTGGAGTTCACGTCCACGCCCCCGGAACCGCCGTCGATTGTCGTGCTCGATGTCGTGTTCGAGGATCCGAGGGTCACAGCCTTGGCTGCCGCACCAGTTCCGACATTGACGGTGTTAGCCACCGCATCAACGGAAATGTCGATGGTGTCGTCGGAGGTGATGCCGACTGTTGCGGTTCCCGCGCCAGTCGCCGACGCGTGAATGGTGAAGACGCCGTTGCCCGAGGACGTGTTGTTGGCGCTGAGGGCCACCGTGGCAGCCGTAGCTGTTGCGCTGTCTGCCGATTGGTTCACCGTCGTGAACCCATCCACAATGTAGTCGGCACCCGCCCCCGAGGCGTCGAAAGTCACGTCACCGGTGACCACGTCCACGTCGAAGTTGCCCGTGGTGAGCATCGACGCCGTGAAGTTCTGTGCCGCCAAGGGAGTGGCAGAGACGCCACCCGTTCCTGTGACCGTGAACAGGGTCTGGGACGCGGTGCGAGCCACAATCGGTGCGCCCGATCCCGTCTGCAAAACATCCAGACCGGTACCCGATCCCGCGCTCGTCAGACCGACCATGATGCCGGTCGAAGACGCATCGTCAGTAACCGTGAGAACGCTGCCGCCCGTGCTCGCGGTGTGATCGCCCGAAGCGAGCACGAGCACGTTGGTTGCGTCGTTTACGGTTCCCGTCACGTTGAGCGACGTGTTGGCGCTGCTGACGAGGATGTCACTGCCGGCAACGTATGCCGCTTGAAGGGTGCTGCCTGCCGTGGTGCCCAGTTCCGTGTAGCTGAGCGGTCCCGCGGTGCCATCCGCGACTTCCCAAGCCCCCGTAGCGCTGCACCGCAGGACGCACACGTCCGCGTTGAACAACGTGGCGGTGACGCTTCCGGTGAAGCCGATCGAAGTCTTGCAAAACGGCTCGTCGGGAGTCGTATCGATGGTGATTGTACCATCGACCCGCGACAGCACTTGGTACAGACCGTTGACGCACTCGACGCTCGCGCTCGTGACAAGGAGGAAAGCGCCTACGGCGATGCCCGGAACAGCCCCCGTGTCCACCGTGAAAGTGGTCGAAGTGGTTGCCGAAACGGTGTTGCCGGGAGAGTAGGTGTTAGCGTCGGTAACGACCACCGTGCCGCCCGTGACACTGGTGCCGGTGTTCTGGGCATTTAGCGTGAGGTAGTTGGGGTTCGCTGCCACCTCTCCGAAGTAGTGGTGCCGGGAATCCCATCGCTCGTGCCCCGAGGCCGAAGCGCCGACCGAACCGATGAGGCAGTCGTACCCCATGTCGAGGTCACGAGCAGCCAGGATGTCCACGTCAGAGGTTCCGCCCGAAGTGATCGTGACTTCGGTGCCGCCCATGATGTCCACGCTGGTGGTGGCGGTGAGCCCAATGTCCGTCGTGCCGGATTCGATGGCTACCGCCCCACCGCCTATCAGGCTCGCGTCGAAAGCTCCGGTCGTTTCCAACGTCAGGGCTGCGCTCGCAACGGTGAAGTCCGACGCTGCTGCGGCGCCGAAGCTGATCGCTCCCGTGGCATCTGCGGTGAACGTGGCGATGTTCTCGATCACAACCGAGTCGCCACCCGTGCTGCCAATGACTCGGAGCAGGTTGTTCGTGCCGTCCGTTACGGCAAAGGTTGCGCCGGCAGCCGTCTCGGCCATGGTGACCACGACCGAATCGCCCAGGGCGGCAGCCGCGACGGACAGGATGTCCACGTTGGAGGAATCACCGAATCGGACTGAACCTCCGTCCGGGACTCCCCACTCAAGCTGACCAGCATTCTGCGTGAACACACCCGCGGTAAGCTGGTTGTTGACGACCTCAGAAAGATCGTTGCTCGCAGCGATGTCGTCCAGGGTTGCGATGCGAACCCAGTCAGTGCCCGCGGCGGTACCAGACGTGTCATTGAGGTACACCGCCGACGTGGTGGAGTTACCACGCATGTACAGCGAGCCCGGAGTAGCTGAGATAATCGTGTTGGGATCGCGGTTACCCG
>Ga0307377_10005083_pt1 | contig 14184 bp, 28 predicted proteins | sample TR3MG_FD_202535 | JGI IMG/M metagenome (GOLD analysis project Ga0307377, IMG submission 202535) | Soil microbial communities from Risofladan, Vaasa, Finland - TR-3 | ecosystem: Environmental > Terrestrial > Soil > Coastal area > Acid sulfate soil | place: Finland: Risofladan, Vaasa | collected... | reverse complement strand
AGAGAACCACCGCTGAGAGCGGCGCCGCCGATAGTGCCAGCTACAGCGCCTATCGTTCCGCCGTATTGCTGACCAAATACATGAGCTCGCTGAGATGAAAGATTAGCCGCTGCTGTTCTAGGGTCTAAAAACGCCGCGCTGGCCATTAATCCCTGTTGTGAAGCAATATCCCCAGGAGTATTAAACATGCCGGTCATTCCCGGAGTCGTCATCAAAGCTGGGGATGGCGTAGGAAATCCTTGCCGCATTGAAGCTAAGTTTGCCATATTCATCATGTTTATTGACGCGGGCCCGACCATAGCTGCTGGATTAGAAGAATTCCACTGCTGTGTTTTCTGTAACCCAAATGCTTGGTGCGCGGCTACTGCCATTGGCTGAAAAGCTTGTTGCCAAATCTCCATGGACGTTGACGGTCTCGGGTAGTAATTACTCGGAGTAGACAGTGTAGCCGTTGAGGGCAGCGGCGTGATACCTGCAGCAATAGACTGGCGTTCATTTATGACGTCATCAATACTACGCATTCATCGATTCCAATCTTTTCATTATACGTTGATTTTTGTATAATCCTGCAAGTTTAACATGAAGCTGCCCGATAATAATACGAGCATTGTAGTATTCATTAGACAGTCGTTGGTCCATTTGACTCTTCATGGCGCTGATTAATTGACTAGCACCTTCACCAGTAGCGCCTAAAAATCCAGAGATGGTATGCATACTAACTTCCCACTCTGCTAACTTGTTCCAGCGTTCGCGCTTAGCCATTTCTGCCATTACTCTTTCACCCACTGAACCCCGCGGCGGAAGCGCTATGCCGCGGCAAAAATACGTCGCGCGCGCACTGCCTCGCGGGGACGCTAAAAATTTTCGATAGCTCCTTCGTCTAACACTGTCATTAGCATATTATCAAACTTAGATAATTTACTAGCTAATATTGTAGCTACCGTGTCAGGCAATTTTCTAGTCCACTCTAAGCGTTTAGCTATTGGCATATCGTCTGCGAACTCAATATCCCGAAACTGAACTATCGAAGCCGCCAAGTTGCACTCAGATACAATGTTACCTACTGTCGACGGATACTGCGGATTTTTAACTTCGATAACGTCTAAAGCTCTATTCTGGTCTTCTAATATTCTAGACCGGAAAGTCACTGAATGTTTCTTAGTGATCTGATATGTTTTTCTGAACTCGCCTTTAACTAACATCGCGTCTATAATTTCTTCTGCGTCTTCTCGGGATAAACCTATAGCATCCAGTCTTCCTACGTACGTCAACTCGGGCGCTTTTTCGACACTCTCTATGTCGCGCTCAAGTTTTGTAATTTCTTCGTTTACTTCTGTCATCGTCTGTTTTTTATCTCCAGATGAATTTTCTTGAGCTTCTTTACTAACAGGAGCCTTTTCAAGACTACCGGTATCGTCCCCGCTCAAAAAAGATTTCACTGCACTAATGCCTTCCGACTTTCTGGTAAAGTCTCCAATTGTTGCTTTGTTAGGTTTCTCGGTCATGGTAGCCTCCTGGTTTTATGAAATAGTAGGATATCTACAACTTGAATCAAGGTCGAATTTTCTTGAATATTAGGGTATAAGAAGGCAAGCTACGGGATACCATTTTACACGGTAAAACAAAGTCTTGGAGGACTTTCCCATGGCAACGCTTGCAGAAAGATTTATAGAACACATGCAGGGTGTAACACCTGGCTACCGTTTGGTCAAGAAAGAAGATAGCAAGTTCATGAAATTCCTAGCTATAATTCTTTTTTTCAATCGGGGGTTTATGACAAGATATACTACGACTATTGGTAAAACCGTGTATATGCCAGGAAACAGAGTAACTGTTGGCGGAACAGCTATTATACCTATTCTAGCTCATGAAGCGCACCATATCTGGGATAGTACAAGACCTTGGGTATCTTTGTTTTACGCTATTGGGTACTTAATGCCTCAGATACTAACAGTATTTTCATTATTAGCATTACTTGCTATTTGGTATTCGAATTGGTGGTTAATTAGCTTAGCGTGCTTATTATTTATTTTACCCATTCCAGCGCCAATTAGAATGTGGGTTGAGCGTCGGGGGTATCTAATGACACTTGCGTGTCGTTTGTGGATGTGGAATAACGCGGATAAGAGCCTAAGTAACGTTTTAAGCCAGTTCACTGGTTGGGGATATTATAAAATGTGGCCCTTTAGGCGTTCGTTAGAAAATTGGTTTAAGTACCAGATGGAATGCATAAAACAAAATAAGTTTCCAACTCCGGTCTACTCAACTGTTCTAGAATTTTTAAAGAAAGAAAAATTGGCACCTAACTCATAACTCGAAAAGAGGGAACCATGCCTAAGAAAAAACCTTCGGTAGCTATTAAAAAAACTTCTACAAAGATAACCAGCGAACCAAAAAAGAGTGTTAAGAAAAGTATTAAAAAGACTCACCGTGTAACAATGATGTGCCCAAAAGCAGGCGGCCCCGTAACAGTTGAAAATGTAACTGGTCTTTCTTTCCTGTGCCCCCGTTGCAAAGCTAAAGTAAACGTGACGCCAGACTACCTAAAAGCTGATAGCGCGTCAGGGCACTCTCTCCGTTCAGTCACGGTGATAGGGAATTCTACAACAGGTATGTCGTAATGATACTAACAACACTGTTAGACGATATCGCTGACTTCTGGGCTGAGCGTGGAATAACACCCGAGAAGCTTTACACACTCGACGACGTTACTTACTGGCAAATGGAAGTGGACGAAAATCACGAGATGTTAGCCCACCCGGAGTATGTACAGCTAGTATTTCAAGAAAAGATGCAGTTCCGTAACGTTCTTCGAAAAAGAATGAGCCCCGTACTGTACAGCGTAAAAAAAGGGAAGCACTACGCCGATGTACGTGACCCCCAAGGTAATCGCGCAGTTCCGCTATCCCGTAGTCGAACGCTACTAACTCAGGCGCTAACAAATCCTGATACAAGAATTGCCCCAATAATAATTCCACTTAAACAGTCAAAACGTGTACGCTACGTATTAGATAAGGCCATGCGTTCCGGCGTAACTAGAATTTTATTTTTCGCCGCAGAAGGGTTTACTGAAACGTTTTCCCTCGAAGAAGCTATCGACGCCGTTTAAACAGGAGACTATGTGCCAGAACTAGATAAACTACACGCTAGTATGACTGCGTGCGATAAATGCGACCTGCGTAAGCAGTGTACGCAAGTAGTGCCGGGTGAAGGGGAGCAAACAGCTACCATTATGTTCATCGGGGAAGGTCCTGACGAACGCGACGACCAAATCGGAGTACCATTCGTTGGTCGCGCCGGTCGTCTGCTACGTGATTCTATGCGTAGTGCTAAAATACTAAATAAAAAACATCTGTGGTATATCTCAAATATTGTACGTTGCCGGACACCAGATAATCGAGACCCATTTCCTACAGAAGTGGAATCCTGTTGGGATTGGACACTACAAACACTAAAACTTATAGCGCCAAAAATAATTATCCCACTCGGTAAATCGGCGCTATACCCTTTAGCTCATCGACTTGGATTTTCTAATAAAATAGGTCAGCTAAAAATAACTAAGCTTGCAGGTAAACCTTTCTACGTTGAAAAAAGAGGCATATACGTAATGCCGTTTTTTCACCCGTCATACGCTGTACGACGTAACGACGTTCGAGAAGAATTTGAATCTCATATGATATACTTAGGTAAAGCATACCAAGGATGGTCAGAGAGGAAGTAATGAGAATTTTACACTATAGTGATAGCAAAGGTGGTGGGATAGTAATAGCTTCGGCTCCTGATTCTCACGTAGCGCAGTACAGTAAATTCCTACAAGAAGAATTGGGACTCGAGTTTACTAAGCTACCAAAAAGGTCTGACAAAGTGTTAGGCGTCAAAGTTAAGAAAAAAAATAAAGAGTGGCTTTTACCTCCTGCTAGAGGGACGCATAAAACATTAGTCCCGGCCCCTGGGTCTTGCCCCTGTAATATTTGTGAATTTGCGCAGTATAACCAGCTGTGTCAGCACCAGAGTATCTGCGCTACTTTTGTGTATTGGACTATGAATACTGCTAAGGGATTCCAGAGCAATGGACTACCAGACCTCAAGCGAGCGTTAATATCACAATTCGGGAAGGATAAAAATGAAAGCCACTGACGGCGTACGTGTTAAAGAAAGCGTCAAGATAGAAGTCACTGAAATTGAACCTAAAGCAGTAGAGGGCGCTCTAGAAGACAACCCGGATAACTATAGCCCGACAGCGCTAGAGGTTTTAGATAAACTAAAGAAACTTAAGGAGACACTGGAAGATGGCGAATGAACAATGTTGCTGGCCCGGGTGTCGCCTGAGTTATACCTCTATAACGCACGCGGGCGGAAAAGCCTTTCGTCTATGTGATGCCCACCATGATATGATTCAAGACGAAGACGAAAAGCGTAAACGCCGTGCTAGAAATAAACTAGGGATGGCTATGCCAGAAAAGCTGTTAACGCGTGACGTTAATGAAAATATTGACGCCGGTGTAGTGTTAGACACTGAAACTAACAAGGATTCCCAAGAAGTAATGCTAAGTATAGAAGAACGCTTAGCCAACGGCGAATTCGACATCCCGGAGGACTAATGTCAAACTGCAAAAAATGCGGGGAGTTTTTCCAGCCGTCGCCAGACGAAGAGCGTATGATAGCGACTAAGCGTATAGAAGAAATATGCCTGAAATGCGCTATGCTATTAGCTGACGCTTCTAATATGTACGAAGATTACAAGCCGCCGCCTATGCGTATACCTATAGGAAAATACGACGGCACTAAACTTCACCGTGCTATTAAATTTGACAGTGCCGGTAACCCTATATGCTTTACTGCACTCCCTGCAGTTCCCCTCAAAGCGCTGCATGACTCTCTTAGAAAACCACGGAAAGGCGTTATTCACGTTGGAATAATATCCGACAGTGACTCCCAGAGAATGACTTCTCAACCAAACGTAATATTGCATACGAATATAGATAGTTTTATTAGTTCCCGCAACGCATTCTGGGTCAAGAAAGTCCCCGACTTCTGGGACCGTCAAACTGGAGTATCCCGCATAGAAGTTCCTTTTAAAGACGTATCTGAAGTAACTATAAATCCACAAGAGAAAGACGTAATGCTCAAAGACGGCGGCCTAATCAAGCTAATATATAAGTAAAAAACACCCGACTTTAGTGGTAAAAGAATGAAATTAAACAGGAGACTTTTACGGTCTTTTTTGGAGGTTCTTTGACTAAAGAAGAATACGCAGAAAAAGTGCGTGACACAGCTGTAGCTATACTCACTGAGTGTAGTGCTGAAGCGTGGAAAAGGGAACAGGAAGCAAACGGCGACGATGCTGGCTTTCATGATTTTTATTACCACGCCGAATACAATGGGAGTTTCAGTAGTATATTAGACGCTACCTGTGGTTTAGGTGACTACACGGACGCCATAGAGATACTACAAGTATCTGAACAAAATCCTGACCATGTAGACTCTGGATTATACGAAGGATGCGCGTGGCAAAGAATTCTTATTTGCATTGCTTATGAGTTATTCAGCTGGGACGTTAGTGCTAAAGCTGAAGAGATGTACAACGCTGACGAATTTGAACAAGCATTGTTACCTTATCCCGATACACCACACCAGAAAGGATTTTTTCCTAAAAATAAAAAGTTCAAGATTCCGGATGGTCCGTGGGTAGTAGGGACGGGTAATGGTATTAAAATTCTTATCGCACCCCATTCTTTTTCCTCTTCTTTTTCCTCGGAAAAATACAAGCCAAAGTTATCTGTAGTATTTGAAGGACCTGTAGAGAAAAGGGGTGTAAAGAGTATACGCTACATCGTCGACTGTCGTCGGGTATACAACCAAAACGGAAACAACATTGACGATGACTTGCTTCTATGCCACGAAGAATTTGGTGTCAGGAAAATTAAATAAAAGAAAGGAGATGTCTTGAGCGCTCATTATATTATCGCACTGCCAACTAGTGGCATACCTGCAAAAATAACTCGTCTTATAAAAGACACGCGCCGAAATAATAACGAATTGGCTTACGTAAATTTTTACCAGGCCCCAGAAAGTTTTCGCGTACGTACCGGAAGGCGTACCGATGGGTCATATAGGTACATGCAAACAAATTTTTGGGTAGAAATAAGTAGCGAGCCTCTCAAGGTTCGGGATAAACCTAGCTGGCCAATGGAATGGTCATGAAAATCTGTTCTTCTTGTACTTTAGGTCTTGTATGCATTACCGAAAGAGTTTTACCCAATGATGGAAAGTCTGTACTCCGTAGTAAATGTGAACGGTGTAAAAGGGCGGGAATATTTATTTTTAAAAATAAATACGCTAGTCGCGGGGCAATGTCGTCCTCCCTGTCACGCCGTATTCCTATTGCTACGTTCCTAACAACAAAGAAGATTAATTGCACTCCCCTAGACTCAGGAATATATGTACTTTGTTCAGATTGTGCTAATGCTATCAAGCTAATGTGAAATGTTAAGTTGTATTTAATATTTGGCCAGCGCCTCTTTTACTAATAAATGAAAGGCAACGTGGCGTAACGTCACGAACTGCGGCCTTTCCCTCTTCGAGGGAAGGTACGGGAAGGTACAGTAGCTGCTGCTACAACTCCGTGGGTGACGGTGACATGGCGGACTGAGGAACAGAAATCCGTGGCCAAAAAAAATGTATAATTTTTACAATTTTCAGACTGGTTAGTTATTCGCTTAGTAAAACTAGGCAAAATACCATTAACATACACGAGCTTTCAGGTCGGTGAAAACTCATGGAATGCACGTAACCAGTTAGTATTGCCGTTCCCGATAACGAAATAATGCTGCGCCGTGCGATCCCAGCTTTCCGCAAAAACCACGGAAAGAGGGATTGCACCCGCTCCGCATCAATATCTACGTATCTTTTTTGGATAGTTCTTGCATGTGATAACACATGTGTCTAGTATTATGGGAGGGAACGATGACTGAGTGTGCACGGGCACTAAGAAGCACCAAACCATCCGTGCAATATCTAGTGAGGTAAATATGAATTCAGACGCAATTGATAGGATGTTAGAACTTTGTTACGTCTCGGTAGAAAAAATGTCGGAAGAGATAGACAACCACGCAAAAGAATTAAACGAATACGGCATCCTAAAAGAATCCGACAAAATTAATAAGTTCTTTCATACCCTAGGAGCTGCGACTGGAAATTTCCTTATGAATTTTGCGGACGTGGTAAACCAAAAAGAACTTATCGAAGCTTACATGTCAGGGCTTTCATCTTTTATAGAATACTGTAATTCTGACAAAATCGACGAAGACCCTGCGAAAGATTTCGATAAAATTATGACCGAGACGGTTAGCTCTCCTGGGTCGCTCCGCGTGTTAAACTGGCTTATTGACAATCCCACCTATTATAACTAATATCAAATCTACGTGGCGTATCTGAGACTACGCGTTGATAGTTCGTACGTTTTTTCATAGAGCGTATCCGCTGTCCGCAAGGTCGCTAGTGAAAATGTCTTCCAAGGCTATACTACAGATATAGCTGGTGCGGCAGCGATCCAGGGACGCAGGAATAATTTTTATTTCTCGTCACCGCACAAACCTGGGGGCCACGTATTTTATTCCATCTTACTTTACTTATTACCATTAAAATTGAAAGCTGTTAACTAACTTCGTTAATAGAATTAGAGGAGAACGCTATGGGAAAAAAATTAAAGGGGACCAAGAAAACGTTAAAAGATATCAAGTATCCACAAGAAATTATTGATATGATAGTAAACCGTGGAAATAAAAGCGTAAGAGACATACTCCCAGAACTTCATGAAAAATTTCCAAAGTACAAGCACCGTTTAAATACACAAAATGCAACGTCATTAGGAACTTATTATAGGAGTAAGTACAATAACACCAACAACAAATTAAAAAATAGTAATAAGCGTAGCGCTCCTAAAAATGCTATGACGCCATTAGTGCATTCTTCGCAACAAATCCAAAATAAAGTTCTTACGCGTGGACTAGAACTTAGTAACGACGGAAAAACTCCAACGGCCGTCAGGGACGTACTCGCCGAGGAATTCGACCGGGTAATACTCCCGCCAGCACGAGAGTTAAAACAAGCCATGAAAGAATTTGCTTATTTTAGAAGAAGCAATGGTGCGACGAACACTTCTGCAATGCGTACTGTGCCGTCATTTAAAATAACTATCGAAGGGCCTGACACAAAAGTAACGCGGCATACTACTGAAGCTTTGGCCATGGAAGCACTGTCACTAATGTTTAATAAAAACAACCACCAACACTAACGAGAGAGGCAGACGGAATTACTATGGGAAAAAAATACTTATCTATTAAAGGCTGTGAAGACGACATCGACTTAAGGATTATTTCCTCTAGGGCGACTTTTCTACGAAGGATAGAAAAAAAGTATAAGATGAAAAATTTTGACGTGGTGTGCTTTACAAATAAAACTCACACACGTTTCAGACTGGTGCTGAAAATTCAGGGAATGACTTTAATGTGTATCCCTGAAATCGAGGACACAGCTAAGTATTCTACTTATTTGAAAGTCAATAAAGCCCTAGCAAATCTTGGCGGCTTTTCTCCTGCTGTTGTAAAGCTAGAGACTTTAGCTGAATACACAAAAGATAGGATTAAAAAGATTGACAAGAGATACCGCAAGCTAAAAATTGATCCCGTAAAACATTGAATTATTTAGCAAAACAACCGGTTACCAGATAACCACTTGTTTGACTTTTAGGGATAAGTTACTCTCCGTAAACATTGTAGACATTATTTTAATACAGCGATGATACTTTAATACTTTAATATTTTAATATTTTAAGGAGAGTTAACGTAATGACAGAATACTTATCTGACGACCCGAAGAAAGCAGTTTCGGATATGTACCCGCGCGAAGTAATAAAAATTGGGCAATACCTCGGAGCACAACTAGAAAATGACCACTTTTTCCCTCCCTGGAAAATACAGAAGCTCTACGAAGCGGGGTTGTTTCAGGCAAACGAAATAGGTGATGAGTGGCACGTATCAGTAGAACTGCCTGATGGTAGAAAAAAAGATATAAAAACGCCAATAGTTTTATCGTAAAAAATTTAATCCCTAAGCCTCTCTCGAGCTTATTTCTAATTTTCCGCTTCTTAGATTAACGCGCGGGAGAGGCTTCTTATTTTTGGACCAGTGGACCATATGTCAAAAAATTTAATAAACTTAGACGTCTGGATACTTGCAGGCGTCTTACCAGTTGTAATATTAATAATTTTCATACTCGTGCGGTTTTTTTTAGCTGTAGCTGCTAGAGATGACCACGCTGACTTCTTAGAACGCAGCATTCTATCTACGTGTAACATTACTAAAATAGAAACTGATTCTATAACAATAAAATGTAACCTAGGAGACCCAGATGCAAATTCGAGTAGATATCGTCTCACAAACGACGGGGCGCATTCTTTTGAGCAGCTTGTTGGACGCCCCCTCCGATGGTATTTCCCGAAAGGATGGTTGGGAAGTCGTAAAAATAATGCGGAGGACACAGAAACAACTGGAGAAGAAATTTGGCGAGGGGATGGTGCGCCTATCCCTTGATTCATACGAAGGGACAGTTTTTTGGTATCTGGTACTTTTTAGGTCCATCGTGTTCGACAATGACCACAGAACGTTGGGAGGTCGTCAGTGGTCTGTGTATGAAATGCTAAAAGAAGAAAGTAACGCTAAAATACTTGAGATGACTAACCTAGGTATCGTCATCGACCGCGAAAACATGTGGTTAGCGTTAGATTGGAAAGAAGCGCGTAAAGGTATACTAGCAGACATAGATAGATGCCCTACCTGGAAATCCATACTTGCTAAACAACAAAGGCGACTAAACCGAGCTGGTATAACAGAAAAAGTAGATGACGATTATTGGAAAAGATGTGCCCGGTCATACTCGTATACTATACCGCAATGGCAACTAGAAAAAATGGGCTACATACGAAACAAGATGTGGCACCACGGAACAGGTAAATATGATGATTTAATTGTCTTGGATATGACCGGTGTTGATGTCCCGCAATTAGACGATAGTGTTAAAAGTGCTGCTCTACCTGTAGCTAAACGAGTGCAGTTTGCACATTTCTATACTGAAGACCCGCGTGAGTATAGAGCAGTTCATAAACTAATCCAAAAAGAAAACAAAGACGCTGACCCACGCGCTAGACTAAAAAATATTCAGCGCGTTCATAAACAAAGAAATAAACGAAAGGTTCGTTCAGACCTCGAAGAAGATAAAACATCTTGGTTTGACGCATCGCGTGTTATTGCTGGACTACCTAAGATACTGGGATCTGGATTAAGTTGTGGCCGTTATCGTCAGTTATATTCTGGGAAGCAATCGGACCAACTGTATAAGCTGATGTTAGACGCTTACATGAATGGCGAAATAATAGAATCTAACATTAATAAAAAATTACTCGGGCATAAATTAATTATGCTAAAGAATTTGTTAGCTAGAGATTCTAATGTTCCCCGAGAGTTTGAGAAATGGATAAACTGGGAAGGTAAGTTCGAAAAAATAAGAGAGTCCGTAGAATGCAATGAATAATTAGTAGAATGCAATGAATAATTAAAGGAGACACTATGAGTGCAGCTAAAACTGCTATCAAAGCTGGAATTGTAGGTGCTGCAGGAACTACGGGTACACTCGGAGGAATTTCAGCATCAGTTGCGTGGCCAGCTTCTAATATATCCGGCTATATAGTAGCTGCTCGTGTATTGGGTGGTGGCGCAGCAACATCTGCTAAAGTAGCCGCAGTGGGCGGTCCTGCTATGGCTGCTGGATTAGCTGCTACTGGAATTGGAATAGGCTTTGCAGCGATAGTTCTTATCGTCTGTAAATTACTGGAGGAATGACATGCAACACTACTCCCAATTTACCGAAGTAATAAATAATATAAATCCTGAAGAAAAACTGTGGATCGAAAAAGACCTTTGTCGTCTCGACGAACTCCCAGAATATCCTGACTACTGGTCTCTTTCGAAAGAAGACCGGGAAAAGGCGGGGCATAAATTCGCCAAGGAACATGAGATTGAAGACGACAGAGTAGACAGCTGGCCAGACTTTGGTTGGGGTATCACAGACAGCGTGTGGGAACTTAGCGCAGAAGAAAATTTTAATCTAGACGACGTTGTTACAGCAGTACAACGTTTTATAAAACGATTTAGGCCGGACTACGTCTTTACTATGACTTGGTCTGAAACATGCGACGTAAACGAACCAGGAGTATTCGGCGGAGGATGCGCCGTAATTTCGGCAAATGATTTTAAGACTGGTAATGTTTGGGAATTACGTGACGATACACTGGAAGCTATGCGAAAGGAAATGGCATGCAAGAAGGCAAAGCTAAAAACAAAGAAGACGAAGAAAAAACCGTAAAGCTCTGCTTAATAGTCGAGGTAGAATACAACGCCAACGGAGTGCCTCGTAAGTTTTTAGAGGGATTAATAATGGGCGCCGTAGAACGTGAAGTCGGAAACGGAATGCTAACCGGCGACACGGCGGCGGAAGTAGAGCATTGGAAAGCTTACGTGTCGCCGTTCTGTAGAGACTTTGGCGACCTAGATAAAGTAAACCGAGATAAACAAACTTTGGATGTCCCCAGTGACGTACAAGAAAAAGTCGGGTAATACTAGTACACGGCCGTATTCAAGCAGATGTGAAAGGTGTGCTGCGGCATTATTGTGCCTAACCGGAAGATTCGGGGAACCCAGCAAGGGGACACTTTATCTGTGTGGTGCGTGTCATCAATACTATTTAATTCTTACAATGCCACCGCTATATGCATCTTCAGTAAAGCTTGGTGACGGCAACACGTGTGAGGTATACCCAATGCGGAATAGCCACGGTGTAAGTTGCGACGAATGTCACGCAGAAGGGAGATAGTCGTGTCAGACTTTCCCGGAGTATGCGATAAGTGCCCGCTAGGCCTAATCTGCTCGTCTTATAGTAGCTACGAAGAGAAGCATCTCTGTCATTGCCGAGAATGCAAGCAAGTTATAATGGTATTTCGTGAAATTGGTATGGCGTCTATCATGAAAGATTCGAAAACTAAAAAAGTTAATAGTTACGTTAAAGCACTATACAGAGAACAAACCGGTAAATTGCTCATAGGTTCACTAGGGGACTTTGATTGCCCGCACCCGTATACCGGCTATGACTACACATGCCCGGACTGCGACAGAGAAAGGAGATTAAAAAAAATTGAATAAACTTAAAACGGCTAGTAGCAAAGAAAAAATATGTCCGAAGTGCCCGGCGGGTCTTGTATGCGTGCAGCACCCTATTGCGTCCCTATTTAAATGTAGAAATTGCGGCGACCTAATAGTTTATCACGAGGTAGGAAGAATATCGGGCGATACGTTATACCGACAAACACGCGCAGTGATTAAACGTTGTTTAAGAACTGTTACTGTTAGAAAAATTAAAAGCTGTTTCCAGTGTGCGGTTAAATACGCAGAAGGCAGAGGAGGCAGAGAGTGACGTCTTTAAACGATTATACCTGTTTAAAATGTCCGGCGTCGCTTATTTGCCTATCAAACATGTTTTACGAAGTATTAACTCAGTGCAAAAAATGTCGCTCGTATATACTCTTGCTTGATTACAGAGCAGTAGGAGACCAAACTTATACAAGGTATGGAATAGACTTAATCGGTATAAATTGTTCAAAAAGACCAATCGTTCAAGCACGCGAGTCGGGAGATTACTGTGAAATTTGCCAAAGAAGAGAAAACAGAAAAAGATGTACTAAAAAAGCTGGGAGCTAAAGAAAGTATGAATAGTGTTAGGAGTTAAACTATGGATATTGGGATGGATGAAAGAATGAATTATGGGGAGTACGACATAAAAAAGACTAAAAAGCCTAAAAAGCTATGCACATATTGCGGTAAGCATGCCGCGACATACTTTAGTAAAAGGAGCAAAAAACGTAATAGTAAAAAGCGAGTCAGGACTGGAAAACATCACACGCTTTGTATCCGGTGTTACGGCGCAGAACTTGATAGAGTTCGTGGTGAACGCGAGAAGGCTAAAGAAGTATTAGCCAATACAAAAGACGAGCGCGATGAAGCTAAGAAAAAATGTGCCAGAAATAGACGCAGATGGCGTAAGCGCAGAGAGATGTCTAGAATTACTAGACGCCGGGACAAGGAGGAGCAGAAGGTGTTGGTGTCGGGTGAGTAAACGTTGCTCGCAGTTTAGATGTCCCGCACAAATAGTATGCGAATACGGAGTCGGTAACTATACTCCTCGGCGGTCACACTGCCAGAGTTGCGGAAAAAAGTCTTTGGCTCTCGAATACAAGACTGGGATGCAGGACATAGAGATAACTAATTTTAACAGTGTTGCAAAGTTACGTAGCGGCGCGCATATTACGGCGCCTCTCACACCGGGAACACCGCTGTACTTAGGAAATAGTGGTGTACTCACCTTCAACCCACCTTCCACCGGACACGGCATAGTCGTAGGAGTAGCGGGTTCTTCCACACCAGATGAATATCTTCTCGTGTACAAAGACTTGGCGCAGTGTGGCGAATGGGTTGAAGTAGTATTCATTAAAATGTGTGCGGAGTGCGAACAGTGCGAAGATAATCTAAGTGTAAATTTATAACTTAAAATTAAATAGGAGGCGCAATAATGAACGAGACTTGTATGAATTGTCCGGTAGCGCTTCTTTGCGTTACAGGGTTAGCTGAATACGACACGCCGCTTCCCTATCCTGACTTCCGGGAAGAACGTACGGCACAGAAGAGGAAGGTAGCTTATGAACATAAACTTATTAGGATCAGACTGTGCAAGAACTGCTAGCTGCCTGAGCTGCCCAGCGTCGCTGGTTTGTATGACGTCTAATAACTTACGGGGCGACCCAGTGTGGAATTTACGCGGGGACGAGATAACAGGCGTACAAATAAGTCTGTTTATTGCTGACCCAGCGATGTTCTACCCACAGGGCCTAAAGAGCCACAGTTTAATAATGCTAGAAGGCGATAGAGCTATTGTAGATTGTCCCAGAATTAGATTTGGGATTAAAAGAGAAATTATGCGGCAGCGTAAGGAGTTTATGCAAGGATTTGAAAATGGTAGCATAGCATGAAAACGTTAACCAAAATTTGTTTAGACTGTCCGGCGTCATTGCTGTGCTTA
>Ga0307377_10005081_pt1 | contig 14189 bp, 13 predicted proteins | sample TR3MG_FD_202535 | JGI IMG/M metagenome (GOLD analysis project Ga0307377, IMG submission 202535) | Soil microbial communities from Risofladan, Vaasa, Finland - TR-3 | ecosystem: Environmental > Terrestrial > Soil > Coastal area > Acid sulfate soil | place: Finland: Risofladan, Vaasa | collected... | reverse complement strand
GCGTACCGCTGGAAGACGGAGGCATACCTCGACGGCAAACTGGACAACGGCGTGCTGCAGGGCGATCTGGTGTTCAAGGGATACGGCGACCCGAAACTGACTATCGAGCAATTCTGGTTATGGATGCACGAGTTGCGCCAGCGCGGACTGCGCGAGATACGCGGTGATATCGTGCTGGATCACAGTTATTTTGATGTTACCAGGCACGATCCGGGAAAGTTCGACCATGATCCCACCCGTCCGTACAACGTCGGCCCCAATGCGCTGCTGCTCAATTTCAATGCGATCCACCTTCATCTGATCCCGGATGGCCACAATACCAGGGCGCTGATCGAACCCGACCTGGCCGGCTATACGGTGGTCAACCGGATCACCACTTCAAGGCGCTTGCATTGTGGCGGCGAAAAAGCCTACCAGGCGCATCTGGTCGGGAACAATATCGTGCTGGAAGGCAGCATGCCCGCAGATTGCGGCGAGCAGGACGATTATTTCTCGCTGTTGCCGCAGGACAAATATTTCTTTGCGGTGTTCAGCGCATTGTGGAAGGAACTCGGCGGAACGGTACAGGGGAAGCTGCGCGACGGAGTTGTGCCTGCCGGGGCGGTTCCCTTTTCCCGGTATATATCGCCGCCGCTGGCTGAAGTGATACGCGACATCAACAAATTCAGCAACAACACGATGGCACGCCAACTGTTTCTGACCCTGGGGATGGCAGGCCAAACCGATGCCGATCGGGGCAGCCTGTTTTCGGCCGGCAGCAAAGACAGCCGTGGCGACTTGCTAATGCCGCATGCTCTCGTGGCAGATTCGCTTCAGGCAAGGCAGGAAGGCGGGGATGCCGTGGATCCGGAAGATGCGATCACATCCCCGCCTGATATACCGCAACAGGATGCAGGCGAAATTTCCGGCAATCCACAGCCATCCGAATCCGGCACCCCTCCGGATGCGAACATCGCGCTCAGCATTGCGGTGATCCGGCATTGGCTGGCGACGCAGCAGCTACATTTCCCCGAACTGGTTCTGGATAACGGCGCCGGTCTGTCGCGCAAGGCTCGCATTAGCGCCCGGCATATCGCCGACCTGCTGCAGCGCGTGATGAACAGTCCTTACCACGCCGAGTTGGAATCCTCGCTGCCGATCCTGGGCATCGACGGCACGGTAAAAAAGCGTTTCAGGGATAGCGATATGGCGGGCTATGCGCACCTGAAAACCGGCACACTGGACGGCGTCAAATCCATCGCGGGCTATGTCAGGGCACACGACGGCAGGCAATGGATCGTGGTGTTCATCGTCAACAACCGCAACGCAGCACTGGCTGAGCCGGCGCAGAACGCGCTGATCGAGTGGCTGCAACAGAATGCCGGGTGAGTTTAACGGATCGTTACACAATACAGCTTGATTGATTACAGTACCGCGGCAAAAATGTAGCCGGTGGTTGAATTTGGCAAGTCGTATCGAAATTAACTTAGAAATTAACTTAAAAGAGAAATTCTGGTCATGAATAGAATCGTTATCGCAGTATTGTTATCAGTATTTGTAGCGGCGCCCGCAGTTGCTGCGCAGGGAAAAAATAGTGTCGGGCTTACATATGGTCTGGATATGAACGGTGTATTCGGTGTCCAGGGTGAGTTTGATGTTTCCTCATATTTGACCAACAAGGCACCCGTTTCGCTGCAGGTATTCTGGAAGAATTATTCGCAGTCCTATGGGATTCCCGGAGGAACTTACCAATACAGTTACAACGGACTCGGCGCGGCGGCGATCTATGATTTTGGTCCGGTAATCAAGAACAACAGCCAGATCAGACCCTATGCGGGATTGGGCCTGATCACGCTGAATTCAACCTTTAGCGGTCCCAATAGTCCGTTCGTGGGGTCCGCAGACACCGGCGGCCTGTATGTCACGGCCGGAGCCCGCTATGAACTCACCCCCCAGGTTTCTGCCGACCTGAACTACAACAACTATGGCGGATTGACGATCGGCGCGATCATGAAATTTTAGGCTGGCATGCACAGGTTTTAAAAAAGTCAGCACACAACCAAAGAAGCCGGAATTGCTCCGGCTTTTTTGTTGCCTGAAAAGGTATGTGTGTTTTTCACACCCATTCCTCATTTTCACAATCAACCCAGGACGCCTATCAAATTTTCTAATGCATGCGTAACTAGAGCAACTTTTTTGGGTAGTTATTCCGTTTTTATCTTGCCTTGACAGGACTGTGGGTATGGCGGATATTGCCCGCGGGCTGCAGTTTTTATGCAGCTAATTTGTAAAACAAACTACAGGAATAAATCATGAAAAATGTCTCAATAGTTTTATTGCTTTCTGCCTTCATTGCCGTGCCGGCTGTTGCGGCTGACATGGGTGGATATGTTGGCGTCAAGCTTGGTTCCGCAAACAAAAGTGTTTCTGGTGGAGTAAGCGATACCAACAGCGCGGTTGGCGTGTTTGGCGGATATTCTTTCAATCCGAATGTTGCGGTAGAACTTGGGTACACGGATCTGGGTACTGCAGCACCGGGCTCTGTCAAATTTACAACTTGGGATGTAAGTGCAGTAGGTACTTATCCGATCAATGTACAATTTTCCTTGTACGGCAAGTTGGGTATGGCCAGCACCAAAGAAGAAGGGGGTGGTTACTCAGCAATCCGGTCAGCAGCAACTTACGGCTTGGGTGGCCAATTCAACGTTAACCCCGATGTCGCTATCCGTCTCGGATGGGAGCATTATGGATTCGGTGACGGCCCTACCTTTTATCAAGGCGATGCCAGTCTGGTTTCGCTTGCCGGTGTGTTCAAGTTCTAATTTCAAAACTTGACACCGAAAAAGCCGGGGCAGGCCCGGCTTTTTCATTTGCAGTACGCGCCGGATGAATGCAGATTAGAATGATACGCATAACGTATCTTGGGAGAGATAGTGAAGAGTTCGACTTTGATGGTAATGGCAATCACCGGCTTTTCCGGCCTGTCAACAGCGTTTGCGGACACGTCCGATATCAAGGCATCCAACAACCAGCTCGTTTTCGGGATCATGTCGACGAATGTCGACTACACCGAAACCGGCGATGGGATATCGGCGCCGAGCGGTACGCTGGACACCGAGAAGGGCCGTGTCCCCGGTTATTCATTGTCGATATCCACGATGCAGGATTTGTGGTTGGGCAATGACTATATTGAGGCCGAATACGACCATGCCAGCGGTAACACCGAATATGTGGGCGGTTTGGTTGGTCCGCCTCCGACGCCGTATGGTTCAGTAGTCGGAACTTCAGGCGCAACAATGACAAATTACAGCGGTCGTTACGGGGAAGGCTTCATTGTGAATGACCTGCTTATGCTGACACCGTACGTTGAATTTGCCCATCACGAATGGGACAGGGGAGTCAATTGGGGTGAATTGTATACCGGCAATTATTCCGGGATCGGTGTGCTGGGCCAGTATTCTCCTGTCAGCAGGCTGGTTCTTTCGGCCAATGCCCTATTCGGCAGGACGTTTGGAAATAACATCGATATTACCGGTGCATTTTCGGGAGCGCTCGGCGATTCAAATTTGTACAGGGCCGGCGCCGCTGCGGATTATGCGTTTACGAATAACTTTCACTTGAACGTCGGTGTTGATTACACCAGTTTCAGCTATGGCATCAGTGACTTCTATCCTTATGGTGCCCAATTCGTATTTGAACCGGACAGCAAAACGATTTACACGACTGTCAGGATAGGACTGGGGTACGGGTTCTGATCCGAATTGACGCCAAAAAAACCGGACTTGTTCCGGTTTTTTTTCCGAACAATTACAGCCCCAACGCACCCCACATCGCATCCACCTTCGCCTTTACTGCCGCATCCATCACGATCGGCGTACCCCATTCGCGTTGCGTCTCGCCCGGCCATTTGTTGGTCGCATCCAGTCCCATCTTGCCGCCTAATCCCGACACCGGGCTGGCGAAATCCAGATAATCGATTGGTGTGTTATCCACCAGCAGCGTGTCGCGCACCGGATCGACGCGCGTGGTGATCGCCCAGATCACTTCCTTCCATTCGCGCACGTCGATATCGTCGTCCACCACGATGATGAACTTGGTGTACATGAACTGGCGCAGGAAACTCCAGATGCCGAACATCACGCGTTTGGCGTGTCCGGGGTATTGTTTCTTGATGCTGACCACCGCCATGCGATAGCTGCACCCTTCCGGCGGTAGGTAAAAATCCGCGATCTCGGGAAACTGTTTTTGCAACAGCGGGACGAACACCTCGTTCAGCGCGACACCCAGCATGGCCGGTTCATCGGGCGGTTTGCCGGTGTAGGTGGAATGATAGATCGGGTCGCGGCGCATGGTGATGCGCTCGATGGTGAACACCGGGAATCTATCCTGCTCGTTGTAGTAACCGGTATGGTCGCCGTATGGCCCTTCCAGCGCCATCTCGTCCGGATGAATCACACCCTCCAGCACGATCTCGGCACTGGCCGGTACCTGCAGGTCGCTGCCCATGCATTTGACCAACTCGGTCTTGCTGCCGCGCAGCAATCCGGCGAACTGGTATTCGGAAAGGCTGTCCGGCACCGGCGTGACCGCGCCGAGTATCGTGGCCGGATCGGCGCCGATCACCACCGCGATCGGGAACGGCTCGCCTGGATGTGTTTTGCGCCAGTCCTGAAAATCCAGCGCGCCGCCGCGCTGCGCCAGCCAGCGCATGATGACCTTGTTCGGCGCAATCACCTGCTGGCGGTAGATGCCGAGGTTCTGGCGCGATTTGTTCGGCCCGCGCGTGACCACCAGTCCCCAGGTGATCAGCGGCGCGACATCGCCGGGCCAGCAGGTCTGGATCGGCAGCCTGCCCAGGTCGACTTCGCTGCCTTCCCAGACGATATCCTGACAAGGCGCGCTGGATAAAATTTTCGGCGACATGGTCAGCACCTGCTTCAGCACCGGCCATTTATCCCAGGCGTCCTTCAATCCCTTGGGCGGTTCGGGTTCCTTCAGATAGGCAAGCAGCTTGCCCACCTCGCGCAACGCCCCGATGTCTTCTTCACCCATGCCCAGCGCGACGCGGCGCGGCGTGCCGAACAGGTTGGCCAGTACAGGCATGTTGTGGCCCGCGACATTCTCGAACAACACCGCCGGTCCTTGCGCGCGCAGCACCCGGTCGCAGATCTCGGTCATTTCCAGATTAGGCGAAACTGCTGCGGTGACCCGCTTGAGCTCGCCGATTTTTTCCAGTTGCGCGATGAAATCGCGCAGGTCGTGGTATTTCATCGGTAAAACCTCTCTCTTTCCTCGCCCGGCGGCCTGGTTTTAAAGCGTTTGTGCAGCCAGAAATACTGCTCCGGCATTTCCAGTATGCGCTGTTCGATGAATTCGTTCATGCGCCGCGTATCGGCGATGTCGTCCCCGCTCGGGTAATTCTCCCAGGCCGGGTAAAATGTCAGCACGTATCCTGCGCCGCCCGGCAGCAATCGCGTGATGCTGGGAACCACTTTTGCCCCGGCCATCTGCGCGATGCGCGGCACCGACGTCATGGTCGCGGCGGGCACGCCGAAAAACGGGATGAATGCGCCGTCCTTGATGCCCTGGTCCTGGTCCGGCGGATAGACGAACGGCATGCCCGCACGCATACCCTTGAGGATGGGGCGGAGTCCCTGTTGGCGAGAGTACAGACGCTGGTTGCCGAAGCGGGCGCGCTTTTTCAGCAGCAGTCCGGTCAGGTAGACATTCTTCTGGTTTGCATACATGCACACCGTGTCGGTATGCTGCGCGATCCACTGCCCGCCGGCATCCATGCCGACAAAATGCGGCGTGAGCAGGATAGCGGGTTTGCCCTGCAATGCCTCGAAATGTTCGACGCCCTCGACACGAATCAGGTTGCTGATGTATTCGGCGCTGGACCACCACAGGATAGTGCGCTCGATCAAACCGCGGGCGAACATTTTGAAGTGCTCGCGCAACAGTTTCGTTCGCGCCGCATCGCTCAGTTCGGGGAAGCACAGTTTCAAATTGATGGCGCCCACCCTGCGGCGTTCTGCGGCGATCAGGTAAAGCAGCGAGCCCAGGCTGGTACCGATCCACACCAGCACGCGGAACGGCAGGAAATGCATAAGCCATAAAATGAAGACGCCCAGCCTGACTAGCATGCCGGTTTTCCTGTTGCGGGCGGTTCTACGCCGGGCGGAACCTTGTAACGGTTATAACTCCACAGATACTGTGCGGGCGAAACCGCAATTACTTGCTCCAGCGCGGTATTGATTTGTAGCGGCACGGATGTTGAAAAATCCAGCTCCAGCGGCTCGAAACTCAGCTTGTATCCTTCCCCGTGCGGCAACCGTTCGGCATAGACCAGCAGAACGGCTGCACCGCTGGAGCGGGCAAGCCGCCCGCTCAGGGTCATGGTGTACGCGGGACGGCCAAAGAAATCCGCCCACTCCCCCTCGCCCTGGCTGGGCACCTGGTCGGGCAACAAACCGATCGCCTCGCCGCGTTTCAGCGCCTTGAACAGCAGGCGCACCCCGCTGAGATCCGCGGTGGCCAGACGGGCCTGGCCGCGTTCGCGACCGCTGCGCATCAACGGTTCCAGCCAGTCCTGCTTCGGCGAGCTGTACAGGTTGGTCAGCGCCAGGTGCTGTGCGATATACAGGCTGGTGATTTCGAAGCAGCCCCAGTGCGGGGTCAGGAAAATGATCCCCTTGCCGCGTGCATGCGCTGCCGTTACATGTTCCCACCCATTACAGATTCGCACGGTGGCGCAGACCTGTTCGAACGGCCTGAGCCACACCCAGGGCAACTCGACCATACCCTTGCCGGCTTCGGCGATGGTTTGGCCAAGCAATTTCGCATAGTCGGCTTCATTGCCGGTCAGATGTGACTGGCGCAGATTTTCCCGGGTGCGGGCGGCATATTGTTTCGACGTGGCATAGGTAATGCGGCCGAGCAGCGCGCCCAAGCCGTGCAGCCAGCGCAGCGGCAAGATGGACAGCAGTCTAAAGATCGATTTGAACAGTAATGGGGTCATCTGCGGTCAGGCTAACTATTTGCTACAATGCGCGCCTTCGAATTTTCTTTGTTTGAGTTGAAAGCCATGAGTGATTATCTGTTTACGTCCGAATCCGTATCCGAGGGACACCCCGACAAAGTCGCAGACCAAATATCCGATGCGATTCTGGACGCCATTCTAGCGCAAGACCCGTATGCGCGGGTGGCGGCGGAGACGCTGACCAACACCGGACTGGTGGTGCTGGCCGGCGAAATCACCACGACCGCGAACGTGGACTACATCACGGTGGCGCGCAATACCATCAAGCGCATCGGCTACGACAACACCGACTACGGCATCGACTACAAGGGTTGTGCGGTGCTGGTGGCTTATGACAAGCAAAGCCCGGATATTGCGCAGGGAGTCGATCGCGCTTCCGATGATTACCTCAATCAGGGCGCTGGCGACCAGGGGTTGATGTTCGGTTATGCCTGCGATGAAACCCCGACGCTGATGCCGCTGGCTATCTATCTGGCGCACCGTGTGGTGGAGCGCCAGGCGGAGTTGCGCCACGACGGGCGTTTGCCGTGGCTGCGCCCGGATGCCAAATCGCAGGTGACGATCCGTTATCTGGACGGCAAGCCGCACTCGATCGATACCGTGGTGCTGTCGACCCAGCATGCGCCCGAGATGACGCTGGCCCAGATTCGCGAAGCGGCGATCGAAGAGATCATCAAGCCGATGCTGCCCAAGGAGCTGATCAAGGGCAATATCAACTATCTGGTCAACCCGACCGGACGCTTCGTCATCGGCGGCCCGCAGGGCGATTGCGGACTGACCGGACGCAAGATCATCGTCGACACCTATGGTGGCGCAGCCCCGCACGGCGGCGGCGCATTCTCCGGCAAGGATCCGTCCAAGGTGGACCGTTCTGCTGCCTATGCCAGCCGTTATGTGGCGAAGAATATCGTTGCTGCCGGATTGGCGACCAAGTGTCTGGTGCAGATTTCCTACGCGATCGGCGTGGCCAAACCGACCAGCATCATGGTGGACACCTATGGGACCGGAAAAATTTCCAATGAAAAACTGACCGAACTGGTGTTGCGCCATTTCGATCTGCGTCCCAAAGGCATCGTGCAGATGCTCGACCTGTTGCGCCCGATCTATGAAAATACCGCGGCTTATGGCCACTTCGGGCGCGAAGAGCCGGGCTTCACCTGGGAAGCCACGGACAAAGCGGCCGAGCTGCGGAATGATGCGGGAAGCTAAGTCATCCCCGCGGCGGTAATCCACTTGCGAACGATACGGTCGCTGCAAGTGCGGTTTTCATTTCGGTTATGATTGGGCCATGCTAAAACGTATCCATGTGGAACAGTTGCGCATCGGTATGCATGTGCATGAGCTTTGCGGTTCATGGATGGATCACCCATTCTGGCGCAAAGGGTTTCTGCTCGACGATCCCAAGGATCTGAAGACTATTCAGTCGACCGTCATCAGGGAAGCATGGATAGATACCTCCAAAGGACTCGATGTCCAGGGTGGTGTGGATGTCAAAGCCATAGAGGCTGAAGTAGACACCACGCTTTTACAGGCAGATTTGGCCGGGAAAAAGGAAACGCGCGCCGACACCGCCCATGAGGCAGCACGGGCAGTGATGATTTGTGCCAAGTCCAGGCGGGCGGTCACCTCGATGTTCAATGAAGCACGCATGGGCAAGGCGCTGGATGCCGAAGAGGCGCGGCCCATCGTGGAAGAAATTTCAGCTTCGGTGTTGCGCAATCCGGGCGCGCTGATCGGCCTGGCGCGACTGAAAGACAAGGATGATTACACCTATATGCATTCTGTCGCCGTGTGCGCGCTGATGGTGTCCCTGGCGCGACGACTGGGGTTGGGTGATGAACAAGTCCGCGAGGCGGGCATGGCAGGCTTGCTGCATGATGTCGGCAAGATGATGATACCGCTGGAAATACTTAACAAGCCGGGCAAGTTGACCGATGCCGAATTCGATCTGGTAAAAAGCCACCCGGTCGAGGGCCATAAAATGTTGCTGGAGGGCAATAGCATCAGTGATATTACATTGGATGTCTGCCTGCATCACCACGAAAAAGTTGACGGCAAGGGTTATCCGGACCGGCAGACGAATGAGCAAATCAGCCTGTATGCAAAAATGGGCGCAGTATGCGATGTTTATGATGCGATCACTTCCGAACGCCCGTACAAGAAAGGCTGGGAACCGGCTGAATCGATACGCAAGATGGCGGAATGGAGCGCGGGAAATTACGATCCGGCCATATTCCAGGCATTTGTGAAAAGTATCGGGATCTACCCGGTTGGTTCGCTGGTGAGGCTGGAATCGAATCGGCTGGCCGTGATCATCGAGCAGAGCGAAAAATCGCTTCTTACGCCAAAAGTAAAGGTGTTTTTCTCGATCAAGTCGAATGGGCGCATCGTCCCGGAAATTCTGGATTTGTCCAAACCCGCCTGCAGGGACAAAATCGTTTCAAACGAAAGTCCCGAAAAATGGGACATTCCCGATATCAACGAGATATGGAGCGGCCTGTCCGATCCGTCCTGGTAGGATTTAGCGCAATTCATCTTTTGCGTTATAATCTGCGTCTTCCGAGGGGTGCTGCAGCGGGGCTGGATACAGTCCCCCGTCAGGCTCGGAGCCAGTGTTCAACGATGCAACCGCACCCATTCATTAACCACTTATGAATGGAGCAACGCATGAACGCTACTGCAAAAAAATTCACCGATTATAAAATCGCCGATATGTCCCTGGCTGCATGGGGACGCAAGGAACTCGCCATTGCCGAAATCGAAATGCCCGGCCTGATGGCGATCCGCAAGGAATTTTCCGCCACACAACCGTTGCGCGGTGCGCGCATTGCCGGCTCGCTGCACATGACCATCCAGACCGGTGTGTTGATCGAGACGCTGACCGCATTGGGTGCGGAAGTGCGCTGGGCATCCTGCAATATCTATTCGACCCAGGATCATGCCGCCGCCGCGATTGCTTCAACCGGCGTGCCGGTGTTCGCCTACAAGGGTGAAACACTGACCGAATACTGGGACTATACCCACCGCATTTTTGAATGGGCGGACGGCGGCCACTCCAACATGATCCTGGACGACGGCGGTGATGCCACCCTGCTGCTGCATCTGGGTGCGCGTGCCGAGAAGGACGCATCCCTGTTGAGCAATCCCGGTTCCGAAGAAGAGACCTGTCTGTTCGCCTCGATCAAGGCCAAACTGGCAACCGACAAGATCTGGTATTCCACGCGTCTTGCCGCGATCAAGGGCGTCACCGAGGAAACCACCACCGGTGTGCATCGCCTGTACCAGATGCACGAACGCGGTGAACTGAAATTCCCCGCGATCAACGTGAATGACTCGGTTACCAAATCCAAGTTCGACAACCTTTACGGCTGCCGCGAATCGCTGGTGGATGCAATCAAGCGCGCCACCGACGTGATGGTGGCGGGCAAGATCGCCGTGGTCGCCGGTTATGGCGATGTGGGCAAAGGTTCTGCCCAGGCGTTGCGCGCGCTGTCCGCGCAGGTGTGGGTGACCGAGATCGATCCGATCTGCGCATTGCAGGCCGCGATGGAAGGCTACCGTGTCGTGACCATGGATTACGCCTGCGAGCACGGTGACATCTTCGTTACCTGCACCGGTAACTACCATGTCATCACCCACGAACACATGAAGAAGATGAAGAACCAGGCCATCGTGTGCAACATCGGCCACTTCGACAATGAAATCGACGTTGCCTCGATCAAGCAATACCAGTGGGATAACATCAAGCCGCAGGTCGATCACGTGATCTTCCCCCCAATGAACGGAAAACCCGAAAAACGCATTTTGTTGCTGGCCGAGGGTCGTCTGGTGAATCTGGGTTGCGGCACCGGCCATCCGTCCTATGTGATGTCATCCTCGTTCGCCAACCAGACCATCGCGCAGATTGAACTGTTTACCCGCAACCAGGACTATCCTGTCGGTGTGTACACCTTGCCCAAGCACCTGGACGAGAAGGTCGCGCGCCTGCAACTGACCACGCTGAACGCGCAACTGAGCACGTTGACCGACCAGCAGGCCGCTTACATCAGTGTGCCCAAGGAAGGCCCGTACAAGGCCAACCACTACCGCTATTAATAGCATATGGCCAGCCCCCGCAATGAGTTCGTCGATTATGTCGTGGAGCTCATGGCGGGCTGGGCAACGGTGTCGGTGCGCAAGATGTTCGGGGGTTACGGCCTGTATCGCGAAGGACTGATGTTCGCGTTGATCGTTTCAGATGAGTTGTTCCTGAAGACCGACGCTGAAAATCTGGCCCGGCTCGAGCGTGCGGGCAGCCACCCTTTCGTATACCAGAACCAGAACAGAACCGTGCAATTGTCGTATTGGTCGGCGCCGCCTGCCAGCCTTGATTCGCCGGCCGAGATGGTCGAATGGTGCGAATCTGCTTTTGGCGCAGCATTGCGTGCAAAAGCATCCAAGCCTGTCAAAGGAGGTGGAAAATGAATATTCAATTGCAGTTATTGCTGATCTGGGTGCTCAACGCACTCGCGTTGCTTGCCGTGGCGAATTACGTGCCGGGCATCCATGTTGACGGTTTCGGCGCGGCACTGATCGCGGCGTTTTTCCTCGGGTTGGTCAACGCCCTGTTGCGCCCGTTGCTGTTGTTGCTTACCCTTCCGGTCACCTTGCTTACGCTGGGATTGTTCATCTTTGTGGTGAACGGCACCCTGTTTTGGCTGGTCGGTTCGGTGCTGCGCGGATTTATCGTCGACAGTTTCTGGCATGGCGTGCTGGGGGCGGTGCTATACAGTATTTTTTCCTGGGCGCTGTCTTCGGCTGCCGCACAATTGATCAGAAAGAAATGAGACTGCCATGAGCAGACAACTATTCAGCTTTGAATTTTTCCCGCCGCAAACCCCGGAAGGCGTGGAAAAGCTCGCGGCCACGCGCCGCCAGCTCGCCCCGCTGAAGCCGGAATTTTTTTCCGTCACTTTTGGCGCGGGCGGCTCCACGCAGGACCGCACCCTGGAAACCATACGGAAGATCAAGGCTGAAGGCCATAACGCCGTGCCCCATCTGTCCTGCGTCGGCTCCACGCAAGCGAATATCCGTGCCATGCTGAATGCCTACCGGGATATGGGTATCAAGCGGATCGTGGCGTTGCGCGGCGACCAACCCTCCGGCTCGGGAATGGCCAGTCTCGGCGAGTTTCACTACGCCAACGAACTGGTGTCGTTCATTCGCGCGGAAACCGGGGATCATTTTCACATCGAGGTGGCGGCCTATCCTGAATTCCACCCGCAGGCCCGATCCGCGCAGGAGGACATCCTCAACTTCAAACGCAAGGTCGAGGCCGGTGCGAATTCCGCCATCACCCAGTATTTTTATAACGCCGATGGTTATTTCCGTTTTGTCGAGTCGTGCAGCAGGCTGGGGGTCACGGTTCCCGTCGTGCCGGGCATCATGCCGATCGTGAAGTTCGCGCAACTGGCGCGTTTTTCCGATGCCTGCGGTGCCGAGATCCCGCGCTGGATGCGCAAGACGCTGGAAGGCCTGGGCGATGACAACAAGGCAGTGCAGGACTTTGGCCTGGATGTGGTCACGCAATTATGCGAGAAACTGATCGCCGGTGGCGCACCCGGCCTGCATTTCTATACGCTGAATCAGGCCGGCCCCTCGCTCGAAATCTGGAAGCGGCTGGGGATTTGATGCGCACCCCGGAATTACTGTTGCCTGCCGGCACACTGGAGAAAATGCGCACCGCCTACGCCTTCGGCGCGGACGCGGTTTATGCCGGACAGCCGCGTTATTCGCTGCGCGCGCGCAACAATGAATTCCGGATGGAGGAATTGCGCACCGGCATCGCGGAGGCGCATGCGCTCGGCAAGAAGCTGTTCGTTGCGAGCAACCTGATGCCGCACAATGCCAAGGTAAAAACCTATATGGCGGACATGGAGCCTGTAATCGCGATGCAGCCGGATGCGCTGATCATGGCCGACCCCGGGCTGATCGCGATGGTGCGCGAGCGCTGGCCGGAAGTGCCTGTACATCTGTCGGTGCAGGCCAATACCGTGAACTACGCAGCGGTGAAGTTCTGGCAATCGCTGGGCCTGACCCGCGTGATCCTGTCGCGCGAACTGTCGCTGGACGAGATCGAGGAGATACGCCAGCAGTGTCCCGACATGGAACTGGAAGTGTTCGTGCACGGCGCACTGTGCATCGCCTATTCCGGGCGCTGCCTGCTGTCCGGCTACTTCAATCACCGCGATGCCAACCAGGGTACCTGCACCAATTCCTGCCGCTGGGATTACAAGGTGGAAAATACCGAGGAGAACAGCACCGGCGATATACAACCGCTTGAGTTACCCCCGGAAAAAATAGATTTCGATTTCGACAAGGCGCTGGGCCAGAGCGCACTATCCGACTGCGGAGGGCAAGCCCGGCATCCGCTGGCCGACCGCGCCTATCTGATCTCGAGGCAGGATCATCCCGATGAGCTGATGCCGGTGCTGGAAGACGAGCACGGCACCTACATCATGAATTCCAAAGACCTGCGAGCGGTCGAGCACGTCGAGCGGCTGGCAAAGATCGGCATCGATTCGCTCAAGGTCGAAGGCCGCACCAAGTCGGTTTATTATGTGGCGCGCACCGCGCAGGTGTATCGCCAGGCAATCGACGATGCGGTCGCGGGACGGCCGTTCAATTACTCATTGCTAGGCGCGCTGGATGCACTGGCGAACCGCGGTTATACCGACGGATTCTACGAACGCCATCACACCCACGAACAGCAGAACTACCTGCGCGGCCATTCCGAGAGCACACGCCAGCAATACGTCGGCGACATTGTCGCGTGTGCAGACGGCATGGCGGTCATCGACGTGAAGAACAAGTTTCAGGTCGGCGACCGAATCGAGATCGTCCACCCTTCCGGCAACCGCATCATTGCCCTGAGCGAAATGCGCAGTCTCGCAGGGGAGATGCTCACCACCGCACCCGGCAGCGGGCACCGTGTGCAGATACCGTTGCAGGGCGAGCTGGCCAGGGGCATGGTTGCACGTTTTTCTAAACAGATTTAAGGAAGCCGATATGATTTTCTCCAACCTCGCCACTGCCGGTCGTTATATTGCCCTTCATCCGCTTTTTTTTCGCGCCTTCGAATACATCCGCAGTACCGATCTGCACGCGCTTGCGCCGGGGGTTTATCCCA
>Ga0307377_10005080_pt1 | contig 14191 bp, 13 predicted proteins | sample TR3MG_FD_202535 | JGI IMG/M metagenome (GOLD analysis project Ga0307377, IMG submission 202535) | Soil microbial communities from Risofladan, Vaasa, Finland - TR-3 | ecosystem: Environmental > Terrestrial > Soil > Coastal area > Acid sulfate soil | place: Finland: Risofladan, Vaasa | collected... | reverse complement strand
CGGACGTCCGGCGAAATCGTCGCTGTCGTGGCCACCGTATCGGGACGCTACGATCGCGCCGAAGACATATTCGGGCTGTTGTTCGCCCTGATTGCATTGTCGCTTGCCTGGATCTTGTTTCAGGACACGACACAAGCAGCCTGGTCGGCAACGCAGACCCGCGTTCTCGGGCTCCCCGCGATCGTGGGCATCCTCATAGGTGGGTTCGTTATCGGCGCCACGCTCGCCACCCGTTTTCCCGCGTTACGCCTACCGTTTATCGCGCGGGCCGAAATGATCGAGGAGGTTGAACGGCGCGCGCTCGAAACCTTCCAACGGCAGCGCGTCCGAGACACATCGAGCGGCACCGGGGTATTGATCTACGTATCGCTATACGAACATCTGGTCAAGGTTATAGGCGACGACAGGGTCACGGCGAATTTGTCGAGCGATGCACTGGAAGTCATTTGCGCGCTGGTGGTCGGCGGGCTCAAGCAGGGACGGCCCGTCGATGGCCTGCGCCAAGCCGTGAAGAAGACGGCCGAGCTGCTCGCCCCGCACATGCCGCCCACCATCGGCGATGTCAATGAGCTCGCCAATCAGTTGATATTGATCGATTGACGCAAAGCTGACGCGTACTCGTTACGGGCGCCACCGGCGGCATTGGCTCGCGAGGCGGCTACTGGATTCATGATGACTTAGATTGCTTCTGGCCAGGAGCGGTCCCCGGGGTCAGCGAGAGGCAACGACAGCTCCCGACGCATTGCGAACCTTCCGGGGGGTACTCGTCCCCAGCTTGCTATATGCTTTAAAACTATGGTTGCAGGTACGAAGGGATATGCCGAGGAAGCCGCGCAGCTCGTAAGTAGGTACGAGGCTATGCCCTCCGCCGTCAAGCATCGAGCCGTTCTACATCTCATACCCAGCGCCCCCTCGAAGGTCATAGACATCGGTGCCGGCACAGGAGCCGATGCTGCTTGGCTTGCGGAAATGGGCCACCAGGTGGTCGCAGTGGAACCTACTGCTGAACTTAGAAATCCAGGTATGGCCCTCCACCCAGCGGCATCCATTGAATGGGTCGACGATTCCTTGCCTGACCTTGCAAGCCTTGCACCCGGGCGCAGGTTTGACCTTGTGATGATGACGGCCGTGTGGATGCACTTGGACGAACGGGAGCGCGCTACTGCGATGCCTCGAGTCGCTTCGCTAGTGCGCCCCAAGGGAATGCTAATCATGTCACTACGTCACGGCCCGCATGCGCCCGGAAGGCACACATTTGATGTCTCCGCCGAACAGACGATTCTGCTTGCCTCGGAATCGGGGCTACGCTGCGCGCTGAATGTCCGGACCGAATCGGCGGGCGAGCTAAACCGACGGGCGGGGATTACATGGTCCCGGCTAGCATTCATCTTGTAGAAGCTGGCTGCCTGATAATTGCTCTTTGCCGGGAGGAGCCGGTTGGTCCGGGCTGTTGCAATGCATGCATTCGACGCGTTGCAGCCAATTATTCCTTGGTAGGTAAGTCGGTATTCCCCTGATAACTCACCAATATAGCTATATTTACGTTTGCAACTGGGAGGTTACGGCCGCTAAATAATCAAATTGGTTCTATCACACACAGCACGAGCAAGCGGCAAGCACCTGCTCGCGTCCTAGTCTCGCTTGCGCTCCTGGGTGGCCTAGCGATTTAGGCACTCGCGCAAAATCTCTTGCAGCGATAGGTGTGCGTCCAGTTCCTTCACGAGACGTCCATACAGAGGTACGATTGATTTCGTCATAGTCTTGGGGGCAGCCCTGAACGCGCGCGTTAGCGCTTGTGGGTCAGTCTCCGACAGCACTGCGGCGAGCACCAGCGCTTGACGCCGGTCCTTGGCAGCCTTCTCCGGAAACCCGCGCCGCTTGGTGCTGGAATATAGCTTGTGCCAAACAAGCCTTGCCGCTTGCGGCAGGCGCACCGGAATACAGTGCCCACCAGCTAGCAGGGTCCCCGGCTCAGGTTCTTTGAGCAAGTAATCGTAGTGGGGTATGCCCTGTGCTGCCCAGTTGAGCTCGGGCACACGCACGATGGCACCAAGGGTATTACCTGGCGCGAGGACGTCCACACGCAAACCTTGCACTCCGGGCAGTTTGACCGAAGTAGAGACGCCTTTCGCAGGCAAAGCTGGAATAGATGCAAAGGGCAACCCGGTTGCCCGCATGGTCGTCAAGAAAGACAGTGGAGCCGCCAGTTTCAGCCGCTGACGGCGAGCCAAGTCGATATCGAGGGTTCGGGCGGTTACGGCCATGGCGCCAAGCTCGTTTAGCCACGCCATGTAGCCGAGGGTTCCCACCAAAACAAGGCCTGCTTCGAACGCGCCGCGATTGTGCAGCTCAACGAGCACGCGAGCCGTCGACTTGTCGGCTGTTTGGAAACCAAGCTTACGCAGGTTGGATACCTGCGCGGAGACCCATTCGCTGAAAGCAATGCGTTCACGCATAGCCTGTAGCGTGTCGGTATCGCCGTCTTTGCAGACGAGGGCCTCCGACTGCTTGCCTGGAGCAGGATAATAAACGCGGTACCAGTACGAATAGCCAGTGCCGGCTCTGCGCACCAGCGTCCCCGGCGTCCCCGGCAGAATGTTTCCTGATGCAGTAACCCGCTCTTTCAACTCGGCATACTGCGTACGAAACGCCAATTCGTGTTCGCGAAACAGCGCAATTTCGACCACGAGCATTTACCCCATAAGTCTGCCGATTATTGGGTAAGTATAGCAGGGCTTTCAATTACCCCACAAAAGTCCGTTCTATTGGGTCAATTGCGGCGGTCTCGTCGAGTTGGTTTGGTGAGTTATCTAGCATCGGCAGCGTACCCTGGGGCATTGGCCGGCTGTCAAATGGAGTCCGTGAGGCCGGTTGTCAATCCGTGCCATTTGCTCGAGAGCTTGCATGTCGGCGCCAAGTTGGCGTATGATTCAAACAAGCGTTTGAAACATACGTATGGACTTTCATGCCTGAAATCGACACCCGCCAGCGCATTCTCGACACGGCGGAATCCCTGTTCACGGAATACGGCTTCGAGGCGACCACGATGCGCCAGATCACCGGCGCGGCCGAGGTCAACCTCGCCGCCGTCAACTATCACTTCGGCTCGAAGGAAGAACTGATCCGCGAGGTGTTCCGCCGGCGTCTGACCTGGCTCAACCAGCAGCGCCTGCAGGAACTCGATCGTCTGGAAGCGGAGGCCGGCGGCCAGCCGCTCAAGCCTAGCCGCATCCTCGATGTGTTTTTCGGTGTGGCGCTGAAAATGGCAGCCGATACCAAGGGCGGCGGGCGCACTTTCATGCGCCTGCTGGGGCGCACCTACACCAAACCGTCGGAATTCGTGCGCGGTTTTCTGGCGGAGGAGTACGCCGCGGTGATCAGCCGGTTCAAAGCGGCCCTGATCAAGGCGTTGCCGGACGTCCCCGAGGAAGAAATCCTGTGGCGCTTCCATTTCATGCTCGGGGCCATGTCCTACGCCATCTGCGGTACGGACGCGCTGCATATCGTCGCCGAAGACGCGCTTGATGACGGCGACCCCGAAGCGCTGTATGCGCGGCTGATGAGCTTCATGATTGGCGGCCTGCGCGCGCCGCTGCCGACGCTGCGCACCGGATCGGCCAAAAAGCCGCGCATCAACAAGGCGGCATGATGCAAATCAACATCCGCGGCAGACACTCATTCAATCTATAGGGTCAAAGGAGAAAGACATGGGTCAATACATCGCTCCCCTGCGGGACATGCAATTCGTGCTGCACGAGCTGCTGCAGATCGAAGGCGAACTGAAACAGCTTCCGGCTCACACCGAAATCGACCTGGATACCATCAATCAGGTGCTGGAGGAGGGCGCCAAGTTCACTTCCAAAGTGCTATTCCCGCTGAATCATACGGGCGACCGCGAAGGCTGCCACCTGGATCCCGCCACGCATGAGGTGACGACGCCCAAGGGCTTCAAGGAGGCGTATCGACAGTTCGTCGAGGCGGGCTGGCCGGGGGTGTCCTGCGATCCTGAGTTCGGCGGCCAGGGCTTGCCGATGGTGGTCTACAACTCCTTTGCCGAAATGCTGAACTCCGCCAACCAGGCCTGGTACATGTACCCCGGTCTCTCGCACGGCGCTTACTCCTGCCTACACGAGCACGGCACGCCGGAGCAGAAGCGCCTCTACCTGCCCAAGCTGGTTTCCGGCGAATGGACCGGCACCATGTGTCTGACCGAAGCGCATTGCGGCACCGATCTGGGCCTGCTGCGCACCAAGGCGGAAGCGCAGGCCGACGGCTCCTACAAGATTACCGGCAGCAAGATATTTATCTCGGCCGGCGAGCACGACATGGCCCCCAACATCGTGCATTTGGTGCTCGCGCGCCTGCCGGACGCGCCGGCCGGCACCAAGGGAATTTCATTGTTCATCGTGCCGAAGTTCGTGCCTGCGGCGGACGGCAGCCCGGGCGCGCGCAACGGCATTACCTGCGGCGCGATCGAGGAGAAAATGGGCATCCACGGCAACTCCACCTGCCAGCTGAACCTGGATGCCGCGACCGGCTGGCTCGTCGGGCAGCCGAACAAGGGCCTCAATGCGATGTTCGTGATGATGAACGCCGCGCGCCTGGGCGTGGGCATGCAGTCGCTGGGCCAGACGGAAGTCGCCTACCAGAACGCGCTGGTCTACGCGAAAGAGCGCTTGCAGATGCGCAGCCTGTCCGGCGTCAAGGCGCCGAATCTGCCTGCCGACCCGATCATCGTGCATCCGGATGTGCGCCGCATGCTGCTGACGGCAAAGGCTTACGCGGAGGGCGGGCGCGCCTTCACTTCGTTCATCGCGCTGCAGATAGACCGCGAGCTCAACCATCCGGACGAAGCCGTGCGCAAGGACGCTGCCGACCTGGTCACGCTGCTCACGCCCGTGGTCAAGGCGTTCATCACCGACAACGGCTGGGTCGCGACCTCGGAGGCGATGCAGATCTACGGCGGGCACGGCTATATCGCCGAGTGGGGTATGGAGCAGTACGTGCGCGATGCGCGCATCAACATGATCTACGAAGGCACCAACACCATCCAGTCGCTCGATCTGCTCGGGCGCAAGGTGCTGATGGACAACGGCGCCAAGCTGAAGAAATTCGGCGCGCTGGTGCAGGCCTTCGTCGAGGAAAACGGCACCGACGAGGCGCTCTCCGAATTCGTCACTCCGCTGGGCGACCTCGGCGGCAAGCTCACCAAGCTCACCATGGAAATCGGCATGAAAGCGTTCCAGAACCAGGACGAAGTGGGTGCCGCGGCCGTGCCCTATCTGCGCGTGGTCGGCCATCTGGTCTACGCCTACTTCTTCGCGCGCATGGCGAAGATCGCGCTGGAGAAGCTCGATTCCGGCGACGGCTTTTACAAGGCAAAGCTTGCAACCGCCCGTTTCTATTACGCCCGGCTGCTGCCGGAGACCGCGATGCTGATCCGCCAGGCGCGCTCGGGTGCCGCGAATCTGCTCGATCTCGAAGCGGAACTGTTTTGAGTGCCATGGCTGTCATTCCGAAGCCCCCTCGACTACGCTCGGGACAGGCTCCGGCTGAGGAATCTGCTTTTACGTTGAATCAACAGCAGATTCGTCGCTGCGCACGGAATGACGGTTGGTATGTCGTTTTCCAATAGCTTCTAGTCGTTCCAACAGGAAAGGATTTTTATGAGCAATTTCATCGTCAGGAAAGTCGGGGTTCTCGGCGCCGGCGTGATGGGTGCGCAGATTGCCGCCCATTGCGTCAATGCCCGCGTGCCCGTGGTGTTGTTCGACCTGCCGGCCAAGGAAGGTCCCAAGGACGGCATCGTGCTGCGCGCGATCGAAAATCTGAAAAAGCTGAGCCCTGCGCCCCTGGGCAACAAGGACGAGGCGGCCTATATCGAAGTGGGCAACTACGAAGATCATCTGGAGGCGCTCAAAGGCTGCGACCTCATCGTCGAAGCGATCGCCGAGCGCATGGACTGGAAGCACGATCTATACAAGAAGGTCGCGCCGTTTATTGCGCCGAATGCGATTTTCGCGTCCAACACTTCGGGCCTGTCGATCACGGCATTATCCGAAGGATTCGATGCCGGGTTGAAGGCGCGTTTCTGCGGCGTGCATTTCTTCAACCCGCCGCGCTACATGCATCTGGTGGAACTGATCCCGACCGCAACGACATCGGCGCAGATCCTGGACCAGCTGGAAGGCTTTCTCACCACCACGCTGGGCAAGGGCGTGGTGCGGGCGAAGGACACGCCCAACTTCATCGCCAACCGCGTCGGCATTTTCGGCATGCTCGCGACCATGCACGAGGCGGACAAATACGGCCTTTCCTGCGACGTTGTCGACGATCTCACCGGCGCCAAGCTCGGGCGCGCCAAGTCCGGTACCTTCCGCACGGCGGACGTGGTCGGGCTGGATACCATGGGCCATGTGATCAAGACGATGCAGGACAATCTTGCAGATGACCCGTTTTTCGCGGTTTACAAGACCCCGGAAGTGCTGAGCAAACTGGTGCAGGCGGGAGCGCTGGGACAGAAGAGCGGCGCCGGTTTCTACAAGAAGGTTGGCAAGGAGATCCAGCGCCTGGATTTCGCCAAGGGCGAATATGTCGCAGGCGGCGGTAAGGCGGACGAGCTCATCGCGCGGATACTGAAAGAGAAAGACCCGGCGAAGCGCATGAAGACCCTGCGCGAATCGAAGAATCCGCAGGCGCAGTTTTTATGGGCGATATTCCGCGACGTGTTCCACTACATCGCGGTTCACCTCGAATCGATCGCCGACAATGCGCGCGACGTCGATTTCGCCATGCGCTGGGGCTTCGGACAGAGCATAGGTCCGTTCGAGACCTGGCAGACCGCCGGCTGGCAGCAGGTCGCCGGCTGGATCAAGGAAGACATCGACGCCGGCAAGGCGCTGTGCAAAGCGCCGCTGCCAGCCTGGGTGTTCGACGGCCGCAGTGGCGTGCACGCGCCCGAAGGCTCGTACTCCGCCGCACGCAAGACGAATGTGCCGCGTTCGACGCTGCCGGTGTATCAGCGCCAGCTGTTCCGCGCTCCGGTAGCGGGTGCTGCCGACGCCGACGGCGCTACCGCCGGCACCACGGTATTCGAGGACGACTCGGTGCGCATCTGGCACCAGGGCGACGAGGTGCTGATCCTGTCGCTGAAGACCAAGATGCATGTCATCGGCCCGGGGGTGATCGCCGGACTGGCCAAAGCGGTCGCCGAAGCCGAGAAGAACTACAAGGGCCTGGTGCTGTGGAACGCCGATGCCGCGGCGGGCGGCGCGTTCTCCGTCGGCGCCGACCTGAAGTCCACGATGCCGCTGTTCATGACGGGGGGAGCCAAGGCGATCGAACCCGTGGTGGCCGAGCTGCAACAAGCGCATCTGGCGATGAAATACGCCAACGTGCCCGTCGTGGCGGCGGTAGCGGGTATGGCGCTGGGCGGCGGCTGCGAGTTGATGATGCACGCGTCCAAGCGCGTCGCCTCGCTCGAATCGTATATCGGCCTGGTCGAGGTCGGCGTCGGACTGATTCCTGCGGGCGGCGGCCTGAAGGAGGCGGCGCTGCGTGCGGCGGCCGATGCCAAGGGCAACGACCTGCTGCAGTTCCTGAAGAATTACTTCATGCACCCCGCCACCGCCGCCGTCTCCAAGTCTGCGCTGGAAGCGAAGAAAATGGGCTATCTGAGCGCAGACGACGTCATCGTGTTCAATGCCTACGAGTTGCTGCACGTGGCCAAGGTAGAAGCGCGCGCGCTGTTCGATGCGGGTTACCGGCCGCCGCTCAGGGCGCAGATTCCGGTGGCCGGACGCTACGGCATGGCGACCATCATGGCGCAGCTGGTGAACATGCGCGACGGCGGCTTCATCTCGGCGCACGACTACAAGCTCGGCGCGATGATCGCCGAGATCGTCTGCGGCGGCGAAGTGGAGAAGGACAGCCTGGTGAGCGAGCAGTGGCTGCTCGATCTGGAGCGCAAGGCCTTTGTCGAACTGCTCAACCATCCGAAGACCCAGGAACGCATCATGGGCATGATGCAGACCGGCAAGCCGGTGCGCAACTGATTCGTGCAACCTGGATAGGGCCATTTCGGAATTATCGAAATGGCCACTGAATTAGGGGAGTGTGAGGGGATGTATCCCCTCGCATCCAAATGAACTTAGGAGAACTGAAATGACGAAACAATTGCAGGACGCCTACATCGTCGCCGCGACGCGCACTCCGATCGGCAAGGCGCCGCGCGGCATGTTCAAGAACGTGCGGCCGGACGATCTGCTGGTGCGCGCGATCCAGTCCGCCGTGTCGCAGGTGCCGGGGCTCGACGTGAAGTTGATAGAAGACGCCATCGTCGGCTGTTCATTTCCTGAAGCCGAACAGGGCCTCAACGTCGCGCGCATGGCGGTGCTGCTCGCCGGACTGCCGAAGACCGTCGCCGGCGTGACCGTCAACCGCTACTGCGCCTCCGGCATCACCGCGATCGCGATGGCGGCCGACCGCATCCGCGTCGGCCAGGCGGACGTGATGATCGCCGCGGGGGTGGAGTCGATGTCCATGGTGCCGATGATGGGCTACCACCCGTCGATGAACATGGGCATATTCAAGGACGAGAACATCGGCATGGCCTATGGCATGGGCCTGACCGCGGAGAACGTGGCCAAGCAATGGAAAATCTCGCGCGAAGCTCAGGATGAATTCTCGTTGAAGTCGCATCAGAAGGCGATCGCGGCGCAGCAAGCCGGCGAATTCAAGGATGAGACGACGGTAGTCGAAGTCGTCGAACGCTTCCCCAACCTCGCAACCGGAAAAATCGACGTCAAGACCCGCAGCGTGAGCCAGGACGAGGGCGCGCGCGCCGAAACCAATCTGGCCTCGCTGGCGAAGCTGCGGCCGGTGTTCTCGCCCAAGGGCTCGGTCACCGCCGGCAACAGCTCACAGACTTCGGACGGCGCGGGCGCGCTGATCCTGGTCAGCGAAAAGATCCTGAAGCAGTTCAATCTGACGCCGCTCGCGCGCTTCGTCTCGTTCGCGGTGCGGGGCGTGCCGCCGGAAATCATGGGCATCGGCCCGAAAGAAGCGATCCCCGTGGCGTGCAAGATGGCCGGCATTACCCAGGACCAGATCGATTGGTTCGAGCTCAACGAAGCCTTCGCCGCGCAGTCGCTCGCGGTGATGCAGGACCTGGCGCTCGATCCGGCCAAGGTGAATCCGATGGGCGGTGCGATCGCGCTGGGCCACCCGCTGGGCGCGACCGGCGCGATTCGTTCGGCAACCGTCGTTCACGCCTTGCGCCGCAAAAACCTCAAGTACGGCATGGTTACCATGTGCGTCGGTACCGGAATGGGGGCTGCCGGAATATTCGAACGCGTGTAAGCTGTAGGGGCGACATCCGATCGCCTGTCAGGGGCCATTTCGGTAATTCTGAAATGGCCTCTTTTCAATGGAATACTACAGAAGGAAACACGCATGAAACTCTATTATTCACCGGGCGCCTGCTCCATGGCACCGCACATCGTCCTGCGCGAAGCAGGCTACAAGTTCGACACGGAGAAAGTCGACATCCCGAACAAGAAAACCGCCGGCGGCGACGATTATTGGAAGATCAATCCCAAAGGCTACGTTCCGGCGCTGAAGCTCGACGACGGCCAGGTACTCACCGAGGTCGGCGTCGTCTGCCAATACCTCGCCGACCAGAAGCCCGAGTCCGGTCTTGCGCCCAAGCTGGGCAGCATGGACCGCTATCATCTGATGGAGATGCTCAATTTCTGCGCGAGCGAAATCCACAAGCAGATCGGCGCGCTGTTCAACCCGAAGATGACACCGGAAATGAAGGAGGTCCAGCTCGGCGTGATCGAGCGCCGTTTCAATGCGCTGGAGAAACTGCTCGAAGGCAAGCAATATTCGATGGGCGACAAGTTCAGCGTGGCCGACGCCTATCTGTACACCGTGCTCAACTGGACCGGGATGCACAAGATCGACCTCGGCAAATGGCCGAACATCAAGGCGTTCATGGCGCGGGTCGGTGCACGGCAGGCGGTGCAGGAAACGCTGAAGGCGGAAGGTTTGGTCAAGTAAGACCCGCCGTCTCGCGCGCCGCGACCAGCTCGCGCTGCCGCTCGCCGGCTAGCCAAGGTCTGGTGCGGCGCTTACCCTATGTTCGGGTTGGGCTGTCATGCCGCGGATACGCCGGCAGCGAACTCGAATGCCGCCCTGCACTGCAGTTCGGTGGGATTGAGGACGGGAATGCGGCAGTCCTCTTGACATATGGCCAACGGCAGCTCGGTGCAGGCCAGCACAACGGCATCGACCGATTCCGAATATTTCCCGATGAGCGCGGCGAGGAAGCTTCGATACTCGTCCGCCATGACGCCCCGCGCCAACTGAGATTGAATCTGCTGGAGTACAGAGGTCTTCCAAGGCTGAGTGAAGCTCGATCTCAACGAGCGGCGGCTTGGGGCGTAGCCGACGCCTTGTCTTGGGTGCAGCGGCAGATCGCCGCCGCGGGGGAGTGTTACGGAAAGGGTTTGCGGCGCACGCCGCTGCGCTCGGCCAGACGCCGCAGCTTTTCGATCGCGGGTCCCAGCGGACCGGGCAGATGCGACCAGTCCATCGCGTCGAGTAAATTCTTGACCAGTAGGCCGAGCTCGGTGTCGCCTTCGATCGTGAGGCGGCGCGAAAAGAACAGCGTATCGGGGTCCTCGACGCGGCGCGCCAGCTGGTAATAATCCCAGGCGCTGGCGCGGATGGTCACTTCTGGCGCGGCGCGCAGCGCGGGCAGGAATCCGATCGGCGTCAGGCTGATGCGGCAATCCAGTCCGGCGTCGCTGACCTGGATGGTGACGATGCGGCGCATCAGGCGCTGCCTGGTCTCCGCGTCCAGTGTGGGCAGGAACAGCAGATTGAGTCCGGCGCACAGCACTGTGGTAGGCGGCCATTGCGGCAGGCGGCCGACGAGGCGGGCGAGGCCTGCGGGCAGCATCGGGACAGGCGGCGTGGAGTTCAATGCGACGTCCGGTAGTCCATGCCGGGTATGCCGTGCCAATAGCCGTTGCACGGCGGTGCGATGCGCAATCCTTCTAGCGGAGCGCCGGGACGGCCGGCGCAACGCTCGCTGAAGGCTTCGATGATCTCGAACATGTTGCGCGACTGCGGCGACAGGCGAAGCACGTCGACCTGGAGGTCGCGCAACTCCTCGACCGAATCCGACAGGTCGTATACCAGTGCCGATTGCGTCTGGATCCCGTTCAAGGTCAGGAACGGATGCTTATCGCGCGTCTGCAGCGCGAGGCCGTCGGCATCCTCCAGACAACGGAACTGGCAATCGTCCTTGGGCAGGTCGTGGTGGCGCGCGGTGAAGCAGCGCGCGGAGAAGGCGAGCGGCATGCGGCCGTATACGAACACCTCGGTCTGCATCCCGGCGGGTCGCGCCGCTTGCAGTTCGCGCAGGGTGTCGCGCGAGAGCTCCAGCGGCAGCACGAAGCGGCTGGCACCGAGCTCGGCCAACCAGGCCAGCGTTTCGTTGTTGTAAATATTCAGATGCGGTCCGGCGACGAAAGGCACGCGGCCGGTGAGCAGGCGCACCGCACCCATTTCGTTGGCCTCGACCGTGAAATCGCCGTTGTCGGCGATGCGGCGCAGCGCTTTCAGATCCGATTCGGATTCGATCAAGGCCTGCGAGGAAAGCACAACCTGCTTGCCGCCGGCGCTGAGATCGCGCGCGAGGTCGAGCCAATCGTTGAGGCGCAGATTGTGCCGGCGCGAGCATACGACTTCGCCAAGGTAGACGATGTCGACGGCCGAGCCGCCTACGCGCGCGTAGAAATCAAGCACCGCCTCGCGCGTCCAGTAGTACAGCACCGGTCCCAGGCTAAGTTTCATTTCGCGCCCAAAAAGTCATTCCGAGGGCACAGCCCGAGGAATCTGTTTGTGACAACACTGAAAAAGCAGATCCCTCGCGGTGCTCGGGATGACACAATCGATGCATGGCCGAGAATCGGATCATTTCCATTTGCGGTGGTAGGCGCCCAGCGTGTGCTGCTGGCCTTCCGCGACGCGGGCGAGGCCGTTCGCCCAATCGGCCTGGATGGAAAAGCGCTCCGGATTCTTCACATGGGCGTCGATCGCGGCGCGCCAGATGCGCGTCACCGCGGCGACGTAGGCCGGGCTGCGCTGACGGCCTTCTATCTTGATCGCCGAAACGCCGATTTTCGCCAATTCCGGCAGCAGCGCCATGGCGTTGAGGCTGGAGGGTTCTTCGATCGCATAATAGGTTTCGTCGTCGACGTCGAAGCGGCCTTTGCACAAGGTCGGGTAGCCCGCGTTTTCCCCCGCGGCAAAGCGGTCGATCAGGATGCCGTTCAGCCTCGCGTCCACCGTGTCGCCGTGCTTCTCCCAGCGCACCGCCTTGGCCGGCGAGCACACGCCGCGGGTATTGGGCGATTCGCCGGTGACGTAGGAGGACAGCGCGCAGCGGCCCTCCACCATCACGCACAGGCTGCCGAAGCCGAACACTTCGATCGGCACCGGTGTGTTCTTTATGACGTCCGCGACCTGGGCCAGCGAAAGCACGCGCGGCAGCACCGCGCGGGAGATATTGAAGCGCTCGTGGTAAAAGTTGATCGCCTCGTAATTGGTGGCGGAAGTCTGCACCGACAGGTGCAGGCGCAACTGGGGATGGCGCTCGGCCGCATAGCGCATCAGGCCTGCATCGGCCAGAATTACCGCGTCGATACCGATATCGGCGGCGCCGTCGATGGCGCGTTGCCAGCGCTGCGCTCCCCGCCCTTGCGGAAATGTGTTGATCGCAAGCAGCATTTTCGCGCCCGCCGCATGAGCGTAGCGCAGGCCCTCGCGTGCGCTTGCGGCATCGAAGTTGAGGCCGGCAAAGTTGCGCGCGTTGGTTTCATCCTTGAGGCCCATGTAGACCCAGTCCGCGCCGTTATCGACCGCGGTCTTGAGCGAGGGCAGATTGCCTGCCGGGCAGACTAGTTCAGGAATTGGCATGGTCCCTGCTGAGGTATCGAATTGCCAAGGGTTCGCGCGCTTGCATGAACCCAACACTGTAGATGCCATGCGCCGGCGAGGCTTTGATCTGGGTCAAATAATAAAGGACCGATTTGCGGCTTTCGCTGCAGCGACGCCCGGTGCTTCGAACAGATACCGGCGCATTTGTCCGAGCGCAATGCGCGGGGACTGCGTAAAATCGCGCGTCCTTACATTTTTGGGTGGCAAACATGAAAAGAACCGACCTGGAGAAGAGCAGGGGTCTGAAGATCAACAGCAGCGTGAACCGTTTCGGCACGCCCGGCCGTTTCGGCAAGGATGCGGGCCTCGTCCTGGAACGGCGCGAACAGCGCAAGCTCGACCAGGCGCTGGGCCTCGTACCGTTTGCGGTGAAGATCAATGCCGATCTCGCGAATCAGATCCGGGAGTTGGCCGAGGCGCGCCAGACCGGCTTGAGCGAAGTGACGGCCGAACTGTTGCAGCGGGGCCTGGCAAGCCAAGTCGTCACCAAGCGCTAGCCGCAGACTTGTTCACGGTGAGTTCCACCTGCACCCTGTCCACAACGTCGCCCAACCAGACCTGTTGTTCCTGAATGGTGCAGTTTAGACGCATGGTGCGCTGGACCAGTCTCGCCAGCGCCTGGCTCGCGGCCGCGGGCACCGACACCACGCTGAGGTTATTGGCGCGCTCCAGCCGGTCGCCGATCTGATTCCACCAGATGGCGGCGCCGTGGCCGCCATAGCTGTAGACCATCACGCGGCGCGCGCGAGCGCAGGCCTTGCGGATTCGCTTCTCGTCGGGCAGCCCAACGTCGATCCAGAGATCGATGCCGCCGGTCAGGTCTTTGCGCCACAAATCGGGTTCGTCGTCCGTGCTCAGCCCCTTGCCGAAGGCCAAGGTTTCGTCGGCATTCAGGGCGTAGGCGAGCAGGCGCACCATCATGCGCTCGTCCGTCTCCGACGGATGACGGGCCAGGGTGAGCGCATGGTCGCGGTAGTAATTGCGATCCATGTCGGCGATTTGCAGCTCGACTTTGAATATGGTTGCTTTGAGGGCCATGGCGTCACTCCTGATTTGTAGGAGATGGTATGGACGTTCCCCTTTCACCGTCGCGGTGACTGGCGCCTGCGAGGTGTTTGGCATTCGAATGCTCGGCAGGAAAGGGGAGGACCCCCGCACCTGCGGCATCAGATGTGCCAAA
>Ga0307377_10005079_pt1 | contig 14192 bp, 24 predicted proteins | sample TR3MG_FD_202535 | JGI IMG/M metagenome (GOLD analysis project Ga0307377, IMG submission 202535) | Soil microbial communities from Risofladan, Vaasa, Finland - TR-3 | ecosystem: Environmental > Terrestrial > Soil > Coastal area > Acid sulfate soil | place: Finland: Risofladan, Vaasa | collected... | reverse complement strand
ACCAATACTACTTTATGTTCTTCATTGGTGGCTAATAAGATGGGGATTCCTTCAGGGCATATAGAAGCTGGGATTAGATGCAATAATCGGCAAAGGCCTGAAGAAATCAATAGAATAGTTATCGATGATTTAACAGATATTCATTTTACGTCTAGAGAAAAAGATAATTCAAATGTCAGGAATCCGGTTTATGTTGGAGATTTAGAGTATATCTTACTCAATCAGTTGAATAAAAAAAATGTTTGTTATGACGATTTTTTATTAATGACGATACATCGTCAGGAAAATCTTTCTAAAGAAAGAATCAAAAATATTTTTAAGTTTTGTGAAGAGACAAAAGAAGCTATTATTTTTTCTATTCACCATAGAACAAAAAAGATTATTAAAGAGAATAATCTTTCAATTCCTGAGAACATTATTATTTATGATCCACTTTCTTATGGAAAGATGGTATCTTTATTGAATTCTTGTGGGGGAATAATAACAGATAGTGGGGGAGTAATAAAGATTAGTCCTTTCTTCGGGAAAAAATGTATTATACCTCTTGAAGAAACAGAGTGGGATGAAGTTGTAGCAGAGGGATATGCGATATTGGGTTTAAATCATAAGTTTTTAAAAGATAGGCATACCGATAGAAAAAAAGATTTTTATCTTAATAAGGATTGTTGTGAAAAGATTATTAAAAGTTTGAAAGACATGGTGTGAAAAAATTTGCTTTAATAGGAGCTGGAGGGTATATCGCTCCTCGACATTTAAAAGCCATAAAAGATACAGGGAATATTTTAATAGCAGCTTTAGATAAACATGATTCAGTAGGGTTATTAGATTCTTATTTTCCTGAATGTTCTTTTTTTACAGAATTTGAAAGATTTGATCGTCATTTAGAAAAATTAAGAGGAAAGAATAATAAGGTAGATTATGTTTCTATTTGTTCTCCAAACTATTTACATGATGCTCATGTAAGATTCGGTCTTAGGATCGGCGCCAATGTTATTTGCGAGAAACCGTTGGTTATTAATCCGTGGAACATAGATGCATTACAAAAAATAGAAAATGAAAGCGAAGGCAAGATAAATACGATTCTTCAGCTACGCCTTCATCCATCCATAATCGAGTTAAAAAAAGAAATTAAAACAAGTCCTAATGAGATATTTGAAGTAGATTTAACATATATAACATCAAGAGGTAAATGGTATGATGTTTCTTGGAAAGGAGACATGGAGAAATCGGGAGGAATTGCAACGAATATAGGAGTTCATTTTTTCGATATGTTAGTATGGATATTCGGAGATGTTAAAGAGAATATTGTTCATATCCATGACAAGAGAAGGGCAGCAGGTAGTTTAAAATTAAAAAGAGCCAATGTTAAATGGTTTTTATCTATAGAACGTAAAGACATGCCATTGGAAACAAGCAGAACGACTTACCGATCAATAAGGGTAAATGGAAGAGAAATAGAATTTTCTGATGGATTCACAGATTTACACACATTGAGTTACAGGGAAATTTTAGATGGAAATGGTTATAGATTAGAGACTGTTAGGCCATCTATTCAAATAGTATCAGATATTAGAAAGTTTAAGTAACTTATCTGTTGTTTTAAAAGAAAATGAATAATGCATTTTAATCGAAAAAAAATAACAAAACCCAAATTAAAAATTTCTGCAAAAGGAAAAAAAAAGAAGAAGACACAAAAAGTAAAGAAGATTAAGTATGTATCTCCTGTAATTAAGATAAATAAAAAAAGAGGAAAAATACGATCTTCTATACTTCCGTTAAATTATTCTAAGTTAAATGATAATGTAAAATATAAACCACTTCAATCATGGAATAATTTATTAAGAGGAGAAACTGCTTTTATATTGGGAAATTCTCCAAGTATAGCCTATGAAGATTTAGAACTTTTGAATCCATATTTTACGATAGGAGTTAATAGAATATTTTATATTTATGACCCTACAGTTTTAATATGGCAAGATATACAAATGTGGATTACTGAAAAAAATAATATTATTAAACAAAAAGCAATAAAAATTTGTAGCGATATCGGTGATCCAAAAGGTTGTTTTCTTAATTTCACGGTAAAAGAAAGAGGATTCAGAATCATAGAAGATATGAAGAGTTTATATGGAACTGGAAATACCACGGCATTGGCTGCTCAGGTTGCTATTAATTTAGGCTGTTTTAATCTTGTTCTGTTAGGAACTGATTGCAGATATGGGCCAGGAAAGAAAACAGATTTTTACGGGAAGAATAAAGATCATAAATCATATACTTTAAGTATGTGCATGGATGCGATGTATTGGTTAAGAGAAAATTCTCCTATTCCGATTTATAATTGTAGTAAGAATAAATTATGGCCAAGACAAGAATTGTCAAAGGTTATAAAACAGTTAAAACTTAAAAAAAGAAATAGAAAAAAATATTTGGAGATTTTTAAAATATAATGTACGGGGTAGATTTTAATAATCAGTTAGGTGAGTATTTACTAGATGAGAAAAGAAAAATACCAAAAGCTCATTTAAACTCTGTTTGCAAAATAGAACAAGCAGAAGAAACTTGTCGTTATATAGCTTTGTCTCAAATAGGGTATGTTTGTATGAAAAAAAGTCCAGCAAGAGAGAAATTAGATGAAATGGCTATGGATGAAAAGATGAAAGCGAGATCCGATAACTGTGAAGGGCTAGGGAGCTAAATGGAAAAAAGTCAAAAAAAGACTACAAAAGTGAAAAAGAAAGTAGTAAAATCTAAAAATAAGAAGACTGTTAAGAAAAAGGTTTCTAATAAGAAAACTGTTAAGAAAAAGGTTTCTAATAAGAAAACTGTTAAGAAAAAGGTTTCTAATAAGAAAACTGTTAAGAAAAAGGTTTCTAATAAGAAAACACTTACAAAAAATAAGAAAATACTTAAAAAAACACTTAAGAATAAGAAAACACTTAAGAGAAAGACAAGAAAGAGAATACGTATGGAAGATATTTATTCGATTCTTAATAAAGTTCAGTTTGGTAAAAAGAATGTCGTTTTTGCTACAGAGCTTATTGATGCACCTACAATAGAAAATAATATAAGAGACTCAGAATTAAGGTATGATAAAGTAGAAATGAAAACACAGGTGGTTTTTACTCTTTATCCGGATGAGAATAGGAATGAAGAAGATATACTTTGTCTTGAAATGCTAGATGATGAAATACCTGATATTGAGCAGATATTTGGTTAAAAATTTAATTTTTATCTAAAAATAGTTTGAAAGTGAAAGTAAAACAGATATAATCATTTTCGTGGAATAGAAAAAAGTAGTATTTTTAAGATGAAGAAGAACAAAAGTGAATGATGAACAACTATTAAATAAAGCATTATCAAAGCCAGATTTCTTATGTGAATCTGGCAGTCATCTCTATGGCATGTCCACTCCGGTGTCTGATTACGACCTCCGTGGATTTGTATTTCCTCCATTATCCTATTTAATCGGTGTAAAAAAGTTTGAATGTAAGGAAATGGACGGAGATGTTAAAATCTACAGCGCAGAACACTTCTTAAAACTTGTGTTGAAGGGTGATCCTCAATGTACAGAGTTATTCTTTGCCTCAGATAAAAATATAGTTGAATGCTCCGAATTGGGAAGAGAGATATTAGATCTTAAAGATTACTTAATAAGCAATGCGATCTACGGACGTATTATGGGCTATAGCACAGGAGAGTGGAGAAAGGCTATGGCTGTAAAATTAGTTTCTGAGAAAAAGGATACTACTAAAAAATCTATTATAAATGATATTCGTAGTCATTGGGATTTAGATAAAGAACAAATGGATAGCATCATAATGACGCTAGACGCTTCTGATAAGAAAGTTCTTGTATCTTCTAAATCAGGCCTTGGAATAAAGAGGAAGGCAGATGTTGAGAAATATGGATTCTGCCGAAAAAGTGCTGCTCATTCAATTAGACTAGTAAAACAACTAACAGAACTTATGGAGACAGGAAGTATAACATTTCCTAATCCTGATAAAGATTTGTTATTGGATATAAGGAATGGTAAGTATTCTAAGGAAGAATTAGAAGAGATTCATGATGAAGTTGTTTTTGAGGCAGAATCAATAAAGGATAAATCTGTGCTCCCATACAAACCAAATGAAAAGATAGTTTGGGAAAAATATCTAGAATTAGTTGCTCATGTAATTCATGATGATGAGCAGTTTAAACAGATAACAAGCAAAGTTAACGTCTAAAGGAAGAATCAATGGAAAAAAGAAATTACAGAGGCATTAAGAAATATGAACCGCTACTTCAAACAATTTGCAGGACAGATGATTATTATAAGTTGCCAGAAGATGAATGGGAGGGCTGTTTGGGGGTTGCGTGTGTTATTTCTGTAATTGAGGGTGTCACTCCGAATATGTTTTCATTATCGAAGCATCTGGACATTCCCCATTACAATTTAAATCTTCAACATGCTTTCGAAAGATTGAGAATTAATGGTATTTTTAATAATAATTTTGATGTTAAAAATGACAAAAAATTAATTGGCGAATCTATCGATGACAAGATGATCACTTCTTCTGAAAGAGAAAGAAATGCATGGTGCTATATCGCAGGAATAGCAGGTGGGTTTATTGGAATAAAGGAAAAAGAATTGAAAAATGTTGAAAATCAGGAGGAATTAAGTGGAAAAAATTTATAGTTCTAATGTAAAAATTGTTGAAAATTCACACAGAGTTGTGTTGGCCAATATTAACAAAATAACTTCTAAACGATCTAATTATAAGAGAAGGCCTTCAAAGAAATGGGTAGAAGTAACTCTTACAGCGAAAGATATTAAGAGCTTATTAGGGGGAAGGATCAGTGGTAATAAAGTTTTGCAAAAAATAAAAATAGATTATCCAGTAGGACTCTATTGTTATATTAATATGGCGTGTGGCCAATCAAAAGCCACAATACCATCTAAAGTAGGGAAGATTCACGGAATGTTTAGGGGTAAGAAATTTAGATCTCTAAGTGAGTATAAAAAAATCTATTTATCTAAATTCCCTAATGCCATAGATAATGCAGTGAATGATATTCTTATGGATTTTAAAAGATTTGGCATTTCTGCTAAAAAAAGGAATGAGTATAAAGTATATGTGGAATTTTTTGTTGAGAATTTGATAATTAATCAAAGCTATACGGGGTTAAAGATACAAGAAGCCATATTGATCAAAATGTCAGAGATTATGGGGGAAGATTATGTTTGGGGGACAGATAGAGAGGACTCTTCTGGTGTCGATGGATTTGTTGGAGATATCCCATTTAGTATTAAGTCCAAAAGCTGCAAAATGAAGAAAAAACCGGGAACAAAAAGAATAGATTATAAGATAAATGATAAAAATAATACAGTATCTTTTACATTCAGTCTATAAAAAGGTTGAAAAGTGAAAGTAAATGATGTAGAATGTTGAAATGTAGAATATTATTTTAAATAGGAGAATCAAATGAAAGTGCAAAAAAGAGGAACAAATGTTAAACGCCATACTGTAATGTGGAAGATAGGCGGAAAATGGAGATCCCGTAAAGAGGCGTACGATCTGGCGTTGCAGGGGAAACTTGATGATGTTATGGCTTGCCGAGGAGAATATGGTGGGTATATTCAATCTCGACCTTCAGCTTCAGTTAGATTATACGACCTTGATGAAGTAGTGGTTGAATAAGAAATGAGAGAAATCCCTTTATATTTAAATTTTATAAAGGGATTTCTTATTTTCTATAGTATGTAATATATACGATTTTTTTTATACTATAGGAGATAAACATGCTAATAGATGTTTTCAAAAAACAGATAAGAACCAATATTACCAAGAGTGGTTTTACAACAGGAAAATGGGTTAAAATAGTTTGTGATGAATGTGGTGCTGAGAAAAATTTAAGGTATGCTTCTTTTGATAGGGGGAGAAAAAGAAGAGGTAGTGAAATCGATTTGTGTTTGAAATGTAGTTATTTGTCCAAATATAAATTCTCTATATTTAGAAATAAAATGGAAAAGGCTGTTAATTGGAATGGTGGGGAATCAATAGGTGATGGAGGATATATTAAATTATATGTTGGTGATGGAAAAAGAATTTATAAGCATGTTAAAATATATGAAAATTATATTAATAGGAAGTTGCTTAAAAATGAGTGTTTGCACCATATAGATTTAAACAAATTGAACAATAAAATAAATAATCTTTATTTGTGCTCAGACAAAAAAGAACATCAATTATGTCATGTATCGTTACAGAATGTCGCTTTGTCCTTTTTAAATAAAAAAGTTTGGTTTGATAGAAAGAGCAAAAAATATATAGTTAATTATATTTTTCAGGAAAATATCCAAAATATAAAAATAGAAGATATTCCTGAAAAATATAATATTTGTATAGGGACATGCGGAAAAAGTCGTATTAAATATAAAAAGTTTTTTAAAGATGGAAAATATAAATTTGTTCACACCTATATGGCAGAGAATATAATTGGTAGAAAATTATATGCCTATGAATGTGTTCACCATATTGATGGAGATACATTAAATAACAATATTTTTAATTTGGCTGTTATGTCAAGATCTGAGCATAGCAAATCTCATAAATCTTTAGAAGAGTGTGGCATGCATTTATATGAAAGAGAATATATTAAATTTGAATTAGGAAGATATCGTGCAGCATAAATATTTAGTTATAGTAGAATCTCCCAAAAAGACAGGTTATATAAAGAAATTTCTTGGCAAAGATTATGATGTGATGGCATCAGCAGGCCATATAGCGGATCTGCCTAAGAAAAAAATCAGTGTTAATATTAAGAAGGATTTTGAGCCAACTTATGAGGTTAACTCTGATAAAAAAGATGTTGTTAAAAAGATAAAAGAAAAAGCTGCTAAAGCTGAGACAGTTTATCTCATGTCTGACTTAGACAGAGAAGGAGAATTTATTGCTTGGCATATTTCTAATTATCTACCAAAAGGAACAAATATAAAAAGGGCAGTTGCTGGTTCTATTACTAAAAAAGCTGTTGAAGATGCTATTAAAAATGCAGGTGAAATTGACATGGATTTAGTTAATAGTGCTGAGACAAGAAGGATATTGGATAGGATTACAGGATATAAGGCTTCCTTTCCTGTGACTCAAGCAACAGGTGGTCCCAGTGCTGGTCGTGTTCAGAGTGCAGCATTAAGAATATTGGCAGAGAGAGAAAAAGAAATACAAGGTTTTATTCCACAAGAATATTGGCCGATAGAAGTTGAATTAGAAAGAAAGAATGGAGATAGGGTAGTTGCTAATATAAAAGTCCCAAAACCATTAGATATTAAAACAGGAGATATGGCAAATAAGATAATAGAAGTATTGAAGAAAGAAAAATGGAATGTTTCTAAATATGAGACAAAAGAAAAAAGCAGCAGAGCTTATCCTCCATTTACAACTTCTTCTTTATACCAGGCAGCATCGTCTATTCTTGGATGGGGATCTAAAAGAACAGCACAAGTGGCTCAACAGCTATATGAGCAAGGAAGCATTACATATATTAGAAGTGATTCTACCTTTATTGTTCCTGATTTTGTTCAGGCTATGAGATCAACAATTCCTACTAAATACGGGGGAGATTATTTACCAAACAAAGTAAATATCTTCTCAAATAAGGCATCTGCTCAAGAAGCTCATGAAGCCATCAGAATCACCGACATTGGTGTTGAAAATGTTGGGGGCACTGATAGCCGTAAGCTATATGAAGTCATCTGGAGACGAACTGTGGCCTCTCAGGTGGCTAATTTAGTGCAGTTTACAGGAAATGCAGAGTTTGATTGTGATAAGTATAAATTTGGAGCTAATGGGAGTAGAGTAATCTTTGATGGATGGAAAAAAGTTTGGACATATGGCTCTTATTCTGATAGTGTTCTACCCGAATTTGTAGTTGGTGAAGAACTAAAATTAGTTAATGCAAAAACAGAGCAAAAGTTTACTCAACCTCCTCCAAGATATACAGAATCGTCTTTAACTAAGGAACTTGAGAAGAGAGGGATTGGTCGTCCAAGTACATATGCAACTATTCCCACTACGTTATTCTCAAGGGGATATATAGAAACAAAGAAAAATACTATTTATACAACAGAGATGGGTATTAGAGTCTCTAATTTTTTAATAGATGCAGATTTTTGTTTCGTAGATTTAGATTTTACTAAAAATTTAGAAACTGATTTAGATTGTATAGCAAAAGGAGGTTGTAATAAATTAGATATTTTAACTCAGTTCTGGTGTCGTTTGAAATCAGATATTGATAGAGCTAAACAGAAAAAAGATGATGATAGTATTACTGATTATGATTGTCCTAAATGTGATGGTAAGTTAGTTAAAAAACATAGTAAATATGGCCCATTTTATAGTTGTTCTAATAGATCTAATAAAGAAATAAAATGCGATTATAAATGTCAAATGAAAAAAGATGGAGAGCCGTACGAAAAAGAGAAGGTGGAATTAGAAGAAGCAGATTTTAAATGTGATAATTGTGATGATCCTTTGATTAAAAGAAAAAGCAAAAAGGGTTGGTCGTATCTTGGCTGTCGTAATTGGAATGTTAATGAGAAATGCAAAGGGTTCTTTGACAAAGAGACAGGGGAAAGAATAGTTTTTGAGAAGAAAAAATATAAAAAATGGGGAAAGAAGAAGAAAAAATGAGTAAGAAAATAACTGTTGGGATGTTAAAAGAAATTATTAAAGATGCTGACCCAAAGGCAAAAATTACGATAGGGCCATCATTCAATCTTGAAAATTCAAAGCTTGTTGATATTGGATATGATAAAAAAGGGAAAGAACTTTATATTATATATGATATGCCTTGGAAATAATAGGTATTGAAAGTAAGAAAAAATGAAGAATAAAGATAAAAATAAAAAGATATTAGAGATATCAAATAAAATTTTAACTCTTAGACAAGAATTGGCAAAAGTCAATCAGAGCGTATTCGAAATAGAACAAGATATATATGAAATGACTCCTATGGAGAAAAAATAATGGATAAAAAACTTATTACTTTATTAGCAGATGATGTTTGGGCAGTAGCCAAACAGCTTGAAAGAACAGACAATCTTAAATTGTGCGATGAAATTAAAAAAATATCAGGTTGTTTGCATGATATTAGAACAGATAGCAATACAGATTGGTATTTAAAAGTTCGAGGCAACAAATAAAACATTATCAAGATTTCTGGTCAAAACAAAATGCCAATAAAACTGACTGACATAAAAAATATTATTTTAAATGGAAATGATAAAATTTTTGTGAGAAAGGGAGATAAAGTAAAAAAGAGTATCAAAAATAAAAAGAGTATTAGTTCTTTCGATAAAGAGCTAAAAGAAATGTAAGTTGTTTAATTTTTTTGAAAGGAAGTTCGTATGAAGTTAAGTATGAGTAAAATTAGAGTTGTAGCAATGTTGCTTCTTATGGTAGGGGCCATGTCGGAGGTTGCTTTTGGTCTAGGTGATCTAAATGTAAATGATAATAGTATTAATGTTGATGTTGAAAACAAAAATACCAATCTTAATACCGATATAAACACAAACAAGGTTGAAACCGATATCGAGAACAAGGTTAAAACCAACATCAACAATGAACAGACGATTGCCCCTAGCCAAGAGGTTAACATTGAAACAAAAGTTAGGATCCCTTCTGAGTTGATGAGATTGCCAGGCTTTATGACAATCCCAGGAGATGATGTAAAAACATGGTCAGAAAATGCGAAGGTTATTGAGAAAGATACATGGACCCCTTCAGAGTTAGCTAATTTTGCTACTACGAGGTTCTTTTGGATTGGTTGGCATGAATGGCGTGGAAAAATTACAACCGAAATAGCTTGCTGGAACAAAGGAAAATCTACGAAGTCTGTAAGAATAGTAGAAACAGAAAATCTTGGGGATGTTAGTATTGATGAATACGAGCTCGTGGGCAGAGGCAAGGGAAGAGCAGAAAGCTTTTTCAAAGATACAGATCAGGTGGCAGCGGCAGTCGCCTTTAAGGCCTCGAAGGTAGGTGTTGATCTTATTGTTGTAAGTAAATTTTCAACTGCTGTTTCTACAGGCGATACTGCGGTAGTGGGTGGCGGTGGAGTGACAAGTAAGGGAGATATTTTAAATATTTCAGGCGGTTTCGGAAGTGCGTCAAGCGAAAAGCTTATGAGGGCAAGGGCTGTAGCAGATCTTTATAGACTTATACCACAAGACGAACCAACACCGGCAGAAGTAGATAAAGATGCAAATATACCAGTAGAATAAATTGTTATAGAATATAGGTTGAAGTATTTATATTTTCTTCAACCTATATTCTTATTATATGGAAAAATATTAGAAAATGCCAATAAAATTAACTGATCTAAAAAGCATTGCAACTATTATAAAGACAAAATATGGGCGGAATCTTTATCAGATGAATTTTGTATTTTGTTTCAAGAAGAGTTATGATTCTTATTTTATTTTTCAAGAAATTCAGGGAATGCCTATTAAAAGAGTTGTTTATCATGAGTCTAATAATTCTGTCTCTTTTGTCGCAAGTTGGTCTTCTTGGTCTAATCCATATTCTTTAGTAGCTGATGCTAACTATAATCATATAGAAAATTGGAAAGATCTTCAGGATAGAAGTAGGTCATTTAATTCTTATATAAAAATAGATGGTGGTTTTAATAGTATATGGGAATCACATAGCAGACAAAATAGAGTTGAGAAAAGAAAGAGGCATAAAGATAAAACGGATGCGTTTGTAGAATTTAGAATAGATAAGGTTACTAGAGCAGCTTTTAATGAATGGGGTTTTGAATTATATTCTCCAACTATTAATATGGTAGCATTCATTCATAGGCATTTATTTCCATATGTTTTTGAAGATGATGGAAGTCAATATGAAACAAACCTTTCGACACCCGGAATTATTAATTCAAGTTTGGGGAATTCTTCTGCTCAAGCCGTTTCTTCTGAAGAGATTATTTCTACCATGATCTCATGGCAGGGAAGGTCTTTTAGTCTTAGTAAAAAAGTCAATAATAGCGATAGCGGAATTACAACTATTGCCCCATATGGGTACGTAGAATCTGATTTAGAAAGCTATTGGGACGCATCAGAGGATGATATAGAAAATGAAGAATTTGATATAGAAATGGGTCATTATTTTCTTGAGGAAAGAGAAAATAATGACAAAATTTTAAATGTTGGGCAAAAAGAAATAGATTTATATTTTGGAGATTAAAAATTATGAATAATGAAAATAATAGATTTATTTAAATATGGTTTTGGATATGTATCGATAGCAAAAATGTATGACATGAAGAAGACATTAACTCAAAGTGTTATAAAACGTTATAGAGATAAAATAGAAGGGCAAAAAAAATATGAAGACACAAGGTGAAAATAAGATTATTATGGCTAATGGCAAAAAGAAAAAAATTGTGTTTTTGGGGGGTACGTGCAATAATTCTTCATGGCGAGATGAGCTAATCCCAATGTTAAAAATTGATTATTTCAATCCTGTTGTTGACGATTGGACAGAAGATTGTATGAAAGAAGAAATAAAGCAAAGAGAAATATGTGATTATGTTTTGTATGTTATTACTTCTGACATGACTGGTGTTTATTCTATTGCGGAAGTTGTAGACGATAGTAATAAACGTCCAGATGAAACTATTTTTTGTTTTCTCGATAACGGATTTGACAAAGACCAAAAGAAATCGTTAGGTCAAGTTAAAAAAATGGTAAAAGATAACGGAGCAACAGTGTGTGATAGTTTGGCTGACGTTGCAAGATATTTAAATCGGAGTAAGTAAATGAATGAGTTAGATGGAATAAGAATCTTCTTGAGTGGGCCGATAGATCGGTGCGTTGATGATGGAGTCGAGTGGAGATTGGAATTTAAAAAGAAATGTAAAAAGTTAAATTTGCCTTTTGAATTTTTTGATCCTTGTCATAAACCAAAAGGACTTGGTTCTGAAATAGGTGATGAAAAGATAAGAATACAAAAATTAATGAAAAGAAAGAAATGGGAACAAGCCCAATCCGAAGTCAAGGTTTTTGGTCGTTATGATCTAAGAATGGTTGATCTGAGTCATGTTCTTATTCTGTATTGTGATATCAAAGTCCATCTTTGTGGGTCTTACGAAGAATTTGTTACAGCCAAGAGGCAGCACAAACCGTGTTTTGTAATAATGGGAGAAGGTCAATCGAAGTATGACATACCTTCTTGGCTTATTCAGCATTTGAATGAAGATGAGGTGTTCAATACTGTGGACGAGTGTGTTGAGCATCTTAAACTTATGAATGAAGGAAAAATAACGGTTGATGATAGATGGGTTATTGTTTAATTTAATTGTTGAAAAGTGAAAGTATATAATATATACTTCTGAATGTTATAAAACTATATGATAGGAGATTAAAATGCCACAAGAAAAGCCAAACTACATTGTAAATGATGAATTTAATGGCATGGCAATTAAACTTGTCGAAAAATATGTTGAAAAATTTAGCAGCATAGAAATAGATAGGGTTTGTTGCGTTAATGTTGACAAGGCACGAAAAGAAAAAGAAGGCGTTGTAGAGAGGATATGGAAGCTTAAAGCAGTTAAGATGCCTGAAGCCATGCATAATCCTTATGGATGGTATGTTATTATTGCCGAAAGCGATTGGGAACAATTGAGCGAGAAGCACAAACTTGCTCTTGTTGCAGATGTTTTACACGGACTTCCCAATGGAGTTGATAATGAAGGCAAGGTTAATCCATGTGATACAAAAGGTTATCTTTCTGTTTTCAGAACAATAGGAATCAATTATCTTGATGATCCTGATATCCCCCATTTGCTACAAGAAGATGTAGTATGGAAGTAAATGAAAAAATGATTAAAAATGATTCTTCTCCACTAAAAGTGGAAGGAAAATGTGATTGGTGTGAAAAAAGGAAGGCGATTATTACAGACGGAGCATATGTATATTGTTCTAATAATTGTAAAAATGAATTTCATAAAAATGCACAAAAAGCAATTGAGGATATGAATGATGTATAGAATAGATGAGTTTTTAAAATATTATAATAGTTTAAAAGATACTCAATGCCAAATATCTCCAGGAGTGTGGGTTAATGCTCAGCCACTTCCTTTCTATTATGGTATTTTTACAAAAGGTTTTTGGAAAGAACGAAAGCAAAGGAAAAAAGATGCGAAAGCGGTCCTTCAGGGGAAAGCTGTAGCCGTTACTTGGGGAGATTAATTATGATTGAAGTATTGAAAATAAGTAAAAAAAGTTTAGAAAATGATTGTTTCATTGTAAAAGTTGGGACTAATGATCGTCCAGCAACAGAAGCTGATATGAATGATTTTGAAAAATCATTAAATACTTTAATTGATACAATGAAATTGGATAAGGAACCTTCTATCTTGATTACTCATCATTGTGTATCAGTGGAATCGATAGATAAAAAAACATTAAAAAATTTATTAAATAGGGAGTAGTTATGACAAAGTACCAGTTATGGTCAAGAGATGAATATGGACAAGGTAGTATTTTAATGACTTCAGAAGATATTGATGAGGTGATTAAAAGAGCGAAACAAGAAGTAACAAATCTTAATGTGAATAATGCTTTAACTTCAACTGATAGGGAGAACAGTTGGGAAGCATATTTTGTTGATATTAAGAATGAAGCAAAGAAATCAGCAAAAACATATGTTTATGCTTCTACTGATGTCCATACAAAAGACAGAGTGTATGTTATTTCTAAAAATGGAGAAGTTGAAGATAGCGTTATCGAAGATCTTCCTAAAAAGGTCTCTGTTAATATTTATCTTGGCAATATTTCTTCAGATAGGAAAGTTGAAAAAGATTGGATTGGGACTGACTTAAGAGTTAGACCTATTGGAAAACTTAACCATCCTGATCTCAGCAGTAAGGTATCTTTTTTTATTAAGAAAGTTTAGTATGACTCTTATTATTGGAGCATCTGGCAAGAAACAGTCTGGAAAAAATACTTTATGTTCATCTTTAGAACAGGTGATTAAAGTAAAAATTGGGGAAGATTGTAAAACATATAGTTTTGCAGATGCATTAAAAGAAAAAGTTTGTATGGAAGTCATGGGGCTGACAAGGGAGCAGTGTTATGGAACTGATGAGCAGAAGAATACTCTAACTATGTATGAGTGGGAAAAGTTGCCTCGTGAAATAAGGCATGCAAA
>Ga0307377_10005078_pt1 | contig 14192 bp, 23 predicted proteins | sample TR3MG_FD_202535 | JGI IMG/M metagenome (GOLD analysis project Ga0307377, IMG submission 202535) | Soil microbial communities from Risofladan, Vaasa, Finland - TR-3 | ecosystem: Environmental > Terrestrial > Soil > Coastal area > Acid sulfate soil | place: Finland: Risofladan, Vaasa | collected... | reverse complement strand
AGATTTTAATCGTTGATCACAATTCTTCCATTGGTGAGAATACCCAGTATAGCCCCTAGAAACAGAACAAAGAGTGTCCCATACTTCAAAAGGAATACTTGCAGGGTCACCATAAGAACCAATTCTAAGATATTTATCTTTGAACAGTTCTAAATCTCCCTCTTCATAATACTTATAACTTCCATCATGAAATGCTTTATATACATTGATAGGCCCATGGCAAAGATTAACATAGCAAGTCGATTGTTCCCTATGTTTGCAATCACCACAAACACTAAAATCATCGCCCATTCTACGAGCTGTCATAGGGTGAACATCACGCCGCATAATATAAGTTTGAATCATGTTACCTGTTTTTCTATTGGCTGTTTTATTGGAAAACATGCCGGTGGCTATCAACATAATTCTTTCGCCATCTATTAAAGATTTTCCAGTCCAAAGAACAATGCCAATAGGTTTTTTTGCTTTTTTCCCTAACATCTTTTTCTCCAAAAAAGTGTATTTTTATTATTCTACAATCTATTATAACAAATTTTTTATTGTCTGGAAAAATAAAAAACCCCTTACTATTGTAATAATAAGGGGTCTATTTAAACATTAAGGAGGTCAACCCTACTGTTTATTTCACTTGTGGAGGCTGCATAAGGATGCTCATATCTTTACCATCAGCACCACCCATATACCATTGTGGATACTTCCCATCCCATACTTTCAATCGTGCCATTTCAACTTCAAGCTTCTTCAGTTCAAGGAAGACAGGATTGCTATTAGCTTCTTGAGATGCTTTAGCTACAGCAAGAATAGCAGAAGCTTCAGCATCAGCTTTAATCTTAACTGCTTCTGCTTCCCCTTCAGCCCTTGTAATTGCCGCATTCTTTACTCCAATAGCTGCTTTTTCAATTGTATTATTTTTATCGGTTTGAGCTTCTAGCTGAGCTTTAGATACAATCTTTTCCTGTTGAGCTACAAATGTTGCATTAATAGAATTTTGTATCTCCTTGTCTTCATATTCAAAACCTCCAAACATCCCAATTGTTGTAATGAAAACTCCTGTTTCTGCAAATTTAGGAACAACTTTTTCTCTAACAGCTTGAATAATTTCCAATTTCTTCTCTCGACACTCATCCATTTTATATTCTGCAGCTTTTTCAGAAGCTACTGCTTGAATTTCATTACGTATCTGATTATCCATTACATCAGTAAGAGAACCGCTAGGATAAAGATACAAAAATTTAGCAGCCTCTTCTTCTGTTACCATTGCAGTGCAATTAAACCCTGTAGAGAATCCGATAGAGTCCATACTTTCTACCCAAATCCCTTGATTTTTATTACTTGTTCCAGTCTCTTTATCCGCAGACCATTCTCTTGTAACAGGGCTTCTATCTACCTTAATTACTGCCACTGTCGGAATAACTTTTGCTGCCCACCAAGGTCTTCCTATCTTTTGATAACGTTGAGAGATATTAATCCTTTTTGTAGATACTTGCATCTTTCTCAAAGATTCCAAAGAATCAAGCTTTGCTTGCTCTTTCCCCTCAAGCTGCACAACAAAAGCAGTTTCATTGTTCTTTATTTCCTCAAATTTTTCAGTGATCGGAGGCTTACAGCCTACTACACTACACAATGCCACAATAACTATTACCATTCCCAACATTTTTCCATACTTCATTTTTACTACCCTTTCTACATTTACATTTACATTATTATTTAATTAACCATTTTAATTAACCATTCTCATGAATACTTACTGTAGGAGAAACTTCTTTCTTAACTAATTTCTTTACAGGTTCATACCAAATCCAAATAAACAAACCGAACATAGAACAATAAAGAATTGGTTCTATCCAATTTTGCATATGTTGCTCAATTCTCAATTCTTCTCTTGCTCCATTCTCTTCCACTTGTTCAACAGCCAAATCAGCCTGTCTATTAGGAGCAAATCGTTGTTCTACTTGAGACAGAACAAAAAACACAATCATAATCACTAACACTGTTAAAATTATTCTACCTACCATTTTTACTTCCTTTCTAATTTAATTTCTAATTTTATAACGTCTGGAATTATACTCTGTTTCACTTTTCATTGCAACAAAAAAGTAGAATAGGGCATTTAGTGCTATAACCCCTATTCTATTAAAGACTTATTCTACACACAGACCCAACTCTTTCTGTTGTTCTTTCCTCTTTTTCTCTTCTTTTTCTCTTCTTTCATTAGCTTTTGCCCTTGCCATGCTATCCTTAAATTTATGAATATAATACAAAGGATTATGGTAATGATTTTTTTGTGTTATTTCATAATACTTTTCATAGAATTCAGGCCCATGAACATGTGTTCCTGCACTATTATTATCATGTGCCAATTCATGACAACCAGCAGTAAACAATTTTAACAGACCACTGACAGATGTAAGACTGATATTATCCAGCCACTTTCTATCAAAAGCGATGTAAGATGCACCATCTGTCCAAGCATCTGCAACATCACTTATACCAATTTTAATCTGTCTATCTTCCCAACAACCCAAATAATACATAGTGTCAACAAATCTTTTCTCTACCTTTTTCAATTGGGAATAAGGGATATAGCTGTAAGATTCATTAAATGCATCTTTTACTGTTTGATAATTATTATCATCAGAAACATATTCATTTCCATCAAACAAAATGAAGTTATTTCTAAGAACATCTAATTCTTTTTGACGGTGTTCATCAGGATAATAATTATTATCCAACAAATCAGACCAAAGCCAATCAAAAAATTTATCCACTTCTCCATCATATCCTAATTCATCAAGCATTTCTTTATCAAAACAAAGTGCTTTGTTAGACTGCATAGCTTTATCAGCAACCATATTGCCCATTGGAGCAAAACACCACTTACGACCATCTTTCATCAACATCTTCCAAGATATCCATTTACCATTAGATAGAGGGAACATTCTTCTGCCTTCATATTTATAAGCAAGTTCTTCTGCATCCCTTAACCCACACAGCATATTATACCGTTCATCAGAAGATAAAGATTTATAAGACTTAGAGGCTTTCTTAATCTTATTGGCCATTACAACCTTATTAATTGCCTGAAAAGTTGGGCAGGTAGAATCAACATCGTTACGTGCAAAATTAACTTTTAGCATCGTCTTAGAGACAATAACACCACCTACCCCTGCCTCACGAATAGATTTTGCCATCACAAAAACTCCAAGATTGTAAATTTTCAAAGACGAAGTATCATTAAATTTGTAATAGGCATGTTTATCTTCATAATCCCAATTTAATGTATTTGGTGCTACAGATACAATTTCATCATTAAATTTGACAGGAATAGTAACAAATCTTACTTGCTCTTTAACTTCTTCTTTCAAAGACTTGACAGACCAAATAGTATTGTTATCAAGAGGATTGTTATACAATTCAATATCAATCTTACAGCCATTAATAGGTTTAAGACCATCTTCCAAATGATAGTCTAATTCCATGTTGTCAACATCAACAAGCATCTTAAATGTCGATGTTCTCCATGTATTCTTACCAAAGGCAAACATTTGACCACGCCCCATGCGGAATTGTTTCCAAATAACATTTTCATTGGCTTCATGAGGTTGACCGAATGTTTCAAAATGTTTAATCAACTCTTCTTTGGTTTGAATGCCGATGCCATCATCATAAATAGATAATAGTGCAGGAGAAGGATTCTTTTCTTGTAGTTGTTCGGGAGTGCTTTTTTCAACTATAAAATTGATGTCAATTTCTGTTGCACCTGCCTCAACAGAATTCATAGTTCCCTCCAAAATAGCCTTCTTCAAACTGCCTGCTTGGCGTTTAATTACGTCAATTAAAAGCTTCTCATGTGCGACTAACTTACGTGTTTCTACTGCTGTGCTCATTGGTTGACCTCCAATAATTTTCTACTCTATTTTAACTTCATGATGCTTAATAACAATCATTTTTTATTCGTCTGGAATTATTTTATGTTTCCACCCATTCCCATCTTCAATTAAAATAACAAAAAAAGACCTATTAATATGATAATCACTAAAAATATTGTCAGGATCTTTTTTAACATAAAAATTAATTCTAAAATTATCATCACCCACAGAACAATATTTAACATTATGTTCTTCTTTATTTATAGGAAAATGTTTACGGACATATTCCTCAGGAGTTTGTGATGTAAGTTTAACATAATCTTGTTGAGGCTTGTCTAAGAGTTGTTCCATTATTTCTTCCTTTTTGGATTTTTCGCGGGAGATTTATAATCATCATTGTCCAATTTTTTAACATCAATATGAGCACATTTTCTTGTTTTTTGTCTAATACTAATACCAAATTTCTTCTTAAAATCAGTGTGAAGATAATATTCAACATTATTAATATCTTCTCTTTGATAATTAACAATGTCGCAACCTTTCATGGGAGCTGGTGCCCAATTCCCTTTAGTAGGTTTTCTCCACACAAAAACTTTATCACTGTCTTCATCTCTAGTAATATATATCTTTTCTTTATCCACTATCCTTTTCTCTTTTTTCTTCCGTTTTTTTTCCCATTTTTTAATTCATCCCTCATTTCTATAATCCAGTGGTATATACTTCCTAAATTAGATATATCAACACTTTGTTCTCTAGCAGTATCCTGCATATGTCTGCAAACAGCAAATATTTGAGGATTAGTCCATGAAGAAGTAACATCTCCTATAAAATGAACTAACTCATGTTTTTTTATTTCTCTTTCTAACATCAATTCTCCATATACAAGGTTTCTATTACAATACCATTAAACATCTTTTTCACCTGTTCTTCAGCTTTTTCTTTTGTCGGATGATATAAATAAGGAACATTACTATTTCTTCCCAAAACAGGAACTACTTTCCAGCTATTAGGGAAACACTGAGTTTTTACTATTCTATACCTACATTGTTTATTTTCCATATTTCTTTCCAATCATAACATGTGTATATAAAAAAATAGTTGTCTGGAATTATATGACAAACAACTATCTTACTCAAGAATATCTTTATTTTAAAACAACAGATATTCTCACAACTTGAAAACCCAGAACCCACATAGGACTAACAATAATCAAAAACAAAACTGATCTAACTTATTCTATTTCTATTTCTATTTCTGCTTCTTTTTCTTTTTGTATAGCAAGATAAATTTCTTTACGATGAACAGGCAAATTTCTTGGAGCATTAATACCAAGCCTTACCTTATCTCCACGAACATCAACAATAGTAATCTCTACATCATCACCAATCATAATCGACTCGTCCTTTTGCCTACTTAATACTAGCATATGCAATCCTCTCTAATAACATTTATGTGCATCCTACTATTATATCGTCATTTACTTTCACTTTTCAACATATTTATTAATATTAAAAAATAGAATAATATTAGACCATGCTTATACCTTTTATCTAGATACCCTATATCAAAGAAAAAACAAAGATCAAATAAGATCTTTGTCTTTTTATCGTTTTAATCTTATCTATTTTAACAGAAAAATATTTTTAATTTATTTCATTCAGTGCTGTAATAACAACTTTTTTGTCATCTAAAATAATAAACACTCCCACCCCGACTTGAACAGGGAACACAACCTTCGTAGGGTAGTGTGATATCCATTTTCACCATGGGAGCAAAAATATCCCTATCAGGATTCTAACCTGAATCTTCTCCTTAGGAGGGAGATGTTCTATACAATTATACTATAGGGACATGTGGACATAGAAACACCACTTCTCCTTAAGCGGTGTTCCTAGTACATCATGAAATTTTTAGTTAGGCGAAAAAGAATCACATTCGTCCAAATCTTCATCACCAATAAGATTTGTAATTTTTAATCCTAACTCATTATTTTCTAGCTCAGAAAGTGTCACTTTTTGTAGAAAAGCATTTGCTACTATTAAAAGCAAAGATAAATCCTCTTCTGACTCAATACTTCTTCGTTCTAAAATAATCTCGAGATTATCTTTATATTTTTCTGCATTAGACCAACCTTCATTCGCAATCCTTTCACAAATGAGACGACACACGTCCGTTTGGTTCACTTTCTTTTCATTCATTGAAATCTCCCTTTAGTAAAAACATCAGTCAGGTTAATAGTCGTCATGAGCATTTCTTAATTGTAGGTATAATATATCCTTTTAGTTGTTTCAGCCAGAACACCCACAAAAAATAAGTCGAAACACCTACAGAAAAGTAAAGCAAAACACCTACAAAATAAATAATAACAAACTTACTTCCACTTTCAAGAATAATATCTTCATTTTTATAAATTTAATAAAAAAGCCCTAACTTTATATGTCAGGGCTTTTTAGGTCATATAGATATGACTTGGTGCTACTTAAGCACTTGCTTTGACATCTTTCTTTAGAGGTTTATAAACAAAAACTCCTCGAGCTTTGTTTATCTTTTTAATTCTTCCAGTCCCTGATTTAACCTCTACATGTAACTTGTTATTAATCATCTTATAGAGATTCTCATCAGTTGTGTTTGTTTTGTAAATTCCTTTGTTCTTCACAGCTTTCAAAATCTGCTTCATAGACATTTTCTTGCCAGGAGACATACTTTCACAAACAGCATCGATTAGAATCATCATATTACCGGGGACTCTATCAACATATTTTCTGACTTTTCTGGGCCTACCTATAGGCCGTTTCGGTTTAGAAATTTCTTGAACAAACTTTCTGGGTCTACCCACTGGTCTCTTCCCCGTAATCGCTTGTCTACTCTGTTTTGACAAATCTCTTAATAATTGTGTTTGAACTTTATCTAGCTCTTTGTCAATTCTTTGTTTTTGTCTCAACAGCTTCTGGTAGGTTTGGAAATGAAGCCCACCAACTGTTGAGGCATCCATACCTGCTGTTCTAGTCATTTTAATTACCTCCGTGGCTCTTGCCACATTTAGTTAATACTTCTATCTATTTAACTTATACGGTCATGACAGTATTAACTATAGCATAGCCATAGGAAATGTTCAACACTTTTTTCAATGAAGAAAGTAGATATTCTTTATACTTTTTAAACAATATAAAACATAAGCCATTCAGTGCTAAGAAGTTATAATAAATAAAATCCTCTACTCAAAAGTGAAAATATTTTAAATGTTTTTAATTTTTCCCTTGATATTCATTTTAAAGACTATAAGTTTGAACGATTATCCACTTGTCAAAGAACTAACGTCCCAGGGGGGATTCGAACCCAAACCAACTTCTCGCTTAGAAGGCGAGTGTTCATCCTATTGAACTTCTGGGACTTAATTTACTCATTTTCTATTATCTTACGATCAGCTATTTCTAACAAACTAATAACGGCTGTTCCAAACAGCCCACTTTCAATATATTTAACTGCCTGTTTAATATCATTTCTCATTATCTCTATTTGTTCTTTTTCATAGTCCGTCATTTTCTAACCTCTCTATCTGATCTATTAGATCTATCTTTCTATTATATAATCTATCTCCATCAGCTATTTTTATTCTTATATCTTCTTGAAGCATATTAAAACGAAGACAAACTGTTTCTAACTCATCTTTTAATTGTTGTAAAGTTTTATCCAATATTCATCTCTTTTTCTATTTTTTCAATATAAATTATTAAGCCGCAAGCATCACAATACAAATAATGCTCATCACTTAAGCATTCATCTAATAAATGAATTCCTTTTTTACAACGATATTTTTTAAAAAACCATCTAAAAAATCTGTTCTGTAAAAATTTAGAATAAGTTATACCATTATATTTACTCATATTCTTTATTCCCCAAAAAAATGTTATCTGGAATAGCTTTAAAAACCAGGCAAAACTGTAAAAATAGGCTTTTTTACACCCGATAGGGCATTTTTGCCAGGATGCTGTAAATACCTCTAACTGGAGTCGAACCAGTACGCCAAAAGGCATATGATCTTGAATCATACGTGTCTGCCAATTCCACCATAGAGGCTTCTATAATACTCAGGGAGGGAATCGAACCCTCACGCTTTTCAGCAAGCATAGGTACCTAAAACCTACGTGTCTGCCAATTCCACCACCTGAGCTTAAAATGCTCCCACCCAGAGTTGAACTGGGACGCTCTTACGAGCACAGCATTTTAAGTGCTGCATGTCTGCCGATTCCATCATGAGAGCTAATAGCCACATTTATATTATTTATAGAGGAAAACGTGGAAAAGCCCTCTTAGGCTATAACCAATACGGGATGCCGGGCACGATCCGACAATTTCAGATTGGAAATCTGACGTGTTCCCGATTAACACCAATCCCGCCTACTCCACCTGCACTTCTTGCAGTTTTATTAGCTATTTTGATTTCTTCTTCAGTCATTCTTTTTCCAATAATTTATCAATCACAACTAATCTATCTGTATTGTTGACTTTTGTTATCCTATAACCTAAATCAACATGAATAGTCTGAATTGTATGTGTCCCTCTTGTTTTTTCAGCTATTTCAGTGACAGTTCCTTTTAAAGCAGGAGGCTCTTTAGAGTTGGCTTTGAACCATAATACTTTTGATCCTTTATAAATAGGATTTCCAAGTAAATCTTTTATTTTCTTTTCTTCAATCATTATTGCTCTCCATCATAATCATTTGGTTTTTCAAAATCATTATCTAAAACAATATACCCTGGAATATTATCTGTATAACCAGATATCTCTATCTTCCCCATATCTGGATCTATAATCTTAGAATATTTTTTTCTAATATAATCATAGATATCACAACCTAGTTCAATGCCAATAAGATAATCTTCATCTTCATTAGCATTAATCCACATTAATTGATAAGTTATTTTCTTCATAATCTATAGAATTGATTTTTTTATTGTCTGGAAAAATAGCCCGATGACAGAATCGAACTGTCGTCTAGAAGGTTGCAGCTTCTCGTCTTCCCATTGGACCAAACGGGCAAAAATAGGCCTAGTGGGACTCGAACCCACGACTCTCACATTAAAAGTGTGATACTCTAGCCAACTGAGTTACAGGCCTTGAATTTATAAAGAAATGATAATAACGGTCAGCGGGGATGGAATCAAACCACCGACCTTCCATATGTAGTCATGCAGATCATTCTAGACTAACCTTGTTACTTCAATCACAGTTTCGAACCTGCCTCCGAAGCAACTGCATGTATGGACGCTCTATCAACTGAGCTACCCGCCGTTGTTTTTAATATAACCTATTTCAATCTATTTGTCAATAGTTTATTGGTAATTTTCATCTTGTATAATACCAAATTTATGAAAATATCTTAAAGGTCTCCATTTGTGATCATTCACATAAAAACCCCATTTATGATACCTCCTACCACATAATAACAATGTCCAAGCTCCCTCTTTAGGAATATCTAAGTAATGCCTCTGCTTAGCTTTAGCTCTCCAACATGAAATAGCCTTAACAGGAAATTCTCCATTCGGTGTTACATTTTTATACTTTCCCCTCAGAACAATAGATATTAAGTCACAACTATGGTCATGAAAGAATCTTCTATCATCACTTTTGATCCAATGATGTAGCCTAATAGAGAATCCAAATAGGATTATCATCCATCTATATAAATAAGGACATTCTGGATTACCTAATGCTTCTTTCCATCTTATTTGAAAGATATTATTAAACTTCTTTCTATGTTCTAATGAGTCTTCCACTATAGTTCTTTATACTCTTTTAACCACTTCTTATATTCTTTACATTGAGAATCTACTTCTCCTGTTTCTCCATTATAAAGACCTACATCAACAAACTCTGATTTAAAATCAGAATTACAGAAGACCATAGGTCCAACCATAACCATCTCTGGTTCTACTTTTTTACAACATAAACAAGAGCTATTATGTATAATTTGAGCTTTTGCCATTATTTTACTCCTAGTCCTGCTTCGACTTCTTTCCAATCTACATGTGACCAAGTATTGCCAAATTTATGTTGATCCAATAAAAAAGCAGCTCTTTCTTTACCATAACTTAAAATTCTTTCAGCATGTTCTTTACTACTCATATTTGCAACAATCGGTGTTACACGATCCTCACTTGTTGATCTTTGAGCTTCTCTCTGAAGAATTCTTTGAACAGGAGATATCTCTATCTTCTTCTCTTCTTCTACTACTTTTACTACTACCTTACTAACTTTCTTCTCATCTCTGATCCTTTGTTTTTCTTCTGCCTGAAGCCTCTTTTCTTCATCTTTTTTCTTTTTTTCGGCAGAAAAATCAAAAGAACATTTAGGACAAGTCTTTGTCACAGCACTAATTATAACAGAACAAGCAGGACAAATCTTTCTTCCTTGTCCTGGTTCTGTATAATATTTAACCTCTTTAGAAGCTTTTACTTTCTCAAGAAGAAGCTCAGGTTTTACTTCTTTAAAAGTAAAAGAATATCCACAACTACATAACAATGTTCTTGCTCCTAATTCTTTTTGACAATTAGGACAACTTTTAATTCCACGTTTAGCCATTTGATTCCTCACATCCTATGCACATCCCAGTTTCAAATTTAACTATATCTTTTATAGAGACTATTTTGCCACATCCTACACAAACATATAAATCATGATCAAATAGCTCATCTAAAAAATCATCTATATCTAATTTTAAGTCAGAACAGACTTTATGGCAATTTTTGCCTATATGTTGCTTTATATTCTTTATCATATCTCATCTCTTTAAATTTTTTGTCGTCTGGAATTAATAATGGGACCTGTAGGATTCGAACCTACGATGGGTTTTCACCGCTCGGTTATGAGCCGAGTCCTCTCGACCACTGAGGGAAGGTCCCTCTTTATTTATTATAATACTTTTTTTGTCGTCTGGAATTAATTTATTTATAAAAAATTACAGATAAGTTCAAAATAATGGAGACCTCCAGAGTTGAACCGGAACCTCAACATTTTCAGTGTTGCGTGCGACCGAGTACACCAGATCTCCTAAAAAGCCAGCAAGAGGAATCGAACCCCCATTTCTAGAGTACAAAACTAGCGTCTTACCATTAGACGATGCTGGCAAATGAAGTGCTGAAGAAGAATAACTGGGAAACATGCCACTTATGTTATCTGCTGAGCACTTCTACTTTAAAAAAACAGATATGTGGAAGGAAAAAGAGAGCCTCTCCAAACGAGGCACCTGGGCATGAATTTAAAAGCCCAGGATAAGGATCGAACTTATGATAACTTTTTCACAATCAACCTGCTTAAATACCTCCATCTGGAATCGAACCAGAAATTTATGATTAAGAGTCATATGTTTTCCCAGTTAAACTATAGAGGCATGAATGGAGACAGGCGGTTACGATCCGCCTACTGAACCTTGCAAGGGTTCTGTGATGCCCGATTTCACCATGTCCCCATATTTTATAGTTGTGATTAATAATGATAAACATACAGAAATGAAACAACTATAGCACTTGTATTAAGTGCTATAGTTGTCTTTAATATGATAGTAAAATAAATATATTATCTAGGTGGTTGATAATATTCACTTATGTCATTTTTTTGAGCTATTTTGAATGTAGCAACTGCAATACGACTTTCTCTTCCAGCATAATAAGTTCTTGCTTTAATCGTAATAAGATTGTTACCAGTTGGACTATTCCTTAAAACAAAACCTAAACTAGAAATATTACTTCCTCCGGTATCTCCACTAGGATTTGAATTAATCTGGTCATCATACCAATCCCAATCTTTGAAAGTATATAAATATGATCTACTTCTTACTGGATCTTTTCCATTATAAGTATACCAAGTTTCTGCATCTTTATTAACTGCACCTGTTGCCGAATAAGTATTAGCTCCTTCAAACTCTAACGCGCCTAAACCTTCAGGTCGATTTTGACGAAGATAAACAGGCTTATCAGTCGCTACTTGCCCTGTGATAATAATTCTTACAGAATCAAAAAATGTAAGAATGTCATCTTTGTCTAATTGACTTACTCCTGTAATTTCAGTAGTAGAAACAGGAGGAAGAGTTCTCGCATGATCTACTCTTATCCCATTAGAATTATCAACAATATCTCCATTGCTAAGTAAAACATTACCTACTAATTGTATTTGTGGTTTTGGGACTTGAACCATATCTATAGCCATTTTTTATCTCCTAATATATTAAAGTAATACTCTTTGTATCTATATTTGAAGAAATATCTTATTTTCCTTTTTTTTTCTTAAAAAATAAAAAATAATTATATTCAACCCACTTTAATTATATTTATTGCTTTTAATCCCTTTTCTCCCTCTACTATCTCAAATGAAATCATATCATGATCATTTATAATCATATCATTTTTAAATGAAGAATGATGAATAAAAACATCTCCTCTAGGAGACTCTACAAAACCATAACCCTTCTTTTTGTCAAACCACTTTACTACTCCTGTCATAAACATATTATTCTCCATTCAGTGCTAGGATAATGTTAGAACAATATATTATCGGAATTGTAAGCACTTTTAAATAAAAAAATCGGGGTGAGACGATTCGAACGTCCGACTTCCTGCTCCCAAGGCAGGCGACCTAACCAAGCTGGCCTACACCCCGTAGTTAAAAAAATACCTTCACAAAAATATTAATTCTGTGAAGGTATAAAACTGCACTCATGAACAGTTAATGGCGGGTGAGGGAATCGAACGCCTCGTAATTTGGCTTATGAGACCAAGCTGGGACCACTCCAGTCTAACCCGCTATATATTTTTATAACATAAAAAAACCTTCATAATAAAATTAATTACTATGAAGGTTTTTAATATATGGTATTAGTGGCAGGTGATTCTCCTACATCTCTCCCTGGTAGAGGAGTATCCTAATTGGTTAGACGACACTAATATTAATGGCATTCGAGGAAGGACTCACACCTCCATCTCCCCCTCAACGGGAGTATCTTGATTAAACGACTCGAATATAAACGCCTGTGGATATGTGGCAGACATTGGAAACTCCCAACAGTATCAATATACGTTGGGAAGAAAAGTTTTTGGAAAATTTGGAATTACATAGCCTCAATTCTAAATAGTAGTATATTTCAACCTTGAAAGAGGTTCTCTTAAAGCTACTCTAGTCTTTCCTATCAAATTTCAATTGGCGTTATCTACATTTGATCGTTCCCTAGGTCACTTTTCAGATCCTTACATGCATTTTATTCTCAGAATTATCGATAACCAACATCAATCAACCCACATGCAATATTTTTCCTAAAAAATAACAGATATGGTAACGCATTAGAGCGTTTTCGTTTTCAAGATCGATAACTCTATTGCTTCAACCTGTATAATATTTTAGGAGGTATTTAAAAAACGGATATGGTGTGTAAAAGAGCATTTTACCATATGTGAGATAACTCTTCCACTTCAACCCGTTTAGTATTTATTAACTTGTAAAATAGCAATACACATACTATATCGTTTGTAATCCACATTACCTTTCGTAATGATGATATATACTATATCGGAAAATCTTTCACTTTCCAATAGTTTTTTTCATATTTTGTAAATATTTTTTTTGTTCATCTGGAATTTTAGAAAAAATGGCTAACCCTACTCCTTGTAAATCAGTGCTACATATATAGTTATAACAATTCTTTATGCGAAATAGTGATAGTTTTTTCTTACAAAAAATACTCCTAAGGGGAGTCGAACCCCTGTCAATAGATCGAGAATCTACTATCCTGCCATTAGACGATAGGAGCAGGTAATACCGTGGAAGGGACTCGAACCCTCATTAATGTCCTGCTTGAAAGGCAGGCGACTTTACCAATTCGTCTACCACGGCTTAAAACTCAGAATAGAAAGACTCGAACTTTCTCCACATGTTCCCAAAACATGTATGCTACCATTAAACACTATATTCTGTTAATAGCAATACCAAGAATTGAACTTGGAACTTAGACTTATGAGATCTATGTGATAGCCATTTTCACCATATTGCCAAAAAGGTCAAGAGACCAGAATCGAACTGGCATCCTCTCGGTCACAGCGAGATACTTTAGCCATTAAGCTACTCCTGACATAACCGGAAGATAGAGGAATCGAACCCCTAACAGTTGCCCGCTAGCACGGATTTCAAGTCCGCTTATCCCCATGGATGCTATCTTCCAAAGCGGATAGGACAGAATTCGAATCTGCAAGCCCTCTTTCGAGAAACGACAGTTTAGCAAACTGCTTAAGTCACCAATCTAATGCCTATCCAATATCTTTTTTCTTTAATGTCTTA
>Ga0307377_10005076_pt1 | contig 14193 bp, 24 predicted proteins | sample TR3MG_FD_202535 | JGI IMG/M metagenome (GOLD analysis project Ga0307377, IMG submission 202535) | Soil microbial communities from Risofladan, Vaasa, Finland - TR-3 | ecosystem: Environmental > Terrestrial > Soil > Coastal area > Acid sulfate soil | place: Finland: Risofladan, Vaasa | collected... | reverse complement strand
GAAGAGGTAGAGGATGGATCTAGCGAAGATGGAGCAGGAACGGGAAGCGCTGCGAATGAAGCTGCTGACGGCGATCAGTGAAGTGCTCGAAGATTTTCACCGGCAGACCGGGCATATCTGCGTTGTCTCCGGCGTGGAGCTTCCATTCATACGAGTGGATCGCTTGGCTAATCCGCCACAGTTCCAGCTTGGCTACCCGAAGATCACGCTCGTAACGGGCAACAGCATTATAGAGGAGAGACTTGAATGATAGTCAAGATCATCGGAACCAGCGGCACGGGCAAGAGCACCATCGTGCGGAAGATTATGGCCCAGGCCAATGATTGGGTTCCACACTATATCGAAAAGCGGAAACAGCCTTACTACTACACGAGTGAAGTGCTGGGCCTGGCTATTCCCGGTCACTATGAAACCGCGTGTGGTGGCTGTGATACGATAAGCAAGCAGAATGACATTTTCGCGCTGGTGCGCAAGCTGGCGGACGAAGGCTACAACGTTCTGTTTGAAGGACTGTTGACCAGTGGTGATGTGCTTCGCACCTATCCGCTCTCTCAGGACTACGATCTGACCGTATGGGCATTGGATGTGCCGATTGACCAGTGCCTTGCCTCCATCAACGAGCGACGGAGGCGGAAAAAGCCGGAAGCGCCGGACGTCAATCCGCAAAACACAATCTCAAAGCATAAATGCGTTGTCCAGTGCATGGAACGGCTCACGGACGCAGGAGTGGACGCACGATGGGGGACTCGCGAACAGGTAGAAAACGCAATCGTATTGGCGTTGGTGTCGAAGGATTCTTCGAATATGCGAAGGAGCGCTACCGAATAAAGGTGCGCCGTGACGAAGGTGAGCCACCGCCATGGACTGAAGATCCAATACTTCGGGAATTTCGTTTCTGCAATGTCTTCCGGGAAGACGACAAAACAACACAGTGGTTCCGACAATGTGTGCGTGACCCACTGGCCGAAGATCCAATCAGAGTTGTCAAGGCAACGATCGGCTTCCGTTGGTTCAACCGCATAGAAACCGGGGAGCGCATCCTTCCTATCCTTCGCAAATACGGCTGGCACGCTGGGCAGATCCGCGCTCGGCTCAAGGGCATTTACCCTCTAGTCACCGGCGCATATATGATCAAAACGCCAGCTGATATGAACAAACTCGAAGGAATAATCTGGTGCATGAAGCAGATCCATCACCTGGAACGGCTCCAGTGCGGAAATCTTGAAGAAGCCCACCGGCACCTGATGACGTTTCCTTACCTGGGCGCATTCATGGCATATGAGATTGTTACCGACCTGCGCCACACCTGCGTGTTGCGTGATGCCGCTGATATCTTCACATGGGCCAATCCTGGTCCCGGCGCAACACGTGGGTTGGCGCATATTTATGGTAAAAAGTACAATCGGAATAATTCTACTGATGTTCGAATCATGAACAATTTCATGCGCCAGTTGTTATATGAATCACGGTTTAATTACCATTGGCCGATTGCTTGGCCGAACTGGGACATGCGAACCGTAGAGCATACACTTTGCGAATACGACAAATACGTCCGTTGCTTGCGGACAGGACGTTCAAAGAGGAGGTATGCGCATGCTGGTGATTAAAGCCCGCAATGTGCATGAGGCGCTACCTGAAGCACTACATCTGCTCGCTCGAGAAGGAGTGGAACGGGAATCCAGAAATGGAAAAGTGTTGGTGGTGCCGCAGCCAGTAACCACGTTGTACCTCAAGCCCAAGGAGCGCGTGTTGTTCTGGCCGGAGCGCAATGCAAATCCGTTCTTTCATTTCTACGAAGCGCTGTGGATGCTGGGGGGAAGGAACGATGTTGCTTCTCTCACGCGATTCGTCAAGCGCATGGCGCAGTTCAGTGATGATGGCATTACATTCCACGGTGCGTATGGTCACCGCTGGTGGGTGCACTTTGGCATTGCACAACCACTGATCATCGGACAGCGCTTGCGCGAGAATCACGATGACCGGAGGCAGATGCTTCAAGTGTGGGACGTGAATGCAGATTTACCAGTGCAAGAAGGGAAAAGGGATCTTCCATGCAACACGGTCGCACATTTTCAGATTGTGAACGGTGAATTGGACATGACTGTGTTCAACCGGAGCAATGATATTATCTGGGGAACCTATGGCGCGAATGCTGTGCACTTCAGCTATCTCCAGGAATTCATCGCTGCAGTGGCAGAAGTCTGTGTGGGCAGGTACTGGCAAGTGAGCGATAATTGGCATGGCTACCGGACCACGGTGGATCCGCTCTTTTGCCTGGCAGAAAAGCGCCGCATGCCTCCTGACCTGGGGCCGATCAACCCATACGATAACCTTGAGCCATCCCCTCTCATAAATACGGACTACAACACGTGGCTGTCAGATCTCCAAATGTTTCTGGACGAGGGAACTGCAGCCATGGGCTACCGTGATCGATTTTTTCGGCGCGTTGCACTGCCAATGTTGATGGTGCATGACGCATATAAAAACCTGGCAGATCCAGCTCGGCATGAATTAGCCATCGAGTTGACCAAGCGCATTGAGGCCAAGGACTGGCGCAAGGCAGCACAGGAATGGCTCGAACGTCGCCACAAAAAGTATAAGGAGAACCGTCTTGGATCTAGTAAACCTCTTGCGTGAGGCAGGAGCAGTCACTCGGCTTCATACTGTACCACACTTGCAGCACTATGACGTAGCGCAACATTGTTGGCGTATGGCCGTTCTGCTCTATGCGCTGCATCCTGGTCCTTCCAGGCGTCTGCTCTGGGCTGTGTTGTTGCATGATGTAGGCGAGCGCTTTACTGGTGACATCCCCACCACGATCAAGTGGGCCAGCCCGGATATTGATAAAGCCTTTGATAAAATGGAGGCCGAAATCTCCAAGCGCCTGGGACTTGATGTTCGGTTTCAAGCGGATGAACGAAACTGGCTCAAGGGCCTTGATCTATTTGAACTCTATCTCTACTGCCAGGATGAAATTGCCATGGGCAACCAGCACATTGTGCAGGTAAGGGATGAATGCTGGAGCATATTGACACGGCATCAAGAAGTGCCCAGGGAAATTCGTGAGTGGATGCAACGGAATAAGGAATGGAAGCGGAGCAACAACCGATGGATCTTGGAGGAGTAACCGTCCAGCAAGCCTTGCTGGGCATAACATACTTTTCGAAAGGACTAAAGGGAATACCTATGAGCTACCTGGATTTTCTTGAAGTGATCGCAGAAGAAGACGTGGCCGGTCTCAAGAAGGCCGAAGAGAGTTACGGTGACAGCTGGAAGAAGCGCGGTGGCGTGGGTGCGTTCATGATGCTGGCACGCAAGTGGGATCGGATCGAGAAGCAAGTGTCTCATCGGGATACTGGAGCGCTTGATGCCAAGTTCCCTGGTGACCGCTGGAACATTTTTGCTCATGTTGAAGCTGATGACCGACCGGAAGGACTCATCGATGACATTCGCGATTTGCGCCGGTACCTGATGCTGGTAGAAGGCGAGCTGAGAGCGAGGAAAACCAATGGATGAAATACTACAGGTGACCGCATCCTTGACCTTAATGATTAACAAGGAACCACAAACGTTCACATCCACCGTGGTCGCACCCAAGGGTCAGGAAGGAATAATGCTGGACATGGCCTGGGCCCACACCAGACGGCAGGCAGAGGAGGCACTGAAATGTCAGCAGGGGGATTAAATCATTTTCCTGGATCATTACTTATTATGAAATTAGTGGCACGTTCTTTAGCTGAACGTCTTGATAAAGATGCAGCCATTGACCGTATGACAGAGCTATTGCCAGATGAAGTATCCTATTGGGAAGAAATAAACGAAAAGCCATTTGATAGAGAATGGTTCAAGACTAGGATGGATCCATCAAATGAAATTCGTAATAATCAACTTAAACTCACTAATGCAGTTCTCGATATAATCATAGTTGGTGCTCCAATCCCACGTGACGAAGTTGAAGAGCTTTGGAAAGAATGCCAGAATATTACCACAAAAACTTCTGGCCGTGTTTATATATTTGCTTCTAAAAAGTTTCCTCGTCTTTATAAAGTAGGAATGACAATCGAAAGCGCAGAAGCTCGCCTTGCTAAAATTAATTATGATTGGAAAAAGTATCATGATGGCAAATCTGCACATTTTAAAATTCTGTTTGTACTAGAAACTGGTTCTTGGAAACGAACAAAAGCCATTGAACAAATCGCAATTATTCAATGTGCAATCAATAGCGACCAACCAGAAGGTGCCACTTGGCGAACTGAATATTTTTTAATAGATCCATATGAAGCAATTGGTGCGGTAAAATATGCGCAAGCCTGTATAGAAATAAAGGAAAATAATGCAGATCCCACTGTTTGAATTACCAAGCGATTGGCGTCCTCCGCTGCTGGAAGATCTGCCCAGCTGGAGTGGAGCCAAGCGCATCGGAATTGATATTGAAACGTGTGACCCATATTTACGCCAGCTGGGTCCCAGCGTTCGGAGGGGAGGGTACATTGCAGGAATTTCCTTTGCAATTGAAGACGGGCCGAGCTTTTATCTGCCCATCCGCCACGAGGGAGGCGATAATCTCCCAGCTGAAACAGTGCTCGCCTATGTTCGAGACCAAGCTGCAGCGTATGATGGAATCATCGTTGGAGCGAACATTAACTACGATCTGGACTACCTTGCCGAAGCCGGAATCCTTTTCCCCAAAATCAAGTGGCAACGTGATGTCCAAGTTGCCGACAGCCTCATCAACGAGTTGTACGATAGCTACTCTCTTGAATCTATTGCCCAGCGGTGGGGCACGCCCGGCAAGGACATGGCTCTTCTGGAAGAGGCAGCTCGAGCCTATGGCCTCAAGAACCCACGTGCTGAACTTTACAAGCTCCCTGCTCGATACGTTGGTTCTTACGCGGAGCGCGATGCGCATCTTCCACTTCAGCTCTTAAGGAAACAGGAGCGCGTTATTGATGACGAAGATCTATGGCAGATCTATAATCTGGAAAGCGAAGTGCAGCCAGTACTCCTGAAGTTACGTCGGCGCGGTGTGCGGATTGACACGAAAGCGCTTGAAGGAATCCGCCAGTGGACACTGGAAGAAGAGACCCGGATGTTAGGGGAGATCGATCAGCTCACTGGCGTGCGCATAGGTGTGGATGAGATTTGGCAAAAGACTCCGGTAGCACGCGCACTCCTGAAAAGCGGAGTTACCCTAAAGCAGACGCCAAGCGGTCAACCGAAGATTGATAAGGCCACATTAAAGGCAATTGATATGCCGATCGCAACGCTGATTCTTGAAATCCGACAAATGAACAAGCTCCGCACTACCTTCGTGAAAAGTATCGAAGACCACATGATAAACGGCAGGATCCACTGCACATTTAATCAGGTTCGCCGCACCAAGGAAACTGGAGACACAAAAGGCGCTCGCTATGGGCGAACTTCCAGCGAGGATCCCAACCTACAGCAACAACCAGCGCGTGGGCCTTTCGCAAAGCGATGGCGCTCTATATATGTGCCCGATGAAGAAGGGCAAGAGTGGATGTGCGCGGATTATTCGCAGCAAGAGCCACGCATGCTCACGCACTTCGCTGAACTCTGTGAACTGGAAGGAGCCGCAGCTGCGGCGGAACGATACCGAACAGACCCAAATATGGACAATCATCAAATGATGGCAGATTTGTGTGGCATTCCACGCAAACCAGCCAAGAATATTTTCTTGGGTCTCTGCTACGGTATGGGTGGAGCCAAGCTCGCTCGCGAGCTTGGATTGCCCACGAAGCGCATACGCGCTCGCACTGGACATATGATTGAGGTAGCTGGAGACGAGGCCCAGGCGCTGCTGGACAAGTTCGATGCGCGTGTGCCTTACGTCCGTCAGCTTGCTCGAGCGACGGAACGCCTGGCTCAGCAACGTGGCTATATCAAGACCATCTTGGGTCGGCGTTGCCGGTTCCCTCAGAAGCTGGATGGGAGCTATGATTGGACGCACAAGGCCATCAACCGACTTATTCAAGGCAGCTCCGCAGATCAAACGAAACGCGCCATGGTGGAGGTTGAACGCGCCGGATTGCCACTGCAGTTACAGGTGCATGATGAGATAGACGCAAGTATCAATAGCCGTGCCCAGGCCGAGCAAATTGCAGAGATTATGCGTGAGTGTGTAAAGCTCAATGTCCCCAGTAAAGTGGATCTGGAAATCGGACCAAGTTGGGGTGAAGTGAAGGAGTGGCGACCGTGAAGACTAAAAAAGGAGAAATCATCTTCCGGTGTCAACAATGCGGGAAAGTTCTTACAAGGTTTCGACCAAGCAAATGGCATAGATATTTTGATTCATGGGAAGATTATCAAGTATTTAAGAAGACAGGGAAGTGTCAGGGATGTCAGACAAAGGAAAAGTTGTCCATATAGGCGAGGCTATTGATTGTTCATTTGCATACTCGCCTGAACAGCTACTGGAATCTGTGCTAAAAGAAATACGGAACGGTGATATCTCTCCAGATAAGATATTAATCATCATGCTTGATGAAGATGAAGCGGAAGGAACATACGATGTATTTTGCCGCATGGCTCAGTTGAAGCATAGCGAGTGTGTGGCACTGATGCAATATGCCAATCACATGCTGCTGGATACGATGTATACGGGAGAAGTATGAGTGAAGGCGACATGCGGGGAAAGGTGCTCCGTGCATTGAGATCAGTGAACGGGATTGCCATAGAAAATCCGGCCTTGCCGGGAACACCTGATGTGAACTATGCTGAAGGGTGGATCGAGCTCAAGTGGTTACGCCACTGGCCGTCCCGACCGGGCACTGTTGTACAAATAGAGCACTTTACTCCTCAACAAAGAGTCTGGCACATCGAGCGCAGATTGGTCGGTGGTCGCACTTGGGTTCTCCTTCAGTGCCGACGCGACTGGCTGCTATTTGATGGTGCCACTGCAGCGCTGAACCTTGGTCTTGTAACGAAGACTGAAATGATAGAGCTTGCTGAGAAATACTGGGAACGGGGATTGAAGAAGGAGGAGCTACTCAGATGCATATCTCAAGACCAGAGCGACTTTTGCTTGACCGCAGACGTAAGGGAGAGACTCAAGTCGTTGCTGCAAAACGCTACAACGTGCCTCTCAACAGGTACGTAGAATGGGAAAAAGGAACTCGGCCATGCCCACATAAGCCAGTGCTCCAGCGTCTCCAGCCGCATGAGCGTTGCTTGATTCTTCGAAGAAGAAGCGGCCTAACACAGACCGCTGTGGCGGCACAAATTCATCGGTGTCGTCGTTGGGTAACGTTAATGGAACGGGGTGAAGTCCCGTGCACAGAGCTGGAGGAATACTGGGGTGAATAGCATAGCCTTTTTGGAAGCCTTTCATCCTCGTGGTCCCTGGGTGCTCACAGCAATTCGGGTGGATCGCAAAGGCATTAAAACAGAGACCTTTGGTCCAAAATCCAAAGACAAAGCTGAAGCCTGGGTCAAGAAGCATGAAAGTAAACAGAATTTATATTTCAGTGTTAATCTTCCAGCACAAGCGCTGACCAAAAAAGCCGAGCGCGAGGAGATTGACATTGTTCCCTGGTTGCATGTTGATATCGATGCACGCGCCGGGGAAGATCTGGCGGAGGAACTGGAGCGCATTAAGGCCCTGCTAACGGTAGAGTGCCCTGTTCTTCCGCCAACATTCATTGTGTTCAGCGGTGGTGGGTATCAGGCATTCTGGCAGCTGAAGGAACCACTGCAGATAAAAGGCGAGCTTCAGGCAGCGGAGGATGCTTCCCGATACAACAAGCAACTGGAAATTGTCCTGGGCGGTGACAACTGTTCTAACATTGACCGCATTATGCGGCTGCCAGGCACCATGAATATTCCTGGCGCAAAGAAAATCGCCAAGGGCCGCACACCTGTGCTTGCAGAAGTCTTCAGCTACCATCCCGAAAACATCTACGACATTTCCCAATTCATTAAAGCACCAGCCATGCAGACAGATCGGGTAGATCCCGGCATGCCAGACTTCACCACAGCGAACCTGGAACGGCTCGCCTCTATAGATGAATTGGATCGTTGGAATGTTCCTGACCGCGTGAAGGTGGTGCTCGTTCAGGGTCATGACCCAGACAACCCAAAGCCACAAGACAATTCGAGGAGTGCTTGGTTGTTTGATGCCTGTTGCCAACTACTCCGGGCCGATGTGCCCAAGGAGACCGTTCTTTCCATCATCACGGATCCGGACTTTGGGATCTCAGCCAGCGTATTGGATAAGGGTAGCAACGCAACAAAGTATGCATGGCGCCAGATTAAGCGAGCTGAAGAAGAGGTAGAGGAACCATGGCTCCGTAAACTGAATGACAAGTTTGCTGTCATCGGCAATCTGGGTGGAAAATGTCGCGTGATTGAAGAGATATATGACAGCTCCATGAGTCGTACCGTTTTCTCCAAACAGACCTTTGGTGACTTCCGCAACCGTTATTCCAACATTCAAATCTCTGTTGGTCGTCGCACAACTCCTCTGGGTAATTGGTGGTTAAACAATCCGCATCGACGCCAATTTGAATATCTGCTCTTCGCACCAGGCCGTCATATTGAAGGAGCCTACAATCTTTGGCAAGGATTTGCATGCCCATCCCTGCCAGGTGAAAAGCACGAGCTCTATCTCGAGCACATCCGTCACAATATCTGCTGCGATGTTGAAATGTACTTTGATTACCTCATAGGCTGGATGGCTCGTGCAGTACAGTTCCCGGCCTCTCCAGGAGAGAGCGCCGTGGTGATGCGCGGAGCCAGTGGTGTAGGGAAGAGCTTTTTTGCAAAACAGTTCGGTCGCATCTGGGGTCGTCATTTTCTCCAAGTTAGTGATGCCAAGCACCTGGTCGGTAACTTCAACGCGCACCTGCGGGATTGCGTAATTCTCTTTGGAGACGAAGCGTTCTTTGCTGGCGATCGGCGACACGAAAGTGTACTGAAAACCTTAATCACCGAAGAACAAATGATGATTGAACAGAAAGGCGTTGATGCAGAAGTCAGCCCGAACTACACACACCTGATTCTTGCCTCCAATAGTGCCTGGGTCATCCCGGCTGGTGCAACAGAACGTCGGTTCTTTGTGTTGGACGTTGGGAGTGAACACCAGAAGGATACAGCATATTTCCGTGCCATTGACCATGCCATGTCCAACGGTGGAGCTGAAAATCTGTTGCACTTTCTCTTGAGCTATGACCTAACAGACTACGATGTGCGCCGTGTTCCAGCCACACCTGCCCTGCTCGAACAGAAGATCCATTCCATGGGCCCAGAATATCAATGGTGGATGGAACGGCTGACCGAAGGTACGCTGCTCTCTGAGCAAGCCCGGTATGAACGCACGGTTGTTGGACGTGAACTGGTAGACGATTATGTTCAGACCTGTGTTCGGTACAATGTGACTCGGCGTGGATCCACAGTAAAGCTCGGCATGTTTTTGGAAAAAGTTTGTCCTCCTGGTTGGCCCAAACGCGGTCGGCGAGTGCGTGGTGGATCACGTGAACATTTCTATGAATTCCCCGACCTATACGTGCTGCGTGACACGTGGGACCAGCTATTTGGCCTAGCGTCACCCTGGCCGGAAGATGATGAAGGAGCAGAGCAGACGGAAGCTCCATTTTGATGTTGTCTTTTGCCTTGGAAGGTGAGGTATAATTAAGTTATGAACAGAACGCGATCCAAACTTTTACGAAAAGCTGTTGTCATGCTCGCCAAGAAGCCTTCGGTGATGAAGAGGAAAGGTGGAATTTATCGATATCCAGACGGGTGTGGTCGGCGAATCTACCAACAGCTCAAGAAGCTCCGTAATAAAGATGTTTACGTGGCGCTGGAGCTCATGGTAAAATTGGATGCGACGAGCAAAGCTGCCGGGCAAGCAGCCAAGGCGCGGTGCCAGATGGCTCTGCAGCTCGAAGGGATTCGGTTATGAAACGATTCCGCTTTGTCCATGGCGACCAAGTTGCCTATCTTCCTCCGCATGCAAACAGCATTGTTCACCCGGACGTGGAGTTCGGCTTCATTACCTCCTTCAACCCAGACCGGAGTTCCGCTTTCGTACGGTATTGGGGTTGGCACAGACGTGAATTACGCACCACAGCCAACAGTGAGGCCACGCCAATCGATCGGCTTGTGCCGCTGATGAGCGTACCGCACTGGCAGGTAGTGGAAGCTGTCATTCAACACGTCCTCCCCCACATCAGCCCAGACTGGCACCAGAAGCTCCAGGAGGATCCCAAGGCGCTATACTGGGCACTGCAAAAGGAGTATGAGTGATGAAACTGTTCGCAATTATCCTGACACTATTACTCCCTTCCATGCTTTACGCTCAAGCCAGCAATCGGCCCTTGTACGTGAGTGAGGATGGATGGGAGATTCGCAGCTGCTATAATGGTGAAATAGTACGGGATCACTATCCAATTCCGGGATCTCCAGCATATCAGTATATGGGAAAGAAGGGCATGTGGCGATGGTATGGCTTTTCGGTGATCATTCCCGAAGGAGATAGAGTCTATTTTGGGAAGAACACGCAGTTCATCATGACATATGAATACGACGGTGAGACCCAGGTGGTTGAAGGTTCAGATCTGCTGGTCATTAACTTGGCTGGTGCTGTTCCAGTTTTCGCAAAGGAATACGGGATAATGCTCCCGTTGACCAATGCTACTTTACTTTCTACCGGCATGCCACAACGGGTTGGCAATCCAATCCTTTTTGTACACTTTCCACTGGACAATGAACCAGATTTCATCGCAAAGTGCGATGTACAGAAAACTCTTTATCGTAAAGGAGGTGACTAATGTTCATGAGAATCCTTTTGGTGGCTCTCCTGCTCTTCTGCTTTGCTTCTGTGGCGATGCCACTGCAGGCAACCAGCTGGTACTGCAATGGCCTCTTCATCAAGCTCTCCCCAACCCTGCAAAAGATTTGCCTTGCAGAATTCATGATGGATCACTGGGATCCACTGGACTGGGGTGACTAATGGGGGAGTGAGTCCACTACGACGTCGTGGGGGATGGAAAGGCCCGTCCCCCATGTTTCCTGGAAGGAGAGAGAACTATGCGAATCATCTTTATCATCCTGGTCTTACTGCTCGTCGCACTGCCCACCGTGGCACAGCCGTGGGCTGTGGGCTGGACGGACGAGAATGATCCTCCGGCAGACTACTTCATCCTCTACCGGAGCATGCATCCGGATACCGGGTATCTCATGCTGGACTTCGTGACGCCACTCGAAGGCACCAATGAATACATGTACGCTGACACCACCGTTGTGGCCGGGACGCCTTACTACTACCGTGTCTCCGCCGTGCGGGATCTGGATTGCAGTGAAATGGGCCCATGGAGCCGTGGGCTCTGGTACGACAAGAGCAACGGTACATATGCTTACTACGAGGTTGAATATTGGCCGGGCATGGAACCATCGCAAAACATGCTGATGGTGTATACGCCTCTCGAGAACTGTGAGCTCCTTTGGCGTTGGCTCTATGCGGACGATCTCGTCGCCGTCAAATGCGCTCCGTTCTCCGGCGTCGTCCCACCGATTCGGATCCAACCGCAGGAGTAACGTTATGTCAAGAGGAGCAAACTTTGGGTGGAACCTGCCACCTGGCGTGCGTGAGTGCGACATTCCCGGCAACCGACCAAAAGACGCAGAGGTAGAGTTATACGTCGTGCTCACGCAGGGAGAAGTGGATGATTTACGAGACAACGGCGACTGGGACGAAGAAGAAATCAAAAATCAACTCCTTGATCAAAAGCCCAGGCCAACACACCGTGAGCTGAAGAAGCGGATTAGCGAGCGCATCAAGAAGATCGAAGAGGACAGCCGATTCCAAGACGAGTCAGCTCTGGTGGAAGTGAATGCGCCGTTAGCCTTGATTCAGGTACATTTGAAATCCGAGCACCAAGCACTCAAGTGGGTATTGGAGAATCTATGAGTCCTGAATACAACGTACAAAAGTTGCCTGAATGGATGGGCCGTGTGCTTCCGGCCATGGGCCTGACCCTGGCAGAAGCTGAACGCAAGTACAATGACTTGCACTATGAAACAGTACACTTGGTCCATCTTTTGGAGAAGCTCTATGCCATGAACATGCTCCAGCTTGAACTGCAGGAAGCACCGTTCGAAGAAGGGCAGGAACTTCTGGTGCGTGGTGTTCGGTTCAATATTCTCTACGTTCAGAACAAACGTCTTGTCCTTCAGCTGCCCAAGGGGAAGAGGTTCCGGAAATGATCTTCACTAGAAAATCCCCACAACAAGGAGGTTGCTGGTATTGCTGCCTTGAAGGAGGCAATTTAGTCATGTGCCGGGAATTTGATACCCTGGTGCATCCAGTTTGCGTTGCACGAGTACTTATCAAGCACCCACATGATGAAGAAGCACAGATCATAGCGCAAGACATAGGAGTTGAGCTGCATGAGTAGACCCGTTCAAAGGATTCGTGACATCAATGCACTCCAGAAGCGTATTGGTGAATGGTCTGATGGAACCTTCGGCAAGGGGAACCAGCGTCTGATTCCCTTGCTCTTCCACCTGGAAGAAGAGATACGGGAACTTCGCTTTGCCGTAGATGACGCAAGCGAATGGGGCGATGTATTCATGATGCTTCTGGATGCTGCTCGGCTGAAAGGACTAACAATCATAGATCTGTGCAATTGTGCAGAATCCAAGCTCGCTGAAAATAAATTGCGAGAATGGCATGACCCAGACGAGAATGGAGTAATTCGACACAAGCATGAAACTGGTGATTAAATACAAAGATTACGAATCTCACATTCGCACGCGCCTATTCATGGGGGAATCGGAACCCACGCATATTGGGTCTCTGATCATGCGTGCAGAAGAATTCAAGGCATTCCAGAAAGCACTCGAAAAGAGTGACCTGGATCTTACGCTAATTGAAATTCACGACCGATTCCAAGTGACAGAAAAAGGACCAGACGACGATGCATCACGTGGCATAAAAGAATCGTGAGAGGCCGAAGCCCCTCACGATTCTGCTGCCGGTGGCGTGGGCAGGTTAGACCTGGCTGCCCGGTGCGTACTCCCGGTCGAGGCTGAGATCCTCGTAGCCGACGTCACGCAGGATCCCGAGAGCGAACTGGGCCCACATCTTGCGAGCGTCCCAGCCCTCCTCCTTCGCTCGCTTGAGCATCTCCTGGACAGCGCCGCTGGCCTGGAGGCCCTCCACGAGCGTATCGGTGACGCGACCGTCCTTGTCCAGCGCCTCCTGTCCTACGTCGGCGAACTCCTTACCTGCCTTCTGGCAGATATAGTCCTTCTCGCCGAGTTCGGTGATAATGTCAGGCATGTTCTCACTCCTCCCTGACGTTAAAGAAACGATACAGAGCCATCGCAACGGCCCTCACATACTTTTCCCTCCACTCCTGCAGACCCAGGCATTTCTCAGTGATGAAAGCCGGTTCCACGATTGCGGCAGGGATATCGGCAGCGTGGAGCTTTCGCAGGACACGATAGCTCTTCAGCTTGAGCCCTCTGCTGGTGTGGTCAGGCAGAAACTCGTCTAGACTATTGATGAGCATCTGCCCCAAACGGCGCGTCTTGGGCCCAGGAGCACGGCGAACGAAGATCTCGTGGCCTTCCGGCCTTCCATTAGCCGAGTTGATGTGTAGCTCTACAGCCACATCCACTTGCTCGCGCAATGCCCAGGCAACGCGCAGATCGATGTTACCCCATCCGCCAAGAAACGACGGTGGGCTGACTTTACTAACTTGCTGGATAAGATCCCAAGGATGCTCGTTCTTGTCGATGTAGATAAGAACTGGTGAGGCCAGCCCATCATTCTGGATCATCTTAGAGAGGCGAACCGCATCTTGCAGTGCCATTCGCCACTCATCACGTCCCTCATTCTCAGCACCAGTACATGGCCCAAAGTGACCCACCAGTATACCTATCTTTTTCATGCGTCGTCATCTCCTTGATGATTGCCCACAGGAGGGAAGGTAGCGCCTGGGTGACGAGCCTGACAGCCGCTGACGATGGACGCAATACTTGCTTGGTGGTTGTTGAGACGACGTTCATGACGATTCAGGCGTTCATTTCCGGCACAGAGCCTGTTCTTAATCCAGCTGGTGTCGTTCTTCAGTACAGCAAATTGCACGATTACGAACACCAGATTGATCGCAAGAACAACCCAGGTTCCTTCTGATAACCCCACGGCAACATCCTTTCTACAGGCTG
>Ga0307377_10005068_pt1 | contig 14204 bp, 13 predicted proteins | sample TR3MG_FD_202535 | JGI IMG/M metagenome (GOLD analysis project Ga0307377, IMG submission 202535) | Soil microbial communities from Risofladan, Vaasa, Finland - TR-3 | ecosystem: Environmental > Terrestrial > Soil > Coastal area > Acid sulfate soil | place: Finland: Risofladan, Vaasa | collected... | reverse complement strand
ACTACTGGTTCTGTTTTTGATTGCGGCCCAGCTATTTCATCTCCGGCAATATTTTGCGGTGGAATATGAATATAAGCTACTATATCAGCTCCAGAAAATGAATTAAAGAATCCATATTTATTGCTAGAATAACTCTGTACTCCATCTATGGATCTTTTTCTTGCTATCTTTTCATTCTCTGTTTGATTTTTAGTATAGCCCTTATCTCCTAGGGGCCACCAGTAGGGGGTATGAACTAAACTCTCTATTTCATTTGCCCAACCTGAAAGGAATCCCATATACACCTCTTTTGGACTGGGGCCTCAAGAAGAGACCCCAGAATTTATTCTATCTAAGCAGTTCCACCAGCTCCTGCCCAAGTCTTAGTAGAAGTAACATCTGAATGAGATGCTTTCCACGGATTTATTTCCCGCGCTACAAAAGTCATCGTTTGTTCTGTCACAATATCATCAATCGACATTCCAGAACCTTCATTCAAAATTTCTACACCTCTAACAGACATCTGAGCTACCTGACCATATTCATTTGCTGCCGTAAGTACAATATCAAACGGCGGTATCTGATCAGGATACCACGGTGCTTGCCATGAATTATCTGTATTTACATCTTGCCAAACCTGGCTACCCTTACTCTCATCCACAGTACGTTTTTGGACATCTGAATCATGAGCAAAGAACCAACCAGACCTGTCTTCCATAGTTTTAAATTGTTCTAACAAGGCACTCCTATCAAAAACTGTAAATATTAAAGTTCCAGCTATACCCCTCTTACCCCTAGAAAAGGAGCGAGGATCAGCTGAGCCCATTGTATAAATAGGAGCTTTCTCTCTCGTTACAGAATATGACACGCCTTGTAATTCGCCTATCACTTTCCCTCCGAACGTAGCTTTTATATCCACGCCGGAGAAAGAGTTATAACTTCTTGTGTATTCGCTAACTGGCATGTTATTATCCTCCTCTTCTTAGTTTATTCTGAAGTAAGAGCAACAATTACAGTAATTTGTTGCAATTCAAAGGCTGGAACCAGCACTAATTCTACAGTAGCTTTTCCTAACACTTGATCTGTAGGAGACGCATAAACATTAAAATCAAAACGTCGTAGAGCACCGCTTTCCTGCATAGTTTTCAACGCATTCTCTATCGCAGTTGCCATAGCATTACGCTGAGGAGCATTATTTGGCTCACCAATGAATTGATCAGCCGTCTCCCTAACATAATTTATAGCATCATGCACTATTCTTACTGTTGATAATCTAACATAATCTGACCTGTAATATTGACTAATATTATAAGCTCCTGTCATTGCGCTAGCAACCACAACACCTTTCGGCTTGGAAAGGAAAGTAACAAACCTATTCCCAGCAAGCCTATTAGCCTGAGCTTCTGAAATGTTTCGCTGCAAGATTATACCGCTTATTACTTTGTTTGTAGGCGCACTTTTTGCTGGAAGAGAAGATATTAAACCAGCATAAGAAGCTGCTCCATCACTATTGTAATAACCAAGTGTTGGATATTTTTCTGTCGCTGCATCATTAGCTGCCCTTGTGGGAGCAGCAACAACAGAAATATATGCACCTAAATCAACTTTATTTCCTCTTGCATCAGTAACATCACCAGCAGCGTAATTCGCTGGTTGAGTCTCAGTTGTAGTAGCAACTAGAGAATAATTTCCAGGTGTTCCAGTAGTAGTCTCAGTTGTTCCATCATAATATGTACAGCCAGAATAATTCTCTAAACCGGCTACCCAGGTTTCAATTTCAGCCAGGGTAGGCGTACCTGATGGGCTATTATTGGGTTGATCAACACCAATTACACCTATACAAGTATTATTTTCTTTTGTAGCCTGATAACAGAAGTTGGCTAATTGATAACCAAAACTCCACCTAGCTCCACCATCAAGCCCTGCTGTAACACTAGCGTCCATGTGACCACTAACAGGAACAACTATATCAACATTATAATTGATTATCGTTTCATATGCTAATGCAAGATAACCCCATCTGTCATTATCGCTCCTATGTGCTCCAGAACCAACAGGCAAAATGTTCATTAGTTCTATATCCCTGCCACCAGCTACATAGCATTCGAACAATGCTTCGCACAACTCACTTACAGTACCATCGTCATTTAAAAAATTCTTATATGCCGAACTTAAAGATGAGTTAGCTACAGAATATGGTACGTTCACAGTCGCATCAGAATTCGTTGACGTAGTCATACCTAGCAGGAGGACCTTAGGCCCTGAGGGCGGCCTACTTACACGCAAGCCTTGATCTAGAATTTCTACCGTTGCTCCTGGTAAATTAGCAAAGGTTGGCATTATTATTTCCTCCTTTTATTTTATTAAGTATAGGTTTCCTCGAAACCTAAATCTATCACTTCGGTTAACCCTGAAGCTGCTATTTCATCATACCCTGCCCCATAGAATCCTGATGGTACGGTGTTTGACAACTCCAAGTATAAATCAATTTGTTTAAAATCATGTTCTCTTATAGTTACTAGCTTCTCAGTACGAAAATAGTATAACACGCTTCTAAACGCTAAGTCATTTCTCCACTTGCTTATTTCTTCATCCGGCGTTCTCATCCAATATAGTATTTCATTGACCCCATTCTTCTTCCAGACCCAAGTATACTTATACACGAAATCTTCAAACCATTCAATTAAATCATCACACCTGTTGTTTGTTTTTGCCCAACAATCAAATTGAATTAAAACATCAAACCATTGACCCAAAATTTGTATATGACAATCATCATAATCTGGATCAATCCTCTCCTCCCTAACCCTCGGTTTTATTTCGGTGGGAGGATCAAACGGATGTTTACCTATTGTTCCTGGTTCTTTTCTTTTTACTCTAAAAGTTACAGTGTCGACCCAGTCATCCCAAGTTGTTTTTTCTTTATACTCCATAGGATAACCAGACACAAAATTAACCATATTATCATTAGTTAATTCTAATACGTCTCCAGAAGCTGGAGCAGTTGTACCAGTAGTTAGTCTAATTAATTTAGTATATTTATCTAATACGCTTTCTATGGTATAGACTTCACTGGTTGTAATGTTCTTAATCTTATCACCAGCCTTGAGATATCTGGCATTAGGCATTGTAATTATCCAAACAGTTCTATCAGATGCTTCCCACTTACCCTGGAAGTCAATCAAACTCTGATAAATATAGGTAGTTATATCCTGGACAGATGCATTCCTATCGGCCTGGCGCATATCTGATCTATCTGGATTAAACAAAAAATATGGAGTTTCAGTATAGCTTTCTAACTGTTCTCCTAGATCTGCCATTTAGATCGCCTCCAATTTACATGCACATCTCCAGTATTCTATTCTACCCTTTTGGTCTCTCAATGGTTCTGTTATTGCAATATTATGCATCTCTGTATGCACAAATGGGCGTACAGGATTCCCATCATCATCGTTTTCTATTTCAATTATTTTGTCTTCTTTTTTGGGAACAACATAATATTTAAGATAATATACTAAATAAGGAATATTCATTATACCAACGGGAGAAATCCGTTCTTGGCCTGCTAGCCCTATAGGCGGAGAAATTATTCTCCTACGAACCAAATGCAATTCATCATCTATTATCCAACCTGTTCCCTTACAAATTATGCAATCTTCTTTTGGCTCATCATACTTTCTATCATCCCTGCTCCACTTGTCATCACCTGAGCCTCTTTCGTTCCAACAAGTACAACGTTGTGTTTTTTCAGCACGCCTCAACAAAACCCAATGCCCTCTTTGTGGAGAACTACTAGTCCCATTCAACAAGTCTTTCAATTCGGACCTAAGATCTATTTCATCAGACCCAGACATATTATCAAAGATTGGAATCCCAGATTGTTTTACTCCGTTTTTCGGCCATATTGATAATGCCATAATTAACCAACCCCTTTTAGAATATTTTCCATAGACCACATAGGTTGTTGATTGGTATAATGACAAGCTTCTAGGAATTGTTCCCTATCAGCAAGATCAAATCCGCTCAGGGGTTTAATATGATCTATATGCCATTTTTTTTTACCTCTACCCCGATTACTCCAAGACATCCCTTTTTGAAATTGCGTCTCAATATGTTGCTTAAAATAATCTATTGAACACCCAAGATCTCTCACAGCAGAACCTGCTTTGTAATTTCTTTCAATAGCAATATTCAATCTAGTCCTTAGACTACAGGCTAATTTGTAATTTATATCATTATAATATCTCTCTTTACAATACACGCGCCTATTCTTATTAACTTTAAGTTTATTATCTTTTTTCCATTTTTTGTTTCTTGCTATATTTTTAAATCTATTTTTCTTATACCATTTGGCGTTATAAAACTTATGGCAAAGTCTACACCTATGATATAATCCATCTTTAGAATTTATATTTTTATTAAACTCTTTTAATTCTTTATATTTATGGCAAGATGAACATTGTTTCATATTATGACCATTCATCGTATAAACCAGGTGATTTAACTCTCCTGGAACCTCTTTTATTTGCACCCAATCCTTCTGAATCATTTGGTACAGACCATGTTCTAACTCCCCTCATTGGCGGAGTAGTAGTTGCTGTAACACCTTTTATAACCATCTTTGCTTTGGCTCGTCGATGTTTCCCTAGAATCTGTTTGAACCATGCATTTACACAATCTAATGCTTTTTGTAGAGCTCCTTCTACACCTTTTATATTTAGATTTTCTTGGATTGTAAAATCTCCCAGGCGCTTCATTTGTCCTGGGCCTTCCGCAGCCATATCTAATAGTTTTGCATGCAGTAAATCATATTGCGTTTTGCAACATGTCCACATTTTTGCAGCAAATGTAGGAGAATCTTCATCCCAAACTCCTTGGTTATATATCTCATTAGCTATATTATAAGCCTCTAGGGAATTAAGATATATATTTCTCGCTATTGCATCATCATTTACATCTCTTATAAATGGACCAATAACAGTTCTAATTTTTTTTACCGTGCAATAATACGGAAAATACCTCGTTGTGAACATAAATTGATAATCACTATCAAGAGTATCCCCGTCTCCGTCTTCTGTATTACTTGAGACTGTAACAACAACTTCATTATTTACGCGCCAACTAGCGTTATTACCTGTTATTGTATATGTCAAAGTCTTACCGTAAGTATTAGATAAAGTACCAGTAGGGGTAGCTGTTGCACTAGAAGGGTCACCATCTGAAGCTTCTGTAGATAAACTTACCCAAGATTGAGAAACTGAAGTACCACTAGCCATTGCCTTATTAAAGGTAATCGTAATTGGGCCTGCCCAAGTTACCGTAGCATTATCAGAATTAAGAGTCCCTAAATTGGTATCATAATTGTCTGGACTTGTATCTGTTATTGCAAGAGAAGTACTAGATCTAGGTTCCAAAACCTTTACTACGGGTGAATCAGCAACTTCTACTTCTGCTTGAGTCTCAGTTATTGTATCTTCAGGAGCTTCATAAACATCTTCACCGGTAGTAAAATACCATGTAGCTGATGTAGCTAAATTTTCACTTGATGAATTTTTTACACAAGTTGTAGATTGGTTTGCACCAACTACTACCATATTATAAACAGTATTCTTATCGAATACAACATCTGGGGTTACAGTAACCTTATAAGTAGTAGAATCATAACTAATAGTTTTATCTAACAGTGTATAGTCAGAAGTCCTATACAACAAAAGAGTATTGTCATTCAAGGTACTTGATGTCATCGGCTGATCAAAAGTAATATAGATCAGTTGATTCAAGTACACGTTTGTTGCATTTACAGCAGGTATTCTAGCAGAAATGACAGGTGCAGACATTTTGCTCCTTATTCAGTTTTATCTTCTTTATTCCCTTTTACAAAATTTATTTCTACTTTCTCCTGTTCTTCATCCACAACTGGAGTAACACCTGCCATACCAGATAAATATCTTTCCAGAACTAGTGTAACAGATTTTCTATTTTTATCTTTTTTCTCCAGTTCTAGAAGCTTTTCAAACTTTACCATCTTATCTTGGTTCTTAACTGTAGTATCTTCATATAATTGTTTTAAGAATTCATTTACTTTATTCCTGCCGCTTTCTAACGCATCTCCTAGATTTTCATTGTTGGGTATAGCTTGTTTCTTTTCTTTAGGATAACCTAATTTAATATCACCAACAAGTACTGACTGTTCTATCTGCCTCATTGTCTGATCTGATGTGTTTTCAGGGATAATAGTAGTCTCTTCTTCACCCCTTCTTAAATTTACCCCAATATTATTCAGAAAAAAGAACGAAGAATAAGCCAAACTAATTCTATCACCTTTTTTTACAAGTGCCATTTATTCCTCCTTAATGCATCCGGGGGGACGGGAAATCCGTCCCACCCAGATTATAAAATATATAACTATACTCCTACGACTCCATTTTGATTAATGGCTGGTAGACCGCCACCCTGAGCATCCCAGGTAAGAAGATCGTCAAGAGCGTACGCTTTAGTAATATTAACCGCTTTAGCTATTGCTATTGCGTTTCCTTCGTTCAAAATACCAAGACCATATCTTTCCCTAAACTTAATAGCCCTAATATCCCTATTAGGATCATCCCACTCTTCGTTAGTCACATCTTCATCAACCACTATAATACCGAGTTCATTACTATCGGCCATTATAATGTTTGTATACGCAGATGTACCAGCGACCGCTGTCGTATAAGAACCAGCAAACGGGCTAACAATGATCCTGAGAGGCGCCGGAAAGAGATTTGGAACATTAGTATACGTAGTGCTTGCATACTGTGCTCCAGCTGTCGGGCCAACATTAATTCCACCCGAATACCAGCTTTTCGCGAGACCAGGCTGACCCTGCATAGGCGCAAACATAGGACCACCATTTGCAAAACCAAAAGCCCTCAAAATCGGGTCACGCGCAAAAATCAACCAACCTAGCGGACTGAGCAATAAGCTATTCGGCGTAAAACCAGCAGAAACAACTCTAGAGTACATAATTAACAAATCATCCAACGTGATAGTACCATTACCGGCACCGGCCGAATTTCTACCAGATGTCTGTGTATTAGCGACGTTATTGTCAAATATTGTAGTACCAGTGTTGTTAATCATGTTGAATATCTTAGTTTCTTTATGCCGCGCAAGCGCTCGACCTGCCGCACGAATATGCATATTCATAACATCATACTGCGAATATCGAAGCATTTCATCAGTTATCCTGACCTTGACACCAGACTTTCCTATAAATGCAGTTACTGTTCCGGCGAGTTCTAATTTCCTCTCGGGATATTCTCCGCCTTCCGGAATATCTTCGGCCGTGAATGCACCAGCTGCAGGAAATGTTATCTGTTGCCCAGCAGAAAATCTGATTTTATGTAACAAACTAGTACCTACTAACAAGGGTTCTATAGCCTCTTTTACTACGTTTGAAACGACTCTTCCAATCAAAATGGAAGCGTCTGGCGTAGAAAGAGCATCAACTAATTCCGAATAACCGATCTTCTGGTCTTTTTTCTTCGGATCAAATTGATCTTCTTGGTTTACATAACCATTGTGATTCCAAAGATTCCAGGCATTTTCATACTTACTTTGCAGTTTAGCATCTGCAAAATCTTTCTTTGTGCCCGATTTAGAATCTTCTTTCACTAAGCTTTTAGAAACCTTGGCAGTAATGGTCTCTAGTTGTTCATCAGAAATAACCATTTTTTCTTCTGCCATCTTTTTATTTCCTCCTTTTTAGAATATAGTAAACTCAGATATCAACTATGATACCATGAGCTGAATTAGTACTTTCGCGCTGTAAGCAGCGTCGTTATCGTAATCGTACAGATGCTGTGGATAACCGCTAGTAGCTGAGCCAGAAAGACCAAGACCAGGCACAGTTTGCACTTTCTCTAAATTATCTACAACACTTACCGTACTTCTATGTATACATCTTCCGACGATCTGTTCAATTGGGTTACCAAAACTTGTGAGATAACCAGAACATGAAGATTCGTCATTTCCAAAAACACGTTCTTTCCAAAGTACAAACGCACCATTCTCATTCGGCTGTACAAGATCACCGCATGTAATAACGCCAGACGAATCGTTTGCACCAGGAGCAGAAGTATCTCCTCTTACAGGAAGTTCAATCAGATAATCGCAGAGAATAGCTACTTTATCTTGTATCTGATAATTCGTATATTTCGTTAATCCACCAGGTGATGCACTATCATATCCCTGATTTAAGTTCTGAAAATAATCGTACGGCGCAACACCAATAGGCTTATTCGGAAGTAAACCACTAGCGCTTGTAGCAGCAGCAGTAACATAACTATCCCTACCATTAGCAGTAATATCAACAGTAAGGCCTACGTCATTTGCTGTATAAGTTATCGTGTGATTTTGTCCACCATTGGCCCATATAAGGTCACCACTAGGATCGCAAGAAACGATCGTACCAGCCGATATAACAACCCAATCATTCAAATATTGGTCTTGCACTTTAACCGGCAAATATTGAGCCGGTCTTGCTACAATTGCCGGCCGAACACCTTGCGAAATCTCTAGATAATGCCTTGTCAGGTTACTATTACGCTCGTAACCTCTTGGAATTCTATTAGCCATTTATATTTCCTCCTTTTAGTTTTTTAAAGTACTACTTAGATTTTGAGAAGAGTCTGTTCAAAGTTTCCTTTTTGGTTTCTTTCTCTTTTGGCTCGTTGTCTTTTACCTCATTGGTTTTATCGACCTGAGCCGCACCAGGATTTGAAATATCTCTACTCTTTACTCCAGTAGTAATCATTTGTTCGTGCTCTAACAAGAGATCAACAATTTGATCCTTAAGAGAGTCCACACTTCTCTGAGCAAGTTCTCCAACCTTTTTATCGCGAGCATCTGGGGTCTTGATGTCAGCAACATCAGGTTTTACTAGAACCTTTTTCAGATCATACAACCTCTCGGCCATCATTTTATGGAGTTCAGAATTAATCTTTATATTCTCATCCATAATTCTCTTCCTATCATCCTCTTTCTCTTTCAATTCGTCCTTAAGAGCTTTTATTTCTTCGCTTTCATCTTTCACCTCAGCTGAATCGCCTTCTTCTTTTTTATCTTTAGTTTCTTTCAGCGCGCTTATCTCAGCTTGTAATTTATCTTTCTCTGCTGCACTATCTTTCACAGCTTTTTCACATTCTTCTTTGGCTTTCTTTGCTTTATCTTCATACTCGCTTTTTACTTTCACAACAGCTTCATCAATCATTTCTTTCACAATCTTTAGATCTTGTAATTGTTCTTTAGTGAGTCCTTCTATTTTCACGTCTTCCTCCTTATGGGATTTTTTTGTTTTACCAGATTTATCAAGAAGATGTAAGACTACTTCGTCACTCTCCTCAATACCTTCATCTAATAAATTATATAAATTAACATCCTCACCAGAACTGAGGTTCGACAAAACTCTATCCTCAGCGCTATTAGCATATAAGCTCATCTTTACTGAATTCTTAGAATCCTTTTCTTCTGTTATCATTGCTTCTTTCACCCCAGCAAACTCATCGGCCGGAATATTAACAAAAGAAATCTCTCTATAAGAAAGGTCTCCAGTTGTCATATAGGCTAATTTCTTATCATACCTTTGACCAGGAATATGATCACATGGTCCTTCCTCACTCCAGTCAGTATTACATATAGAACAGAATGCATGGTTAGTAGACATTCTTACACTTACCGTTTCATACCTACCATCGAGAATCTTTTGTATTGCGGAAGGATCGGTTATTTTAACTGTGAGGCGCTGGTAACCATATCCATCACTTCTCTTTAATATTGGCGAATAATCACTTGACTCAAAACCCAGCGGAGTCTTTTCATATTTCGCTTTTATAACTCTTCCTACGGGATCCCTGCTATCGTCATGATTAGTAAGAACAGGTTTCTTGTATGGACTAGTCCAGGTTTTAATTCCCTTTTTCATGGATTGCGGAGGATATATTCTGTTATTTATAAGAGTACCAGAATGTGTAGCATCTACTTCGCAAATTAGGGAATAATCCTTTTTTATCCCGCCAGAAGAATCAACCATCACAGTTTCCTTCTCTTTATCTATTTTAAAGTTGACGGGAAACGTATCGATTAATTCTAATTGTTTACTCATAACAAACTCCTTTATACTCCTTGCTCGATACATGCAAATTCAATCGAGGAAGCAGCGTTTGTTCCAGACCTATTAGTTACCTCTAATACATAATAATTTTTAGACTGATCTAATATCCAACCAGCTCTTGTTACAGTAGAAAGACCTGCAGTATCATCAGATGTAATACACTTAAAAATTTCGGTTCCACTTGGATCTACCCAAGTATTATAATAAAACTTAGTTGCAATACCGCTAGCTTTGGTTCTATTAAAATTCTGCGCCCATACCTGCGTCCCACTTCCTAAAACAGTTGCGCCTTCATACATCCTAAGATGAAATTCTCCTGCTGCTCTAATAGTCGCTAACAAACCTAAATTAAACCTAGGATCCATGTCTATAAGATATGCATGTGAACTAGCCGATGGAAGAGAAGGATTTATGTGGCTAACACTATAAAGCTCACCAGCAACTACTCGATTATATTCATAACTAACCGTAGTAAGAGCTCCACCAGGAAGTTCAATCTCGTTTCCTTCCCTGTCTGATAATATAGTAGGAAGCGCACCATCCCAATTATCAAGGTTAATTTGTGCAGCACCTACAACCCCAGGGTCACCTGAAGGCGGTAGCTCTATCCTAATCCTATCTAGGGTATTATCATAAGCTATTTGCCTAGCCGTTGTCGATCTGGTTGGCAAAGAATCAGTTAATGCCATTTTATGCCTCCACTATTATTTTTCCCTATTAATCCCTTTTGCTTTATTTTTAGCCCCATTTTTACCAAATCTTTTTTTTAAATCGGCTTCTACTCTTTTCCAATAGCCTGCTCCACCTTGCTCGTACTTCTGCTTAGGGTCTCTTTGCCCTTTAGATGGTCCACCAGTCCAGCTTACACCTTGCGCGCCTGTTGCCATAATAGCCTCCTTAAGCCACCTTTTCTGAAAGTTCTTTTAATCTATATCTCATAGCTCCAAAAACTCCAGAAACCATATATACAATTTCATTCTTATCTTTTATTTTCTTTGCTACCGCGCAAAGATAATCACCTAAATCGTTTAAAACATTTTTAATGCCAGAGTCTAAAATGTTATGATCTATTTCAAATCCCTCTAACCTAGACAAAGTATCATTATAAGTAACATTTGCTATAGGTTTCAACATACCTAAATTAATATCACTAAAATTATCTATATCATTAAATAAATCTACAACATCAAGTTGAGTAAGATACCACAAATGAGCTAAAGTTCTTTCTACATTGTCAGATATATCAGTTTTTGATCTTGTTTTTGCCGGTTTAGTTCCGTGTTGGTTTGTGGGTTTTTCCCTATTAGTTGCTTCTCTTTTTTTCTTTTCTTCCTTTGATACCTTTTGTATGGATGCACCCTTCGCTTCCATAGTATAAGGTTCATCAACAGCTAATATTATTGCTTTTGGTTTTGTGACTCGTTCAAAATACATATCGTCTCTTTGGTCCTCTCTTACAGGATCAAGACCAAGAAGTTCACGAAGTTCTGTTTCTGCAATAGCATCATGTTCATATTTAAATACAGAATGATTTTCAACTTTAAGCATACTATCTATGTCTATTTCTTTGAATTTAAGTTTTACAAAGTTATCCTCGGTTTCATCTATCATGAAACCACCCTCATATAAGAGTTCCTTTAATATAAATTCATTGATAAATCCCTCTATAACATCTTGAAAATCCTTACATCTATCCTGCATCATTTTATCTATTACAGTAGCAGTGCTTCTGTTGGCCGTACCCCCTCTACCTAGCGCCATTTCTGACATACCAAGACCAGCAAGAACCCTTTTTTCGAAATATTCTAAATATTTTTCTGCAGATAGCGCTTTCCCTTCAGCTCCCAAATTCTTAATCTCATGCCTTTCGGGGGTAACTATACTACCTTCAGATGGCATATCTTCTATCTGTTCTTTAATAACATCAACTTCAGTGGTGCCATCATCATATATCTCAGCTGGACTTTCTTCAGTACCAACGATATATTGATATAGAGGGAAGAGGTGTTGAGTTACCAACATTTCTATATTCTCTTCCATCCTCCTGAGAGACCTTATATCATCCAAAACAGGTATTATATACGGAGTACCAAAAGCAAATCCTTCTTTTCTATCATAAAAAATGTGAACCATATCCTCTGGTCTAAATGTTGGCGCCGTAGGATTATTAGGTATTTGCTGTAAATACTTTAACACTTTCCCATGCATATCTCTCTTAATTTGTATAGATGTTGGATCAAGAGGGAAGAAAGCTGCTATAGGTGGTAAAGACACTCCAGACATTCTATTGATAGGTGTTCCCATAGATCTCTTAGGATCTCTTGCTTTTACAACAAATGCATTTGAATATGCTATTAAATTCTGTGTTATGCTTCTTACTAACATATCAAACGTTATTCCAGAAACTTCAGCCATTTCCTTTAATCTTATTTGTATATAACGAGTGGCTTCCTCATTCCTAGACGCTATTTTATAACCTTCTTTCAAACATAATTCAACATGTTTACCAAAAGCTTGACGAACATATGCTTCGATATCCATAACCTTAGAGATTTCTCCAAGATTATATTCTGCTTTTTGAAACGATGTTCTGCTCTGTGTCATACCGAGAGTACCATACACCACACCAGCAGATCCCATTTTAGATATTATAATGGGTTTTCTTGATTTTCTTTTTTTAGGCTGATCAGATAAACTAGTACTACTTATAGAAAATAAATGCATTTACTAACTCCCTAGGATTTTGCTTTTGCTTCTTCGAACCACTCGGTTATTGGAACTACATCTCCTGGTACAAATCTTTTTAAACACTCGTCAAATTTTTGTCTTGTCATTCCTGTTCCCATAGTTTTTACTTGAGTATCAGTTTTAGCAACAGATTTACCGCCTAAAGTTTGAGCATCAATATTCTCAACCGTTTCTATTTCTTCGGACGTTTTCACGTTAAAACTATTATATATATTTGGATTTTCTTCTTCCATATATTTATATGACTCAGTAGGACCTATTCCATAAGCATTCATCAATCTCTGTACTTCTTCACCGGTGGGGGATGATTCTGTTCCACAAATAGCCGATTTCTCAATGGATGCTATAATAGTATCTAACAATTTTATAAAGATAGCAATGTTTTTTTGTTCGCCAAATAAATCTAGTTTAAAATCACCCTTAAGCCTGTTAATTTCTATTTCTTTATACCAATTCTGTACTAAACTAACAAGCCATTCGTTCACCCATTCTAACGCATAAACTACATAAGTATTTATTAGTTCATCTACTGGAGTACACGTAAAAATCTTTTGCCATCTTGGATCTGGATTATTAATCCATTTTTTAATAGGATCCACTAAACGTTGCATTATTTGATTTACCAAACCAACCAAATTATGAGTTAAAAGACCTCTAAAAATATTATTTATAATATCAGTTAGACTGTGTACTATATCATTTACATCAATTGTTAGTCCAGTTTGTAACAACTGCAACAAAGCCCTTAAACCTTTGAGGCTTTTTATATCCAAACCGCCGCCCCACTTTACAAAACAACAGATCAGATCAGCAGCATAATCAAACTCAAAAACATTATTTACACCATTCAAGAAATCATTCGTATACTTTATAGTTCTCTTTGTTAAATCATGAATATCTTTGTCAGGTTTTAGGACAGCAAGTTTTTCAAAACCTGTTAATAATCTATCTTTTTGGTTTTCAGCCTTTTCAGAGTACATCTTCCAAAAACTACCAAGATTCTTTGCCTCCATAAATTCCTGCCTAACATCTCTCTTAAGTCTCCATGGAGTTGTCGCAGGATCAGGAAACATTCCAAGATAATTATCAGCAAAGTTTATTATCTGTCTTGTCTTATAATCATGCTCATTCCAAGATACTATATTATTAAGATACCTATTGGTGTACCTTCCAAGAGCATCATCTCCTGGGATAGAGGGAGGTTGTATTTCACTATATTTTGCAAGACCAGAAGATATTCTATCTTGGATAAGTAAAGAATCAGATAATGGATCACCAGTAACATTTTCTATTATGTCTGTTAATTCTATGTTTTCCAGTGCTGCCT
>Ga0307377_10005066_pt1 | contig 14207 bp, 13 predicted proteins | sample TR3MG_FD_202535 | JGI IMG/M metagenome (GOLD analysis project Ga0307377, IMG submission 202535) | Soil microbial communities from Risofladan, Vaasa, Finland - TR-3 | ecosystem: Environmental > Terrestrial > Soil > Coastal area > Acid sulfate soil | place: Finland: Risofladan, Vaasa | collected... | reverse complement strand
CCACTGAAGTTCGAAATGAATCCACAGCCCAAAGGCGCGATGATCGCCGTGATCTCACTCACGGCCTCCCTTGTCGCAAGTCCGAATACGTCACCTACGCAAGTACTCTGCCAACCGGCAACTCGGCAACTCATCTCTCGATTCCCCGCCGCTTCACAGACCTACACATTTGATTACACAGAGGAAGTCCAATTCTTTCTGAGTGAGGCAGAAGTTGAGGATATTGAAACACTCCGTCACGCCAGGAACACGGACGTATTCACCCTGCATCTTGATCTCGATGTAGTGGTGGCGGCGATCAGGTCACACAACGGCACTGGTACCGAACAGGCACCGTGGAACCCTCAGTTCGGAACGTTCGCAGAAGTGTTTCCTTTTTGGACGACACAAGTTGAGTCGGTACAGATAGACATCGAGCAATCTTCGTGGGTGAACAATGTCTTGCCGGGTCTCGGCTACGACCAACTAAGGCTCGTGGAACTTAAGTTCCCTCCGCCTCTGCCAGACCATAAGAACGCTGCGCGCCAATTCGATAAGGCGAAACGAGCGCTCGATGAGCGTCGATACGGCGACTGCGTTGACAAGTGTCGTGGGATTTTGAATATGTGGGAAATGCAGTTCAGGGCCACAAAAGATCGACGCGTCGCGCAGGTTATCGCAGAGGATCGTGGTTGGCCCAAGGATGATGTCCGCCGCCAATTGCTTGACGCTATGTGGAAGGAAGTCGGCGACGTTGCAAATTCGCCCCACCATCCCGAAGGCGATGTGGACACTGAGTTGTTCGAGCAACGTGATGCGAGGCTTATTCTGGTACTTGTAGCGGCACTTTCTGAATACCTTGAACAGTGAGGCTCTCAACTAGACCGTCAGTAGTCCTTTGCGATAAAAATTCGACGTCTGACCAACGTATTAATCCCTTTGGTGATGTGGAGGGGGGGGGTGACCAGGACTACATCTCTTGAATTGGCCTTGGTGTTCCGAAGGCTGACCAGGTAGCTCAGGCTGATTCACTGTACACATCTTTATCTTTGCGGTCCCGACCTATTAGATCGAGTTCATACGGTGAGATGCGGGACAACTTTTTCCGAGTCGGGGTACAGAGCCTAAGGAGGGCGCGAAGCGCCAAATTAGAAGGTAGGCAGAAATGACAAAGCGGAAGATTCAATCGAGTGCAGTGGTGTTGCCGAGCCCTCATGTGGAAGTCCCGGACTTCGTTCGCGAAAAGGTTGTGCCGGCGACGATCAGTCTTGCGGAGGCAGCTTTGATTCTCGGCATTCACAAGAGCACGGCATGGGCGTTGTATCAGCGAGGGACGTTTCCCGTGCCCGCGCTCAAGGTGGGAACGCGAATCCGCGTGTTGAAGGTCCACATTCACCAATTCTTGGAGACCGGCAAGCCCGTGACCTTCACAACAGCTACCGCTTCACCTGTTGCTTTCAAGCCAGAGAGGCGACGGTCAAACGCCGGTTGAGCGACGGCTCGTCTTCTTGACGGCCCTCGTTGCCTTCTTGGCGGAATTAGTCGTTGGCGCGGTCTCGTCCTTGGGCGATAACCGTGAGCGTGAGCGCAGGTTGCCCATCACCATTGCGGCGTCCTGGTCGCTCGCCTCTACAAAGTGCGTGTAGACCGAGAGTGTCGTTGCCGGATTGGCGTGACCAAGCCGACCAGAAACCGTTCGTACGGGTATGCCCGCGGTCATCATTCGAGTAGCGGCGAAGTGGCGGAGATCGTGTAACCGCATGTTGTCAAAGCCGAGTGCATCACGGATCGATTGAAACTGGTTAGTGACGTACCCTGGTGTCCAAGGGACGAGGCAGTCTGGCTCGCGGGAAAACACGAACGCGTTGGTCGTGATCTTCACACCGACCTTCTGCGCACGGTCTTCGGCTAGGGCTCGTTGGGCCTCGAACACTTCGAGCGTCGCTGGGTCCAGCGCGATACGACGGTTCGCGTGGGTCTTGGTGTCCTTTTCTTTAAGACCACCCGGAACCTCGGCTATTGACCGTTCGATGGTGAGGGACTTACGTGCCGTGTCGAGGTTGCTCCAACGCAAAGCGCAGACTTCTCCACGACGCGCACCAGTTGAAGTGGCAATGTGCAGAAAGTGTCCCAGTTCGGGATCGCGCTTCTCAGCGAAGAGTAGTAACTCAGAGACTTGGGCCGCATTAGGGGGCGAGAGTTTGGGTTTCACTAATCGCGGAGGTGTGGCGTTGGCAGCGGGATTGGTGGCCAACAAATCCCACATGACTGCTTGGCGTAGGGCTCGTCGGATGATCGCGTGGATCTGTCTAACTGTGGCCGCTGACAGGCCCTTCTGTTCGGCTAATCCCCGATAGAGCAGGTCAAGATCAGCAGCTCGGATGCTTTCAATCGGCCGATTACCGAGCCCCGGCAGAATGTGATTCTTGAGGAGGTTGCGGTATGTCCGTAGCGTCGTTGGACTGATTTCATCCTTGATCAGACTCAGCCAGTTGGCGACGAGCTCTCCAAAGGTTGAGGACTTATTGTCGTAGTGTCCATTCTGAGCTCGAGCGACGAGGACGTTGAGGACCTTTTGGGCCTCGCGCTTGGTGCCCCGCACGTTCTTACTAAGTCGGCGACGATCCCCCGTCGCCGGGTCCTTACCGGCGTCATACCTGATTTGCCAGATACCGGGATATTTCTCTCGGAGAGACCCGCTCATGAAGAATTACACTAATGCCGCAGCAAGAATTTGGGGCCTACTTGGGGCCTGTCCTTTGGGTTTGGAGTCCCAATTCGCTCCAAAACCCTTGTCCTGCTTGGTGCGCCGGCCGGGACTTGAACCCGGAACCTGTTGATTAAGAGTCAAATGCTCTGCCAATTGAGCTACCGGCGCGTGAAGAGTCTATACCGCCGCGCACCTGTGACCAAACGACTAGTTGTGCTGGATAGCCTTCACTTCGAGGAACTCCTCAAAACCGAACTTTCCTAGTTCACGACCGATGCCCGACTGCTTAAATCCACCGAACGGTGCGATGACGTTCCACGGTCCACCATTGATCTCGACCTGACCGGTGCGGATCTTGCGCGCCACCTCGAAGGCCTTCTCATCCGTGGCGGCCCACACTCCACCGGCGAGACCATAGATCGAGTCGTTCGCGATGGCGATGGCCTCTTCCTCCGTGTCGTAGGGGATGATCGAGAGGACTGGTCCGAAGATCTCCTCTTGGGCGATGGTCATGTCGTTGCGCACGTCCGAGAAGATGGTCGGCTGGACGTAGAAACCCTGCTCGAGTCCTTCGGGGGGTGTCACGCCGCCACAAATCAGACGGGCCCCTTCGTCGACACCCTTGGTGATGTAGTCACGCACGCGCTGGAGTTGGGCGGCGCTCACGAGTGGACCGAGCAGACTCGAGCCGGTGATGGGGTCGGCCGGAGTGAGTCCCGAAGCCGCCGCGACGGCTAAATCCTCGATCTCGGCGAGCTTGGACCGTGGTACCACCATGCGGGTCAGCGCCGAGCAGGTCTGGCCCGAGTTCAGGTAACTCTTGAAAACGCCATCACCTACCGCTTTGGCGAGGTCGGCGTCCTCGAGGATGATGTTGGCTGACTTGCCACCGAGCTCGAGCGAGACGCGCTTGACCATCTCAGCGGCGATCTGCATCACCCGCTTGCCCGCCCGGGTTGATCCCGTGAATGAGACCATGTCGGTCTTCGGGTGGGCGACGATCGCCTCACCAACGACCGGTCCAAGACCAGTCACGAGGTTGAAGACGCCCTTCGGAAGGCCGATCTCGTGGATGATGTCGGCAAGGATGAACGCATTGACGGGCGCGACTTCACTGGGCTTTAGCACGACGGTGCAACCCGCGGCGAGCGCGGCGGCGACCTTATTGGCGATTTGGTGGAGCGGATAGTTCCACGGCGTGATCGCCGCCACCACGCCGACGGGTTCGCGCACGAAAGTTGAATTGCCAACTTCCTCCTCCCAGACGAACTCGGCGGCCCGCTGGGCCATGTCGGCGAAGGCGATAGTGGGCAGACCCACCTGGATGCCTTTGGCCAGCATCAGAGGCATGCCAACTTCGTTGGCGATGATCAGCGCGATCTCGTCGCTACGCTCGGCGAGCTTCTCAGAGATCCTTGACAAGAACTCGCCACGTTCCTTGGGACTCGTGTTGGCCCATGAGGTGAACGCCGCCGCCGCCGCATCGACGGCCCGATTGGCCTCTTCGATGGTTCCCGCGGGAATGGTCGCGTACAACTCGCCGGTGCCAGATGTAGTGACTTCCAGGGTGTCGGAAGACGTTGCCTTTACCCATTCACCATTGATGTAGAACGAATCACGGACGATGGTCATGGTTCCCCCAATTCGACCCCACGCGAGGTCGTCATCGCGAAATCTAGTCGCCCGGACGCGAACCTGTCACAGGGGTCACCTCGACCCCGCAGCCGGAGGCTGGGGAGCGAGGGACTTCTTGGGGTGAGCGACGGGGGTCGAACCCGCGACCTCCAGGACCACAACCTGGCGCTCTAACCAACTGAGCTACGCCCACCAAGTCCCTCCAGTATTACACAGCGAGACCAAACCTTGTCCGAGAACGGACGAAGAGGGCCAGGGCCGTTCGATACGCTCTCAGGTACGCCCCTGTAGCTCAACTGGATAGAGCAGACGGTTTCTACCCGTCAGGTTGCGGGTTCGACTCCTGCCGGGGGCACCACAGGTCGTCGTCACGGACGATGTCGCGGCCCGTCGAACTTCGATTCGGCCATCCCGACGCCACCAAGTCAGCCCCGCTGCCCTTGGCCATCGATGTTCTCAACGTGGTTCACTGGCCGTAGCGTAGGCAGGCCGCGACGGCGCATCATCTCGTCCGATGAACTGCCATCTGAAATTTCAGTACACCCAAACCTTGGCACCGATGGGCATTCGATTGGTCGCCCAGATCCAGTCCATGGCGGCGTTGCTCACGCGAACGCAACCGTGTGAGACGGGTACGGCGGCACTGAAGCCGACCCGTGAATCGCGAATCCCCCGGTGAAGTACTTGGGTCGCCAGAGTTCGCCAAGCGGGCTGATGTCCATGCCGTTCACTTGGCGAAAGACTGCGAACACACCGCGCGGAGTGTTCGCAATTGACGTGACGCCTCCACTTATGAATGCGTAGCCGCCCCCTGTCGACGTATTGAGGGTGGTTGCCAGCTGGCCGTCCCTGACGATCATCAAGAGGTTACGGCGGAGGTCAATTTCCACGGCGTTGCCGGCCGTACTTCGAGGATGGGGACGGATGTTGCGCGCAAGCGCCGCGAAAGTCAGGCGGCCCACCACACCATCTCGAGCGAGTGACGAGGCCTTCTGAAGGGCGTACACCGCCTGTTGGGTGAGGTTACCAAAGAGTCCGTCGATTGGTCCGAGCCAATATCCAAGGGTGCTCAGACGATGTTGCAGATCACGCACGGCCGAGCCTTTGCTACCGAGTCTTAGGAGAGGGTGATTGCGGGGCAAGGTCGTCGCACTGGTCGATGCCAATGGCGCCACGTAAGGGGTCGTTGTCGGCGGACTAATCGAAGTGGTGGTGTCGGCGGAAGAGGGGTTCGTGAGCGCGACGTTGGAAGTCACTGCTCCGGTGACGAGAGCGCCGATTGCTAGCGAGGCGCGCAGTGTTGCTGACGGATTGCCCATATAGGCATGATTCAGGTGATAGGTACCAATGTCAAGTCGTCGTGCCGCCTACCCGAGCGAGGCCCGCAGCGGGACTATCGCCTGCCGATCGGCGCTCGTGCCGGTATTCACGGAGGCCCTCGGCCAGAGGGGCCAGCCTTGGAACCAGAAGCGGGCCATGGCGGTTCGCCACCATTGATCATGTGTGGCGTGTGGCGTGTGGCGTGTGGCGTGTGGCGTGTGGCGTGTGGCGTGTGGCGCGGCGATGCGGCGTCGCAGGTGGGCCACCGGTCGATTGAAGATGTGTCACTGAAGCGGTGGGCCTGATATTCGAATGAGTTCGCCCCGATCGCGCGTCTCGCACGTCATGACGTGCATCATCACCTCATCAGACCTACGAGTACGAATCGTCTCGGAGACCGTGCGCGGCGCGTCGCCAGTCAAGGATCGTCCAGGTTGGTCGCTGAACGTCAAGAGACCCCCGCTCACCGCGGATAGTTCCACGGCGGGCGGGGGTCGATTGGCTACTGCTCGGTCGTCGACTGGTTGTCGACGTTGCCCGCGGGGTCTTGGTGACCACCAGGGCCGTCGGACACAGCGGCTGACTCCGATGAAGTGCCGACTTCCGAGGTTGTTGCTTCGACGGAAATCCCTTCGGTCGAGTCGGCAGCCACGCTGTTGTCACCGGACTGTGAACCTGACTGGACGTTTAATCCGAGGTCGGTGGTGGCGGTGACCTGGGCCGTCGGCGTCTGCGCGGAGGCGGCTCCAGCGGTGCCCGAAATCAGGGTCAAGCCGAACACCGAACCTCCGAGCGTCATCAATCCAACCGTTCCAATCCCAATCTTCTTCTTGATATCCATTTGGAGTATCTCCTTTGTCTCCGTGGTTGCATCCACCGTCATTGGTGGTACCAATGCCACAGTGCCAGGAGGTCGATGAGAGACCAATGAGAGATGGTGAGTTCGCTCTCATCGTCCGACATCAGACCCCTACGATGAATTTGACGAGAACGGCGTAGGCGGCCCCCGGCGGAGAGGTGTGGTGTTTGAATGCGACTCCTGCTCATTGAGGATGAGGTCAGGCTGGCAGCCAGCCTCAAGCGCGGATTGAGCAGTGACGGTTTCGCGGTCGAAGTGGCGGGTGACGGAAAGACGGGGCTGTGGATGGCCCAGGAAATGGACTTTGACGTCATCGTGCTGGATTTGATGCTCCCGGGCATGAGCGGCTTTAGCGTATGCCGTCAGTTGCGGGCCGACGGCGTGTGGACGCCAATTCTCGTGTTGACCGCGAAGACGGGCGAATTCGACGAGATCGAATCCCTCGACGTCGGTGCTGATGACTATCTCACCAAGCCATTTTCGTATCCCGTGCTACTGGCGAGAATTCGTTCACTGTTGCGGCGCGGTGTCCGGGAGCGGCCCACGATTTTGGAGGCCGGTGGATTGCGACTCGACCCGGCGTCCCGTTCCTGCGGGCGTGGCGAGACACCAATCGACCTCACGCCGCGCGAGTTCGATCTGCTGGAGTTCTTGATGCGCTATCCGGGGCAGGTCGTGAACAAGTTAGAGATTCTCAATCATGTGTGGGATCCTGAATATGACGGCAATTCAAACGTCGTCGAGGTCTATATTGGCTACCTTCGTCGAAAAGTCGATCGACCATTCGGCACCGAGACGATCGTGACTGTGCCAGGAAGTGGTTATCGACTGGTGGACCATGTCAGATGAACGCGCAGTCCAACGTGTGAAGGTTGCGCTTGGACGTTGGCCCTTCTGGCTGTCGTCGGTAAAGGCCAAGATGGTCATGTCCGCGGTGGTGGTGGTGGGTGTCGCGCTGGGATCCGCGAGCGTGTTGCTGGTCTTGGAATTGAACAACTCCCAGATGAAGGGTGTGGACAGGGCACTTCGACTCGAGTTGGCGTCAGTTGAGGCGCTAGCCCGGAGTGGATCGCTTTCACAGCCATTGCAGATTGCATCTTCTGAGACGTCCTTCATCCAAGTTGTTGATGCTCGGGGTCAGGTGATTGCGAGCAGTGCGAGTCTCGCGGGTGAGGGCCGAGTGGTGAGCGTGGTCCCCGGCCAAGGTGCGACGTTCTTCACGCGCGACAACCTTCCCATTGGCTCGGGTGATCGATATCGCATGGCGGCACAGTACGTGGCCACCTCTGCGGGGCAGATGACCGCCTACGTTGGTGAATCGCTCGCCGTGATCGATCGATCGGCCCACGACGTCACGCTGGGACTGCTCGGGGCAGATCCGCTCTTACTCCTCATAGTCGGACTTACCGTGTGGTGGCTCGTGCGCCGCGCGCTCGAACCGGTGGAAGCAATTCGAAACGAAGTCGAGGCAATCTCGGGGAGCGAACTCGGTCGCCGTGTCGCCGAGCCAGTGGTCAAGGACGAGATTGGGCGTTTGGCGACCACGATGAACCACATGCTGGAGCGACTGGAGAAATCAAGCGTCCGCCAACGGACGTTCGTCGCGGACGCCTCCCACGAATTGAAGAGTCCACTGGCGGGGGCCCAGTCCGAACTTGAGGTGAGTCTGACCCATGCTGAATCCGCCGATTGGCCCGAGACCGCCCGCATGGCGCTTGGTGAACTGGAGCGGGTCCGCCGCATCGTTGATGATCTCGCCCTGCTCGCCATGTACGACGAGGGCGAGGCACCCACGAGTGTGCGTCCCGTCGACCTTGAAGAATTGGTCATGGAACAGTCTTCTCGACTCCGTCGTATATCGCCGGTGACCGTGGATTCCTCGGGCGTCTCTGCTGCCCGCGTCAACGGCGACGAAGAGCAACTCGGTCGGGTGATCCGAAACCTGCTCGACAATGCGCAGCGCCACGCCCAGACCAGGGTGACGGTGTCCCTGACCGAGCAGGAGGGATGGGCCGAATTGCGAGTGGCTGACGATGGCCCAGGGGTGGCGGTGGGGGATCGGACGCGCATTTTCGAGCGCTTCGTCAGGGCGGATGATGCTCGCACGAGATTCGACGGTGGCAGTGGGCTCGGGCTCGCCATCGTCGCCGATATTGTCGCGCTGCATGGGGGGACTATCAACGTGGTCGATGCTCGACCGGGAGCAGAGTTCGTTGTTCGCCTCCCGTTGAGTTCGTGAACGACGTGGTGCGGTCTTCGCAGCCGGCGGCGACGCCGACCGACGTGGCGAATGGGCGTCCCACGGAGGATGACCAATCACCATTGAAGTCACCAGGTCTTCACGGCGCCCGACCGATCACCAAGATGTCATCGGGTGAAAGTTGAGTCGTAAGGGTGGATTAAGAAGTGACTTAAGGATTTCCAAGCCTCAAATCTTCATCGTTACACTGGTTCGGAAACGGTCAGAGGCCCGATGGGCGGAGTCTTCACTTTTCGCAGAGATTGATTGGGTCGGATGAAGTTCTTTCGAAGGATAAGTGCCGGGACCGCGCTGTTCGCAGCGGCGGCACTCTCGCTAGGGCTCGTCGCTCCACTCGTTGATTCGGTCGACACCGCACAGGCGGTGAGCATTGCGCCACACTCGCGGTTGCACACCGGATGTCAGTGGGTGAAGCAGTCCCTCCAGCAGCACATGGATCCAAGGCTGTTGGCGAACGAGGTGCTTCGCAAGATGACCTTGCACGAAAAGGCCACCATGGTCGTGCTCGTGATGCGGCCCCATTTGGAGAATCTGAGCGACGGAGTGCCGCGTTTGTGCATCCCCGAGTTGTGGTTGAGCGATGGTCCGGTCGGACTGGGTAATGGACTGACCAAGGTCACCCAGTTTCCTGCGGCCATTGGTATCGCCGCAAGTTTCAATCCGCTGGTCGCGCGGTCCGTCGGCGTGGCGCTGGCCCAGGAGACTCGCGCCAAGGGAATCAATGTTATCCAGGGTACGGAACTGAACCTCGCGCGGGTGCCCCAGAGTGGTCGAATCTTCGAGACCTATGGTGAGGACCCTGTTCTGACGAGCGTGATGGGCGTGGCGAATATCGTTGGCACCCAGTCGCAGGGCATTATGGCCATGGCGAAGCATCTTGGCGCTTATACCCAGGAGACCGCCCGGCTGAAGCTGAACCAGATTGTGGACCGGCGGGCGCTCGAGGAGCTCTACCTGGCTCCATTTCGTGCCGCCGTGCAGCAGGGTCACGTCGCCTCAGTGATGTGTTCCTACGGCTCGATCAACGGCGTCAATTCGTGCTCTGACCCGTTTCTCTACTCGACGTTGCGGGGCTGGGGATTTCAGGGTTTCGTGCGCTCAGACTTTCACGCGGTGGTTCCCACGGCAGTCGCGGGTGCCTTTCGGGCGGGAATCTCACTGATCAAGCCTTCGCGGGTCCTTGACATCGTCCACCTCGTCAATACTGGCGCGATTCGGCGCAGTGACCTGAATCGTGCGGTCATGGCGGTGTTGACGCAGATCTTCCGTTTCCACGAAGTCGGCCAGGCACGTACCGGAACATTGGCGGCCACCGCTACCAATGCCGCGCACGTGGCGGTGGCCCTGCACGCCGCGGAGAGCAGCGTCGTGCTCTTGAAGAACGCTGGAGGCGTGCTGCCCATCGGTCCTCGGGTGAAATCCGTCGCGGTAATCGGAACCGACGCAAGTCGGCTGCCGATGGTGGCGGGCGGTGGCAGCTCGGCCGTCATCGCGCCGTACGTGGTGAGCCCGTTGTCGGCGTTGCGCAAGGTTCTGGGTCCCAAGGTGCGGGTGACGTATTCCCTGGGCGGTCCGGCGTCTCTCGATTTCGACTCGCTCAACGGCGTCGCGGTGGTGCACGGCACACCTCTCAAGTTGATCACCCCGTTCAAGGGTCCTGGTCGCCTCGGCAAAGGCGACATCATCATCGACAGCGACCCCAACGTGACGCCGGCCGTAGCCACGGCCTCGCGGCCGGGCAAGGGCGAAGGCTGGTCCTCGTGGAAGATGCAGGTACGTGCCCAGACGACCGGTACGTTCGAGGTGTCGGTGCAGCAGTGCGGCGACGCGTGGTTCTACCTCAATCATCAGCCGCTCTTGAGCTCTGCCGGCATCCACTCGTGCAACGACATGGCGACGACGATTCACATGGTGAAGGACCAGTTGTACCTGTTCGATGCCCATTGGTTCTCACTGACCGGCGTCGCGCCGCCGAAATTTGGCATCCTGAATGTGACCCGGACGATCCAACGGGCCGTCGCGGCCGCGCGAAAGGCGCAGGTCGCGGTGGTCTTCGTGGGTGACTACAACAGTGAGAGCCTCGACCGACCGAATTTGAGTCTCCCGGGCAACGCGGACGCCCTCATTTCGGCCGTGGCCGCTGTCAATCCGCGCACGGTCGTCGTGTTGAACACCGGTGGAGCTGTCCTGATGCCGTGGATCCGCAAGGTCGCCGGAGTCGTTGAGGGCTGGTATCCCGGACAGGTCGACGGCACCGCCATCGCTGCCGTCCTATCGGGGAAGGTCAACCCCTCGGGACGACTGCCGATCACGTTTCCATCTGCGGCCACGGCAACGCCGATTCGAACTGCCAGTTCCTTTCCCGGCGTGAACTCCGTGGTGAAATTCGGCGCTGGGCTCGACATCGGCTACCGGTGGTACCAGGCGAACCACGTGTCACCGCTCTTCCCCTTCGGTTTTGGACTTAGTTACACGAGTTTCAATTTGAGTAACCCCTCGGTCTCGAAGACTGGCTCTGGCTACCTGGTGAGCATTGACGTGAAGAACGTCGGCGCGCGGTCGGGCGCTGATGTCGTCCAGGCCTACGTGGGATACCCGAGCGCCGCCAATGAACCGCCCTGGCAGCTCCGAGCGTTCTCACGAATTGCGCTGAATCCCGGGGCGACGGGGCGGGTGACGATGCTGATTCCCTGGACTGGGTTCCAGTCCTACCAGGGCAACGCATTCAAAACGGTCCCCGGTCAGTACACCATCTCCCTGGGTGAGTCGTCGGCCAATCTGCCATTCCAACTCACCGTCCAGTTCTAACTGGCAGGGGTTCGCCTCCCTGGCACGGCGACGGGGTGGACGCGCCCGCTGTTGTAGTGGAGTCAGTGACGGGCCGCGGCGGCCCGCATCCAGAGGACGCCGAGAACGACTCCCGCAACTGACGGCACGAAGGCGAGCCAGAGCCCCCAGGCGGGAGTGACGTACCGAAAGGCGGGATGCACGAGGAGTGATCCGACCAACGACTGGGCCAGTTGCGACCCGATGGACAGTGTCAACGCCGCGAATAGGGAGGTGACGATGGCGGGGACGGGTGGATAGCGGCGCACGATCGAACTCACCACCGCCCCAATGACCAGTACCGCCAGAGCGACGGTCGCTACGCCGGCGCCCATATCCCACGAGTAGAAGGTCACGGTGGCCAGCCCATGGTGTCGGACATCGAAGGCGGGGCCTATCACGCCGATGATGACGAGAACGGCCAAGGTGATGAACGAGGACGAGAGCCGACGGTGCGTCATTCTTTTGAGGGTACTGGCGCACAACCGTGGTGAGCGGTCGCTGCGGCACACCTCAACACCAATCTTTCAGGAAAACGTCCGCACCGGCATGCCTGCGCCACAACTCGGCGTTCGGTGGAGGTTCTGATCGCTTTGAACCAGTGGTATTCCGCATCAACCAAGATTTTCAGTAAACGCCGAACTCGCCCGCGCCAACGACGAGGATGCCAACAATTGACCTGGTGAGGGCTGCACCAGATCGAGGCATCGTCTGACTGGGTGAAGCATCTTCTCGTACTTCGTCTTCGGTCGGGGCGCCCGGATTCGAACCGGGGACCTCCTGGTCCCAAACCAGGCGCGCTAACCAAGCTGCGCTACGCCCCGCTACTTCTTCCCTGCAAATGGGAAACGCTACTACGTTGCGATTTGTCCCTACGAACGCGCGGCAAATTTCTGGAGACATCAACGACTTCGAAGTCTCCAAGAGGCGTCCGAAGACACCTAGGAGACCAACCACCAGGGAAACGCGGGGTTGGCAGGCGAACTGGTCTTCGATGAGATCCACTCGACCCTTCACCCACCGGGGGTCTGACAACATCGGCGGTCCGGTGGCGCGAAACGCTGAGTCGGCGGTGCCAACTTCTCCCGAGGGCATTCGCCAAGCATCGGGACGCGACGGCAGGTCCTCAGCACCGCTAGGCAATCGGGCTCCTGAGTCCACCAACGACGTGCACAATCGGATAAACACGCCATTTGTCGCCAGTATCCGTAGGCTGGCGATGGGACGATTCGGGGAGATCGCGTGGCGTACGAGTGGATTGTCGATGCGTTGGATCAGACTTGGACGTCGATTGACCAAGTGGTGCGCCCCCAGCCGCCCAAGGCATACGAGGCCCCAACCGCGTGCCCGGGTTGGACAGTGCGCGACATTCTCAGTCATCTCCTCGGTTTTGAACAGGTCTTGCGCGGTGCGCCGGTACCCGAACACAAGGGGGAATGGCCAGCGTACGTGCGGAATCCGATTGGCGAGATCAACGAAGCGATCGTCGCTACGCACCGTGACGAGCCGGGGATTGAGGTCCTCGACCTCTTTCGCGACACCGCTCGCGAATCACTGGCCGCGCTGCGAGCACTGAGCGACGAGCGATGGGAGAAGGTCGGCTGGAGCCCCGAGGGCGAACGCCCGTACCACCGGTTCATGGAGACAAGGGTTGTCGACAGCTGGATCCACCTCCAGGACATCCGCGACGCGCTACTACAGCCCGAGGACGACCACGGCCCCGGTGAGGAGATCGTCATCAATCGCTTTGAGTCGGGCCTTCCCTTCGTCGTGGGCAAACGACTGAACCCACCCGAAGGGACCCTGATCCAGTTGAATCTGAGCGGCCGCTTGGCTCGCCTTGTGCTAATCGAGATGATTGACGGTCGCGCGACTCCGGTGCCGCGCGCCACGAAGGTCGCTGACCTCGAGATTTCGACCCCGGTGGCCCTATTCTGGCGCCGGGCCGCCGGTCGGATCAGCGCCGAAGCCTTCCTGAACGCCTCCGCGACTGATATCCGTGGGGATCGGGACCTGGCCCGGCGCTTCGCCGAATCACTCGTCATCATGATTTAGAGAGTTTGAGGACGGTCCGGTAGGCTGGCATCTCCTATGCGCGCTACCACCACCACCCTGGACAACAACCGAATCAAGCTCGTCGTCGAGATTGACGACGCCGAAATGGACGAGGCTATCGATGCCGCAGCCGTGACCCTCGCCAAGCAGGTGAGTGTGAAGGGCTTTCGCAAGGGCAAGGTTCCCAAGAACGTCCTCATTGCCAATATCGGTGGACCGGCCGTACTGCGCTCTGAGGCAATTCGCGAGTCGATGCCCGACTTCTATGCCCGCGCCGTCGCCGACTCCTCGATCGACCCCATCGGTCAGCCCGACATCAACATCACCGCGGGCGAGGAGAGCGGGACGTTGGCCTTCGAGGCCGAGGTCGAGGTGCGTCCCGAGGTTGACATCGCGGGACACCGTGACCTGCGCGTGACCATCCCTTCACCCTTCGTAAGCGACACCGATGTCGACGCCCAGATCGATCGCTTTCGTGACACCGACGCGGTCTTGAAGGACGTCGATCGTCCGATCGTGACAGGCGACCTCGTGACCATGGACATCCACGTCCAGCAGATTGG
>Ga0307377_10005065_pt1 | contig 14210 bp, 21 predicted proteins | sample TR3MG_FD_202535 | JGI IMG/M metagenome (GOLD analysis project Ga0307377, IMG submission 202535) | Soil microbial communities from Risofladan, Vaasa, Finland - TR-3 | ecosystem: Environmental > Terrestrial > Soil > Coastal area > Acid sulfate soil | place: Finland: Risofladan, Vaasa | collected... | reverse complement strand
TGGTACAACGGCATACCATTTACCGGATTTGTTCGCAGATGACAAGGGGGACTAGGAGATGATGACAATTGGCGGACGACAGGCTACAACGAGCACGCGCACTATTGGCAGAATCAGAGACGGCATTCTCAGAGGCCGTGCGGCAGCAGACATTGGGCGCGGCGCTGTTCCGAGAGTACAAGGCGCTGATGCGCCAGGACTGGGACGGCTCGACTATCGGCACGGGCAGTGGTTGAGAGAAACTATCGTGTCAGTTAGACACACAAGGAGACGAGCTGTGACCAACCGAACATTCACGGCGCCAGAGTTTATTGGGGGGCCAGTTACAGATGGCTGATTTCACTGCGGCTGAACTCAAAATCGTGCGCGTGTCGTGGGCTGACGTTCCGGCACGAACGTGGGCAGGCACCGTCTGGATGCGACCGATCAAGCGCAACGATCCGCACACCGGCGGCTGTGACTACTGCCCGCTCGTGGATCTGTGCCAGGAGGCCGTGACGGCTGGCGGCTATTGCGGCTGTGAGAGCGTGCTGGCAGACGAGCTGATTGCATGACCGAATTCGCAGAGATCGCCGCGCTGAACTACGAGGACAGAGAGATCGTCGCGCAGGTGATGGCAGAGGCCGTGCCGCTGATGACGGCGAGGCAGAGAGATTGCCTGACGCTGTACCTGGACGGGATGACACAGGAGCAGGTTGGGGCAGAGTTGGGAATGACGCAACAGGCGGCGTCGAAGCAACTGGCGCAAGCGCTGGGAGTTGTCAAGAGATGCGGTACAACTTATATCAATCAAGGGGGATAAAATGAATTACGAAGCAGCATCAGTATTTGCGGACTACAGGAGCCGTAAGGCCGACAACACCCTGAAACGCCAGAAGGCGGCACTGGCGCTCTTCTCTGAGTACCTTGTGAAGACGGAAGGCTCGGGCCCGACTGGCGAGAAACTGACGGCGTCTCCAGCAGCTTGGGCGGGTGTAACGTGGAGACTTATCGAAGGGTACAGGGATTGGCTTATCGTCCGGGGTTGCGCTATGGGTACGGTCAACGTCCGGCTGAGCACGGTCAAGACGTATGCAAAGATGGCCGTCAAGGCGGGCGCGATTGAACCACCAGAAGGCATGATGATTGGGTGGGTGGGCGGCTATTCCCGCAGAGAGCGCAACCGGATAGACGAGGAACGGAAGGCTGCTGGGGCGGCAAGCCGGATCGGGCACAAGAAGGCGCAGGCGGTCCCTATCAGTGGCACAGCGCGGCGCGAGATGATGAAGCAACCAGTGACGCCACAGGGACGGCGCGACGAGTTGATCATGTGCTTGTTGCTGGATCACGGCCTACGCTGTGGCGAGGTGGCGGGACTGACCGTTGAGGACTTTGATCTTGATGCCGGCACGTTCACATTCTGGAGTGCGAAGACGGAGATGGCCGGGAAGCACAGGCTTACGCCAGACACGATGGTGGCGGCGACGGCCTATCTGGAGAAAGATGCACTGGCGACTGGGCCTCTTCTCAGGAGCTCGCAGAAGGGCGGCAAGCTGACCGGGCCCGGAATGAGCGAGAGAGCAATCACGGATCGGGTGCGGGTGCTCGGGAAGGCGGTCGGCATCGAAGGCTTGAGCGCGAATGACTGCCGTCATCACTATACACAGAGAATGGTTGATGCAGGCGCAACGTCAGAGGTGGCGATGGACGCCTGTGGCTGGTTGACACGATCTATGATTGATACATATAGAACACGGCCAGAGATTGGCAACGAGCGCGTGAAACTACAAGATTGAGCGCCAGTTGGTTGTATTTGCCGTTCCCCAGACTATAAAGGGATGGAGATACTTATGAATTGCTGCTGCGTTTGTGGCAGAAACATTACAGGAACATCGTGGCTATGCCACAGATGTGCGAAAGACAACCAAGTCGAGGACGTGCCGTTTGCAGAATGGCCCGACTGGCTGAAGATGTTTGCGAACCAAGAACAGGCCGAGCGACGCGAGTATGCTGGGCCTGTTGTGCTGACGCTCAGTGAATGTCCGAGCGCAGAGAGATTGTGTTATGGCGAAGCGCCGGGAAATGGCGAGTGGGATTGACTGGCAGGGGCGGGGGCCGGTCGTATAGACTTAGGAGGAATTATATGTCACCTTGGGAATCGTTGATGAAATCGCGGAAGTTCTGGCTGATGATGTTCGACCTGATCGTGTCGGTCGCGGTCTTCTTCGTCACGAAGTACGCCGGCCCGGCATACGCGGACGACGCGCTGTTTCTGATCGGCGTGGTGCAGGCGCCGATTCTGTTTGTCATAATGGGTATCACCGTTGAGGACGCCGCGCAGAAGCTGAGTGGCCGAGACGTTCGCAGATAACACGGAGGCCACATGGCACTTAACACCGATGGCAGCAATGGTAAAGTCACATTGGCGATACTGTCAACCAAACTTGACGCAGTGCTGGAAGACACGAAAGAGATCAAGGCGAGCGGGAAAGCTCTTGAGGAGCGTGTCAGGGACGTTGAGAACGAACAAGTTCGTAACAAAGAGCAACATGTCTCAATGAAACGTGACGGGGCCATACTCAGCACGATTCAGGCGCTAGGCGCACTCGTGGGAGGGGTTTTTATAAAGGGCGGGGGATGACTGAGGCGCTGACATGAAGACATGTCCCAAGTGCGGAGAAACAAAACCGGCGGATGAGTTTAGTAAGTGCCGCCGAGCCCAAGACGGGTTGCAATTCCAGTGCAAGGCGTGTGACGCGGCTTATAACAAGGCATACCGTGCCGCGAATGCAGAAGAGATCGCTGCCAGGCAGAAGGAATGGCGCGCCACACACGCAGACAGGATCGCAGACAGGATGAAGGAATGGCGTGCCGAGAGCAGGGAAGAGATCGCGGTTTACAATGCGGCCTACCATGCCGATCACGCAGACGAGATCGCAGTCAGGGCGAAGGCATGGCGCAAAGCGAACCCCGATTATGACAAGGAATACCGTATTGGGCATTCCAGGGAAGCCGCAGCCCAGCACAAGGCGTGGCGCAAAGCGAATCCTGAGAAAGTGGCGGCCACTGAGCATCGTCGTCGAGCGCGGCAGGTCAACGCCACGGTCGAGGACTTTGACATCTTGGCTGTTTGGGAACGAGATGACTACACTTGCGTCTACTGTGGAGCGACTGAGGGTCTATCAATAGATCATATCGTGCCGCTATTCAGTGGCGGGGCGCACAGTCCAGATAATCTGTGCGTGGCTTGTAGGCGCTGCAATAGCTCAAAGTGTGCCAGGCCGCTCATTGACTGGCTGGCGACAACAAACAAGCTGGACGTGCTAGAACAGGGGGCATTGCTGTAGATGGCTGACTATACGGTTTATCCAGGCGACACAATAACGGTGGCCGAAAGACCGCCGATAATGCAGCCGCCAGTGGAGACGTTCGAGATCATCGACCGGATTGCCGAGTTCGACAAGATCGTGAACACCAAGCCGTTTCACCGGGACTTCATCAATAGCTTCGGCGAACTGTCTACAACCTGGCCGACGCGCAAGGAAGTGACGGGCGTAACGATTCATCACACGCTCAGCCATTCACCGACGGCGACGGCTGGCTACATCGTGAGGAGCAAAGGCTACCCTACCACGCAGTACAGCTACTGGGTGAGCGCCGACGACGGCTGCCCGGTGTATCAGTGCTTGCGCGACAACGTTGCCTGCTGGCACGACCATACGGGCAGGTTGCAGACAGCGATGAGTATAGGCATGGCTGGCAGCTTGCACGTGGTAAAGCCGTCGTTTGAGCAGATAGAGGCGTGCGCCAAGCTGTGTCGTGTGCTGATGAAGCGCTACGGATTCGGCGTCGATCAGGTCAAGGGACACAATGACCGCGCAAAGCTGGCTGGCGTGAACACGGTATGTCCTGGCTGGGACACGGCTCACTGGCGTGGCGAGTTCTACGCGATTCTCACCGGCGATGCTGGCGAGATATTATGGGGATGAGGCGCGCAGTCATCATAGACTGGCCCCACGAGACGTGTAACATCTATCCGGTTCTCGACGTACACGCAGGCTCCCGGGCCATGGACGAGAAGAAGGCGCGGAAGTACGCGGGGATCATAGCAGACGATCCGTTCGGGCTGGTGCTCGGTGGCGGTGACTACTTCGAGGCAATCGCCTCAAGCGACCCGAGATTCGATCCTTACGAACTGACGGACCCGATCACGTCCGACGGCCTCGCCAGCCCATTCACCGGCCAGATCAATCAGTTCAGCGACATATTCGCGCCGACGATTGGCAAGTGGGGCGCACTCATTCGGGGGAATCATGAAACAACAGTACTCAGGCATTATCATACAGACATGGCGGCCATACTCGCGCATCGGCTTGCGTGCCCATACGTCGGCGGGAGTGATGAATCCGGGTGGATCCTCATTCGTATGTTCCAGGGCGACAAGCTCAGGCAGCGTGTCAAGGTCTACATCCAACACGGCTGGGGCGGAGGATCAACCGCCGGAGCACCGGCGAATCACTTGCAGAAATTGATGATGGCCAAAGACGCCGACCTGGTTCTGATGGGGCACCACCACAAGACCATCACGCTATCGGCGACAGTCGAGGGTATCAACAACAGGGGCGTCGAAGAGAGCCGCGTGGTTTGGGGTTCAGTCTGCCCGCCGCTCGTCGGCAAGCACGGATACATAGCGAAGAAGGGCGGCAACAGCCCGGCACTTGGATACACAGTGGCGCACGTTCACCGGCAGCACGACGGCCCGACGATCATGGGCGTGGAGCAGATGGGTCTATGATATGCGCAGGCTATGCGCACATGCGCAATAACCGCGCAATTGTGGACAGATGAGGCGCATTGTGTGCCCAATGAGGCGCTAATGAGTCGCAATAACTACGCAATAATCGACGCAATTACGGGAACAGGAGTCATCCAGCTACGCACTGAGTTCGCGGAGAATATCCGATGTATCCCCCGAAAGCGAAAGCCGACTTGGGCAGGCCTGGTTTGGGGTGCAATGCTGGATGTAACAGCGCCAGCGGTGACAAGTGGGGTCATCCACGTGAGCGAGAACCGGTGCTCCTAGCCGCTGGCGCAAATAATTAGGATAATAGGCAGAAAGCGTAGATTATCTTGAATCGTTGCACCACCGGGCACTGTCGGCGTGGCGCTTATGACACGCTACGGCTGACGCAGTTGCGATCAGCTCAAGGCAGTTCGGAGTTAGCAGTCACGACGGAGGCGACCGTCGTTCTCATCGGTAAAGTACCCTAAACACTCGCCAAAAGGGGAAATGAAGCTGCTGCGAAGGCGATGCCGTGAAATGACTGCAAGCAAGGTGAAAGACTTGCACAGTGCTCGGATTATTACCCTGGGGCGGGCGGCAGTCGTAGATACGTCTGCTGGTACCAACCCGCCCCAAATGAATGCCCTGGATGTGGGCGGCGTGGTGGGAACACGCATGGCCTGCTCAGACCATCGGCACAGGCTCGAAGCCAAGTTGCCCCGACCGTGACCAGGTTCAAATCCTGGCCCGCATCCAAATTAACACAGCTACCTGCCCAGCGAGGGGGTTCCGTCACTAAAACGTATGCCTGGGGTTGCCGGAGTAAACCCGGCCATGATGGATAGGTCAAACCTATCGGGCGTCCTGGGCCTCCGGAGGGGAACACAGGTGCATCAGGCAGGACTAGCGACCTGGCGGCAGGTAGCATTTTGAAGGGGGGAACATGAAGCGCACCGGCAAACTGGCGGACGGCATGATTGAAGCGCTGCTGACGCCTGACGAATATGAGTCGGTCCGAGAACTACCGCCGCCGCCAGTGTGTCTTCTGTGCGGCAAGCCGAGCAATTATCTGATGCGCATTGGCTACGAAAGCAAGTACGACGAGGATTGGATTTGTCCGCAGTGCTTGGATGCCATGATCGATCTTCTCAAGTCAAACAGGGGGTAGAGTGACCGACAACCTATTAGTCAACTCAAATTTCCAGGACGCCTACACGTTCCCGAGCGAGGGCAACGAGGACGTTGTGATCGTTCGTGGCGGGCTGATACCGTATCGTACGGGGAATATTCGCGTGCCTGTGGGTTGGAAGTGCTTTACCTATGATAATGATAGGTATACTCAGATCGAGATGCGCGAGGCGAAAACCAAAGAACGGCTATTCGATGGGCATCCGTCGCTACTGTACTTCAAGTTCTCAGCTCCATACAAGGCCGGGCTGATGCAGACAGTTCACCTACAGCCGGGGTGCTACGAGTTCACGGCGCAGGCTCACGGCTGGAACAACCACCCGATTCCCGGAAGCGAGCCGGGCGGGCCATATGCCAGTTGCAGAGGGAATGGACTGTGCTCGATGGGCGCGTGGTTCGATCCGTTCTATGCGCTTGAAGGCGACCTAGGAGATCCAACCGGCGATCCTTGGCATGACGCGCCACTCAATATGGTGTTTCGCGTTGGCATTGGATTGACTGCTGACCCAACTAGCGCGACGATTGCGTGGGGCCGTGGCGCACACATCTACAACGTCTTCCACAAACTGCCTGGACAACAGATCGAATTATACGAGCCGCGGGATGTAACAGTGTTTATCGAAACCACGACCCGCTGGAAGTACGAAAACATGGATTCGTACATCGGGGCTGCCGCGCTTGAGATCGTCGCCAGTCCCGGCCCAGACCCCGAGCCTGAACCGCGCGAGTACGAGCGTACAGTTCACCTGATACCGCAGGACACGACACTGTTGGAGTTGGCAGAGGTGGTCGAGGTGGCCGCTCCACGGAAAGAGACGATCTCCTGGAGTGCTGATGATTCAGTTATCAACCACCCGAACCTGACCAAGCGGACGGTTCACGTGTGGGATGTTGAGAGAATCGCGGGAGCTTCCGGTGCGCTGGCACAGTGGATTGATAAATACTATCCACCACTGCCCAAGCTGGTGTACCACGAGTTCACGACGACCAAACCACCGGAACCGAAGCCACCCACGCCGACAGAGCCACCTACGCCAGCGGGCTACCGCAACTACATGGGGCCACACCTGCAAACGATGGTGCCCGGCTGGGATACATATATCGAGAACGCGCATCCAACGTGCGCCAAGGCATTCTCCTGGAATGACGTTGCTGGCATCAAGACACGGTTCCCCCGCCTGCACGTCATAGGCCGGCACTGCACAAACAACTATGGCGACACACTTGAGAACCCTAATCCCGCACAGGGGGCAAAGAACTGGGTAGACAAATTTCGGGGGGCATTGCATGAGACGTGTAATCGGCTGGCTCCCCTGAACCTGAGCAAGAACGAACCGTGGTTCTATGTGGAATCAGTCAACGAGGTCTACCCGCCAACGCAGAGAGCGGCGACATTTGATCTGGCGTTCATTCACGAGCTGGCGAACACCGGGCTCCCGATTGCGCCAATTGTCATGACCGCCGCTGTAGGCAATCCACACGAAAGCGAGTTTGATCTGTTGCTGCCACTGGCGAGGGCATGCGCTGCTGCCAAGGGCGCATTCGGGTACCACGCCTACTGGTATGCCAACGCGCGTGAGTCTGGGCTGATGCCATATTGGCAATGGCTGGCCGGGCGCTGGGAAGAGATCGACAAGGTGTTGGTTGCTAACGGCGTGCGCGTCAAGTGGTTTTTTGGTGAGACAGGTGCGGTCGGTGGCGAGTTCGTGCCGGCCAGCGCACCGGGCGGCCTGTATTCTGCGTGGGCTGTCGACCTGGGGCCGAAGTGCATAGAACAGGGGGGGATTGTCAAGCCCGTGTCGGTCTACATTCCAAAGACACAGCGCGGCATGCCGCTAGTTACACCAGGCATGTTCGCAGCGGCGACGGCGCAACAGGACGGCGGATTCATCCTTCTGCCCTGTGATGGCTGGAAGTCGAGCAAGTGCTACGGCGGGGACTTCGGACGGTATCTCGACGATCAGCGCACCTTCAATGTCCGGACATCAGAGACGCTTGCTGGCCGCGAGAATCGCGTGCTAGGCGGTGAGCCATTTACGTCTGGTATCGGTTGTGGGTGGGATTCATTCCAGCTTCAGGCAGCGGAATGGCGAAGAATGGAAGCGTTGAAGTGACCACAAGTGACGAGTTCGACGAATTGCGCGCGGCACTCGATGGTCTGAGGGATGCATCGTATGGACCATGGCTAGACGTGCTGTGCAGATGGCTGGCACGGCTGCGGCAGAAGTGGTATCACCTGGGGATGTGGCGCCGTGAGGCATTGCGTTGGGAAGGTATCGCCAGGGATTACGGCGAACGGCTAGAGGGCCTCGGTGATTGGGATTGGATCGGTGCATACCGATCCGCTCGTGACGCGGCTTGGTGGGAGCGATGGGATGAGTAAGATGAAGACATGCACCAAATGCGGTGAGGCCAAACAAGCCGATGAGTTCTACAAGAGGCGTAGGGCGAAGGACGGGCTACGGTGCCAGTGTAAGGCATGCGACGCGGCCTATAAGAAGGGTTACAACGCCGAACATAAGGAAGAGAATGCAGCCAGGAATAAGGCATGGCGTGATGCCAACCCTGATAAGGTGGCGGCATACTGTGCAGAGCACGCCGAAGAGATCGCGGCTCGGAGCAGGATATACCGTGCAGAGCATGCAGATGGGGTTGCGGCTTATGGCAGGGTATACTGTGCTGACCATGCAGATGAGGTTGCGGCCAGGATGAGGGAATGGCGCCAAGCTAATCCCGAGAAAAAGGCGGCCTATAAGCATCGCCGTCGGGCTCTCCAGCGGGCAGCCACAGTTGAGGACTTTGACATCGTGGCGGTTTGGGAGCGCGACAGCCGCACTTGCATCTATTGTGGCGCGACTGACAACCTGACAATAGACCACATCAAGCCGCTGGCAAAAGGTGGCGCACACAACCCCGACAATCTCTGTGTCGCTTGCTTGAGCTGCAACAGCTCCAAGAGGGCCACGCCGCTCATTAGGTGGCTGGCGACAACAAGCAGGCTGGACGTGCTAACACAGGGCGGATTGCTGTAGATGAGTGACAATGGGGGTGGTCTGGCATCGACTCCGGGAACAGCCGAAGAGCGCCCGGAGAACAGCGGTTCGAATCCGCTCACCTCCACTGAGGTTGTAGTTGCCTGAGCGCGCCGTGTTCATGGCGTCACTACCCGCTATTCAGAGCGCAATCAAGCGGGACGGTGGCGGCAACGGAATGCGCATTCAGCTCGACATACCAGAATCGGAAATGGCGCAAGCGGTAAAGATGTTAGCTTGGACGCAATGCGTGTGGAAAGTGACGATTGAACCACAGCGGAGAGGCGAGGAATCAAAGGTGGTACGCGGATAGGTAGAGATAGGTAATCATTGTGTGTACAAAGAAAGAGCAGGTCTGGATAGAGGAATACTTGCAGTGCTGGAACGCCACGGAGGCGGCGCGTCGTGCTGCGTACAAGTGGCCCAACAAGTCCGGGCCTGTGAAGCTGGAAAAGTTCCGAGATGTTATTCAGGCCCGCATCGACGAAAAGGTGATGGGTGCTGATGAGGTTCTGCTCAGGTTGTCCGAGATTGCACGTGGTATATGGCGTGACTATTTGACAGAGAGTGGTGATACAGACTTCGGCGCACTGATTGAGGACGGCAAGGCACACCTCGTCAGGGCAATCAAGGAAACGAATGCTGGAAAGACAGTGGAGTTCTGCGATATGCAGGCTGCGCTTGTCCAGATTGGCAAGGTGCACGGGCTATTCCGCGATGTGCAAGAGGTAACAGGCAAGGACGGCGGGCCGATCAAGACAGAGGCGGTAGGCATTGAGCAATCAGAGCGTGATCGAGCAATCGCTGCACTTGCTAACACCCTCACAACTCACGTATATCGAGGCGGTGGTAGCGGGGACGGCACTCTGGATTCCACAGAGTGAGCCGCAGTGGCAGGCATACTTAACGCCTGCCGACGAACTGTTCTACGGTGGCGCGGCCGGTGGCGGAAAAAGTGATCTACTGCTCGGCTTGGCAATAACGGCACACAAACAATCGATCATCTTCCGCCGCGAGTTCTCGCAGCTCACAGGGTCGACCGGCCTGATTGAGCGAAGCCGCGACATACTTGGCGCGCTGGCACGGTATAATGGGCAGGAGCACGTCTGGCGCAACATTCCTGGAGACAGAACGCTTGAGTTCGGCGGTGTCCAGTATGAGCGCGACAAGACGGCCTATCAGGGACATCCGCACGACCTCAAGGCGTTTGATGAAGTGTCAGAGTTCACGGAGTCGCAGTTCCGGTTCCTGATCGGATGGCTGCGCAGCACAGATGAAGGCCAGCGGTGCCGGGTCATTGCGACGGGCAACCCGCCTACGCGGGCTGAGGGACAATGGATAGTCAACTACTGGGCACCGTGGCTGGACGAGCACCACCCGAATCCGGCACTGCCCGGCGAGCTGCGCTGGTTCGCAATGGTTGACGACAAGGATATTGAGGTCGACAGCGCGGCGTCATTCCTGGGCGCAGATGGCAAACAGATCCAGCCGAGGAGCCGCACGTTCATACCGGCAAGGCTTGAAGACAACCCGTTCCTGAGCAACACGGGCTACAGGGCGATTCTTCAGAACCTGCCCGAGCCGCTGCGTAGCCAGATGCTCAATGGCGACTTCGCCGCCGGAGTTGACGACGATCCCTGGCAGGTGATACCGACAGAGTGGGTGCGCTTGGCGCAAGCGCGCTGGGAGCTGAGGAAGCAACCAACCACGCCACTGTCTGCACTGGGCGTTGACGCAGCTCGGGGCGGCTCTGACGCAATGGTCATCGCCAAGTTATTCGATAACTACATGCCTGCGCTGGTCTGCTATCCCGGGACAGCGGTGCCCAATGGCAAAACAGCAGCCGGACTGGTCATCAAGGAAATGCGAGGGGCGAAGTGCCCGGTATACGTCGATGTGATCGGAATTGGGGCGGCGCTATACGATGCGCTGATCGACGCCAACATTGAGACGTTCGGTGTCAACTTCGCAGAGGGCAGTGACAGGCGAGACAAGAGCGGGCTGCTGGCGATGCGCAACGTGAGAGCCGCGGCATACTGGATGATGAGAGAGGCGCTTGATCCGATTAACGGCGATGACATAGCACTACCGCCAGACAGCCAGTTAATGAGTGACCTGGTAGCGCCAATGTGGAGGCTGACGCCACAGGGCGTGCAGATCGAGAGCAAAGAAGACATCAAGAAACGGCTGGGGCGATCACCGGATAAGGGCGATGCGGTTGTGATTGCACTATACGGCCTGACGAATCCAGCGCCGCATTACATAGCGTTTCTGTAGAGTTTCCAAGGGGGGAACTGATGAGCAGTGGAGATACGAGAACACTGGCGATATTGGCAATATTTGGTGTTGTGGGTATAGGCATTGCGATTTCATTGCTGCTTGCATTTCCGGTTATGATCTTGTGGAACTGGTTAATGCCCGATCTCTTCGGACTGTCTGCAATAGACTTCTGGCAGGCGGTTGGATTGATGCTTCTGTCCTCGTTTCTTTTCAAGGCATCGAGTAGCTCTAGCCCCAGCAGCACGTAGTCCGCGTGCCTATAGAGTTCCCTGGAGGGAAACCTGATGATTGGATTCGCGTTTACGTTTGTATTCCTGCTCTGCGCAATGCAATGCGTGGCGTTATCTGAGATTGAATCCATCTTGAAGTACCAAGAGACGATGCTGGAATTTGCACGATTGTCCTTTTGGGCATGCGTTGCTTCAGCCGTAGTTGGCGTGATTGACATGATTCGCACAACGCGCGAGTTGTTTTTCTAGCGTTCCCAAGGGGGGAAACCTGATGAGCGAGCTTGGGGAATGGTTGATGGCCATAATGAAGGAGTCCGCCACTGGACACGCGGCAGGCTTTCGTCTTGTATCTGAAGATGTGTATGTCGCAAGGCGCGCCAATATTGATAGAATCCTCCTTCCATTGCCAGAAGTGGAACATCAATGGCGCACGGAATACAGGGGATTCGTTGCCGAGTCTATCAAGAGTGGCGTTATTAGGCGGGTGCGCTGATGCACGCGCTGTAGGAGGTGACATGGTAACTTACAACGAGGCTCCAATTGACGGATAAAATCACACTCCGACAGCGTGCGGCGGCGGCTCTGAAGGTGTTCCGCGGACGCGCCGACGATCTCGTCAGCGCATACGATCAATTCTACCGCAACGGCGGCGCACGGGCAAACGAGCAGAAGTCCGCACCATTCTACTGGCCGGCATTCCGCACAGACGTTCCGGCCTGGCAGATCACAGACTATGACTCATACGTCAACGACGGCTTCAACCGCAACTCGCTAATCTACGCTTGCATTATGTTCAAGTCGCGATCAATGACGGCGGCCCCGCTGACGGCATATACCGGAGAGATGGAACATCCAGAGATACTACCGCCAGACTCGCCGTTGTCAAAGCTGGTAGACCGACCGAACCCACACCAGTCGATGTTGGAGATGATGAGCCAGAACGTTGTCTACATCAACGTGTCCGGCAACTGCTACCAGTACCTTGACAGGAAGACGCCAGGGGCACTGCCGGAGGCGATCTACTCGCTGCGGCCAGACCGCGTGTTCATCGTGCCGGGCAGGAAGGATGGTCAGGCCACTCTTCGTGGGTTCCTGTATGTGCCAGAAGGCAAGTCGGCGTTCAGGAGTTGGACGCAATCGGAGCAGGAAAACTCGATTGCCGAAGGCCGCGCATTCCCGATTCTACCTGGCGACATGATTCATACCAAGTTTACGAATCCAGGCGATCCACTGGAGGGCATGGGCTACGGGCTGTCGCCAATATCACCGGCGGCACACTCGGCTGACCTTGACAATCACCTGACTGACTACCTGAACCTGTTCTTCAAGCATGGCGGGCTTCCTCCACTGGCGTTCTCATTTGCAGATGCGATCTCCGACCCCACGATGGCATACCTGCGGGAGCGGCTATCTGAGGAATACGGCGGGTACGTCAACTGGATCAAACCGATCGTGCTCGACAAGGGCGGCAAGGTTGACCGCGTTGGCCTGACGTTCGACGAGATGGGCAGTGAGAAGTTGGATATGCGAGATGAGGTGCGGATCTGCCAGGCGTTCGGAGTACATCCAATCCTAGTAAACGCGCAGGTTGGACTTGCGCATGCTACGATGGCGAACGCCGAGGAATTTGGGCGGCAGTTTTGGCACAACACAATGATTCCCGACTCGCTGCTATTCGAGGCGGATTACAAGTATTATCTCCGCGACGATAAGGGGAAATCATGGGCTGCATTCGACTTCAGCAAGGTCCCCGAGCTGCAAAAGGATGTGCCCACACTGGTTGATGCAGCGCACAAATTGTGGACAATGAGCTATCCAGCCAATGTTGCGACTGCCGCTGTAGGACTGGAAATAGAGCAGATCGTTGGTGGCGACATCAGCTACGTGCCGATGAACGTCATCGAGGCTGGCACAGAACGACCGGCGCCGATAGCATTCGGCGGTGGAAACAGTACCAACACAGGTGGCGACGATGAAGAAGGCGCGGCTGATTCGACGGCCGAGCCGCGGAAGATGATCGGGGCGGCAGACGCTAAAAAAAAAGGCCGCCGGGAGTCCTGACCGATCGCCAGCGCGCCAACGTTAGCAATCGCATCGATGAGATAGCACGGTCGTGGGAGCCGCGGTTCGGCGCAGAGGCCAACCGGCAATTCGAGATCGACAAGCGCAACATCCTGGCGCGGCTACGGGAATCACAGAAGGCAGCGCTGCAACAGAAAGCGAGCATCGGCTGGCGGCGGTTGGGCATTGACTGGGAGATGTACCTGACGCAGGCCGGCGACCGCTGGCGGCAGGCATTCATCCCACTGATCGAGGGCATAATCACAGAACAGGGGGCGCGGCTTAACAGCACCTATGGCATGCAGTTCGACGTGCGGAATCTGTTTGCCGAGGCGTGGTTCGACGACTATGAGCTCAAATTTGCCCAAGAGATCATGGACACGACCAAGGCGGACATGTCCGTGATCCTCCAGGACGGGATGAACCAGGGCTGGTCGATTCCGACGATGCAGAAGCACATCGGGACATTGTTCGAGCAGTATATGTTCGGTGGCCTGACCGGCGATGCCTTCGATTGGTTCTCTTCCCGGATGCCTGGATACCGGCGCGAGCGGATAGCGCGGACAGAGACGATGCGAGCGAGCAACGCGGGCAACACGGCATTGTACCGGGACTGGGGCGTTCCGCAGCACGAGTGGATAGCGACTAACGATGGAA
>Ga0307377_10005063_pt1 | contig 14214 bp, 8 predicted proteins | sample TR3MG_FD_202535 | JGI IMG/M metagenome (GOLD analysis project Ga0307377, IMG submission 202535) | Soil microbial communities from Risofladan, Vaasa, Finland - TR-3 | ecosystem: Environmental > Terrestrial > Soil > Coastal area > Acid sulfate soil | place: Finland: Risofladan, Vaasa | collected... | reverse complement strand
AGTTTCCATCTTTGTTGATAACACTGATATTGTCAATATTTATACCTTTCGTGTCTCTTTTTTGAATCGTTCCGTTTGGAAGTCTTTCATTAATTGTTTTCTTAGTTCCAGTGATTGAAATAGGAATGTCCATCAAAGACCCTATGCTCCAAGTTTCATCACTTCTACTTCCATCTTCATTGTAAGAGAACATTTCTATTTGCCCTCTTTGTCCTTCCTCGTCAGCATATCGCACAACTGCATCTGCTCCAGCAATAACTTCTTCTCTTTCCGCGTCAAGGGTTGCAGCAGATTTTTGTTGGATAGAATTTGACACTGTGGTTTGTTTTTTAAACCTAGAACTTAAAGTTTTCTTAATGTCATCTTTTGTCATGAATCCTTTTGCGATATTATTGGAAAAAGGACCTCTAGCTAAACTATCTGTTAATTCATCAATTGCTTTGTCAAAGCTTACTGTATGTCTTGTTCCGACCTGATAGAATTGACCTTTATCAGGGTTGAATCCGTAGCCTGTTTTTTCTCCCATTACATCATCGAGAAAGCTACCCTCTTGAATATAGTTTTCTAGCCCAATAAATCCATCGAGTTTGCTGAGGTCATTTTGAAGATCTTTTGATCTCCAAAGTTCTCCGCCTTCAAAATCTCCAACTAACTTTTTATAATCATCATAAACTTTTATAGTTTCATCGCTATATTCTAAGTCTCCAGAGGCTAAGCCTTGATCGATAAGAGCAATTCTATCGGTGATCTGATCGAGCTTTTTTCCCATGACTTCATAATTAGCCATCGTTTGAATGTACTCTTTACCTTCTTTTGTGTTCGGATTACTTAAAACAAGTCCAGTGTCTTTTCCGTATATCTCTTGAGCTTTATTGTAAAGTTCGTTTGACTTATTGTAATAAAGATCATTCAAGTTCTTTTGGAGACGAGGATCTTTTAATTGATAAGGATTTCCTGGGTCAAAAGGAGTCATTGATGAAGCTTTCGCTCTCGCTGCATCATCAATTGCTTTTCTTCTAGCAAGCATCGGATCCATTGCCATTATGTTTCCGCCTGGTACATATACGTTTTGAGAACCAACAATACTTCCAGAATATCCTCCAACATTTATGTTGTGACGAAGTCCTGGGTATAGTCCCGCTCCTTGAGGTCCTATTGCTTGAGGTGTAAATTGAGCATTATTAGCATCAATCAAAGACTGAGAATAAGGATCTGGTTGACCTGAAACTATCTCCCCTTGCCCCGGAGGAGAAGTGAACCCATCCAACTGTACATTGTTAAAAGAGTCAGGTGTAATATAAGACTCTAAACTAGGATTGTTTGGAGGGAGTAAGTTATCTTCTGGCTCCATGATTATCGATTTAAGTATAAAGGCATTGTAGATGCAGCTATCGCCATAGGATTTTGCTGTACATTAAGATCAACAAAACCTTGAGGTGATATGCTCATTCCTGTCACCCTGTCACCAACACCTCCTCCTGATCCCATAGGGGATGCCACAGGGGTTGACCCCACGGGGGTTGAAGGTTGTACTGAGTTTTGGCTTGCCGCATTTCTGTTTTCCTGAGATCGCTTAATCATTTGAGCAACCATATCCATTGTTGTAGCTGCTCCTTGAGGTATTGTTTCTGTGCCTCCTTGAGTAGCAAGCAACGCTTGTGAATTTACATTCGAATCAGTTCTTGCCTGAGCATTCTCAGCTGTGTATTGAGATCTATTTAGAAGTCCTAATTCCAATCTTCTTTGAGCAATTCTTGAAGCTAGGCTGCCAGCTGCCGAATCGAAATAAGGCATTCTTTGAGCTGCTTGAGCTACAGCTTGATTAACTCCTGACTGAGTGCCTCTTTGAGTCCTTAGAAGAGCGTCGAGTGTTCCTCCAACATCTCCTCCAGTTACTTTTGATATTGCATTCTGAGCTGCTCTACCAACATTTTTTTGTTGTGAAATGTTCTGCTGAGTAAGGCCATCTGTTCCTGCTGATAAGTTTTTGCTTATCTGCTGAATACGAGCAAGTCTTTCTCTTTCCATTGGATCAACCTCTGGAATTTCATTCGATTCATTGGCTTTCTTTTGCTTTAAAGCGCCTCCAATACCTCCTATCAAGGCTCCTGCTGCTGTACCTATAGCAGTTCCAGGTCCTGGTACTAGGGATCCAAGGGTTGCCCCCATTCCAGCTCCGCTTGCTGCTCCAGCTCCAGCAGCTCCTAAGTATCCATCTCCAGCCATATTACTTCATTTGTTTAAATTGAATTACAGAACTAACCACTTTAAAGTCTTCCTCAAAATTATGAAAAATTTTGAAGAAAATCAATCTGTATTGAACCCTATCTCTTGTTGGCGAGACAGAAGCTTCTTTTCTTGGTATCTGTCCGAACCATCCATCATACTGTCTAAGGTAAGAAGGCCCAAACAATGATTCGTTTAATCTACACAATGTAGTCATTTCTTCATCAATAAAAGAAATTTCTGTAGGCTTCATTTTTCCTCTAGGTCCAGAATTTATCTCAATTGATATGAATTCCTTTTCCGCCGGCTCTATTATTGAAGTGCTCTGAATTAAATAAGCTTCAATTGGAGCTCCGTTGATTTCAAATCCAGAGTCTAATAAAAACATCTCTCCATCTCGGAAACCATAGTTTTTATTATCAAGAGAGGTATAGGAGTCAAAATTATAATGGAACCTTCCAACCCAATTCGACTCGTTTTGATCATAAACAAAACATCTTTGAGTTCCTTTTAATACTGCGCCAAAGAAGTCTGGAATCTGAAGCCAATACTCATTATTGTTCTTATTATAGAACCCCTCCATGTGCTTTAGATAACCTTCTCCAATGTTTTCTAAAGAGGAAATAGTTCTAGCTCTATATTTTCCCTTGAGAATATTTTCAATTCTATTCTCAGTTAATCTGAAAATTGAGTTTCTGTTTGGGAAGAATAGTGATTCTAATTCTATCTTTCCACTTTCAGAATTGAACTCCACAGATCCTTCCGCTGCCCCCCTCCACATTTCTCCATAACATCCAATCTCTTTTGATATCCAATACTCTCCACCAATGAAGGTGTCTATAGAAGTTGTAGTAAGGTCGTTCGCATCTAAGTTTGAGAGTATGCTCTTTTTTGTCAATAATAAACAAATTCCTGAGTTTGTCAGTGCATATAAATTATCTCCTTTTCCGCCGGTAGTAGCACTGTAAGCTTTCTTGATCGCTCCGTTGTCGTCAGATATAAAAAACCTATTAGTTGCAGGAAATGTTTTTAAACCTGGTGAATCTTGCTGATTTATCGCTCTTGATAAACTCCAAGCTACTCCAGTGCAAAACATATTTTCCTCCTTGAACCCTACTTTTGGTTTACTGAAGAATATTGAAGGACCAATAACTGAATAATCAAGATTGAACTGTTGACTGAATCTAAACCCTCCATACTTCCAGATCGTATATTCTTCAGGGTAATCATCGAAATAATCCAAAAACATATTGTTATCGTCAGCGATGTCATCTGTGACAGCATCCTCAAACGAAGAATCGTTGAATCTGTTCGGTCGCATCACATAGTTTGTTAATGGATAGAATTCCAAAGGGAACTCGCCATTAAACGAAAAAGAAGAGCTAGTTATACTTTCAGCAGCATACATTACAATCATCTGCCTTAGATAACCTAGACTCAAAGTATTGTCGTTCTGTATTTTATTTGCGCCATTTGTGTTTCTAACAACATAGTGACGAGGATTCATTGTGAACTTGCGATAAGGAAATCCAATATTAAAATCAAACTGCTCTTCCGTTTCAGACTCAGATGCGTCTGCCTCTTTATCGATGGGGCAAAAGGTATTTTCACCAACCACTGTGTCTCCTCCGAAAAACTTTACAGGCCTAGTCTTGTCATACTTCACAACTACTCTTTCATCCTCTTGAGGGTACGAAATTGAATCGTCAAAGTTTAAGAATATGTTCCCTTGAGCATCTTGGCTGTGAGTGTATATCCCAACTACTGTTGCGCCTCCAAGGGTAGTATAAAAACCATTCAATGAAATATCATTAATGATGACATTTACTTCTGCTGGAGTCTTATAGGTTACATTAAAGAATTTTCTTTCATTCTGCTGATCATCAACTAAATAAACAAAGCTTTCTCCTCCACTATTAAAGCCAGAGGCAGTTAAACTAGGGATACAGTCCTCCCATCTTTCATCTACCAATTCGAATGATTGACCCGCTGTGCTGTCGCCAATACCAATAATGCTTTCAATTTTTTGATAATGACCAGTTGAATAATAGTTGTTGATATTTAGATCCTGAACTTCAGCTCCTGTCCGTATGATGTTTATTATGTAAAAAGGCTCAGTGAAGTCTTTCATGCCCTGGTCATCAAAATCATTATCCCCGCTTCCTCCTGTGCTTGAAACGTTGTATATGCTTTCAACTGTCTCGATCTCATGAAAAGAAGACCTTCCATCTGAAACAGAATTGAATCCAGCTACGTCAAATATCTTTTCCCCGCCTTCAGGGGTGTTAAATGCTCCCTGCCCAGCATTATTGTTGTTTCGGTATCTATTATAAGCCACAAGTCCTCCAACTCCCATTGAGCCTGATTCATTTGGGTTTATTTGTCCGTTGTCTCTGATTACTCTAGCATAAGTAACCATATCAATTAATCTGTCTCTATTAGTTGTTTCAAGGTTTTTTTCAAAACCGTAAACCTCTGAGAAGAAACCTAATGGAGAGCTAAATTTAACTGAGTAGTTTTGAGGGTTTGACTGTATGTCGTCGAGAAGATCTTGACTTACGATTCCAGATTCTATATCTGGAGAATGGAACCAAAATTTCTTTTGGCTTTTTGTCGCGGCAGCATTGTTTTGGAATGTTCCGAAATCTCCCTTCGTTAAAGAATACATCCCTATTCCTTGGCAAACAACTCTTCCTGCTCTCTCTGACCTTACAACAGAAAAGCTTTTCGCCCAAAATGGCAGATTATCAACTCCTCCAATAGCAAAACCTCGGCTATAATAATTACATCCAAAACCTTTTGGAGCGTAAGCATAATCAAAGTTCGAATCGGATACTCTAGGATTCACAACGTAATTGTGACCTTGAGTGTTACTGTCATTGTCTTCAGTAGGAGTGTATGGCTTATATCCAATTTCCTCGCTTTTTACTGTCCCCCCAAATCCTGCATCGGGTGAGAATTCGTTTACGTTCCCAGACCCCTTACTCCCCTTTTTCATTATGTTTTTAAAGGATGCTAAGTCTGTTTTTTCAACCGCATCTTCATGGTCGAAAACTTCAAAAGTGTTATCTGCGTTGGAGTCTACAGATGCGGCCACTACACTTCCTGTGCTCAAATCTATACTGTCAGAAGATAAAGGAGCTCTTCTTGATGGCGCTTCAATATTCTTTAAGTCGTCATCCTCTACAACAAAACCAGATCCTCCGTATCCGTCAAACAAGTTTACAGCAAAAGAGTATTTTTCATTACTTGCGTAATTCTTTTTGTAAGCGTGATTTACAGGACTGTTAAATCCAATTTTACCAAGTGAGTCAACCACTGGTAATATTTTGTTTCCATTATACTCAAGAAAATCAATTTCAGCGACTTTGCTTGGTGTTTCAAAATTCATTAAAACAACCTTCTTGTCATAATAACGAATTGTTTTTGCTTTTGCAATAGCGCCTAGCTGAGTCAACTCCTCGTTGTCTGCTAAAGTTTCCTCATCAATATTCGAGTCTTTCGGATCAATGAATTCTTCAATTGAGATCTGACCCGGTTCGATTGGTATCTTAGCAACAATGACTCCGTTCTGAACGACACTCACTCCGGCTTCTGAATTGTAAGAAATCCTTCTTATTTCAATGTAGTCGTAATTGTTGATGTTCGTAACTCTAAATTTAAGCTCTACACCATAAGATGTCGGATTCGCTATGTTGGAGTTTGAGCCGTAGGTTTTTATGCTGGGGAATTGAGAGGAAGCTGTAGATAAAGATTGCGTTACTGGTATAGCCGGAGTTAGTGGTCCCCAGTTTGTAGCATCTCCTTCTTCTGTTACATATCTCAATGAATATTGATATGAGCCAACAGGAAGTCCACCGCCACCACCTAAATTAACAAGCCCTTTAAATATCGGAATGTCAAGCGGAGATGTTAGATTGATGTAGTACAGCTCCGGATTGAAATCATCAAAATAAGTAAGCTCACCGTTTGCAAAGGCATCTTTTATGGCTTTAATATTAAATATCATTGGAGGAACATTGAAGTCCGTTAAGAAGACCTCTCCGCCAATGCAATTTTCATTTTTTGAATCTTGTATTCTGAATTCGTAAAGCCAAGGCATGTTCTCTGACTTCCCCATTACATTACCGTTTATCACGATATAAGGACTGTCAGCATCGTTTTTTTCCACCCATAATTCAAAGATGTCATCATTCACGGTAATTGAACACATGTTAAACCAATCTCCTGGGTATATGTTTGAATGCTCAACTTCTTCTCCTCTTATTTTTTCCCACGCACCTTTATTACCCCTACTTGATGAGATTCTTCCATTTTCAGAGTCAAAGTAGTTTCCTTTGTTTTCCGCGCCAGATAATTCTTCGTCAATGTCATAAATAGCTCCTTTACTATTCGTTCTTACGTCTTTTTGGTGGTGCTCAGTCTTCATTAATGATTAAGTTTTGACCAATACTCTTTTAAGTCTTGACGTTGTTTATCATTTAATACCTTTACTCTTCTTTCAGCTTTTATAGCGGAGCCTTCATAAGGATCCTTTAATTCCATCTCATACTTCCGAAGAAGACCAATCCAATGTGAGTATTCATTTGTTGCTACTTTTGTCGTTGACTTAGCTTCCAAAGCTTTTACCGATATCCAATCTTTCACGTATTGACGGAAAAACTGAGGGATTATAGGCTCTTCTCCGATATCTGTTATTAAACCGTTGTAAACGAGCATAATTCTTTCTCTTGCGAGACAAGACTCACTAAGCATTACTTCTCCGTTTTGCATCGAATAATAATACAATCCATTTGGTTCTCCACCTCTTATTTTATCTTCTCTTCCGTGAGTTCTTTGAATATGAAATAAGTCATCTTGATTTCCCCAAGAATCTCTGGCTACATATCCTTTTCCAGATTTAGAATTGATGAAGTGGTTTTTATGCCAAACATTTACCTTTGATTGTATGTTACAATCGTCACCATTGAAAAGATAAACCTGACGAAGATTAAAAGCCCCTTTTGGAAGTTCTAATCTTAATTTTTTAGGAATCTCAAAGGACTTATTGATCCTGTTAAAAAAAGTATCGAAAGACAACTCCTCTAAGCTTTGTTGTATTTGAGACTTGTACCAGCCTTCTGATCTTAGTTTAAAAGAAGAATCATCAACTAAAGCTAATACATCAGCTAGTATTATGTTTACTGAAACAAAGCTTTGTGGTGAAATATCCATGGCTCTTTATTGTTATTTGTTCTGAACAGTTTGCTCGTCAAGGTCGTTCACGCTAGTAATCTTTCCTGTAGGGACTTGTTTAACTCCCTCAGTGTCGATTCCATCGTTTACTCTTTCTTCAGGCATTAACATTACAAATCTACCTAAATCTAAGACTTGTCGCTTTAGAATTATAAGTAATTCCTCTGGGAAATTAAAATCTTGATCTAAATCAATTGTAGGATCTGTTATTGGCTTCAATGTAGAGTAAATTCCAACCTCAATATTCTTTGGGTTCACACACTCAATACCCACTAGGTATATGTACTGAGAAGCTCTGTACCAATACGGATTTGTAGGACTTGGTTTTTCGTATGGACTCATGTATAAGCGTTGAACTTCCCCAGGTGTTGTTCTAGTGAAGGTTTGCCTTGTGAACGGTGGTGGACATGTAGGCTGATCATCTTCAACGTAATAACTTATATACTCCACACCTCCATCTTGATCATAATCAAAAATACAAGTAGGAAGTAAGAAATGCTTTCGATCCTTTACTAAATTCGGATTATTACTGCTTTGAGAAGTTTCAATAGGAATTCCAGAGTATATACTCAAAAAAGCTCCAGAATCTCTCTTTGCGATATGCTGAGATAGAAGTCTGTTTCCAAACATGATGATCCAATGGGCCACTTGGGATTTCTGCAACTGCTTGTCATCAAACAACTGATTGAAATCCTTCATTAAATCATCTACAACCGTTCTTAATTTTGTTGCACTCATATCTTAAAGCATTAGTCTTACAATAGAATTAACATCCTTATCTGTAACCGAATAAAGATTAGTCTGATCTCCTTGCTTGTAAGATACAAAATTTAATGCCTTTTGATATACAAGATTGGTTAATGATTCTGGGAATTCAACGCTATCCGTCTCTAACTTAACTGGAGTTGGATATTTCAAATAAGAAACAGCTACGAATTCTTCAGCGATTGATGGTCTTATCTCAATCTCTTGAATAGATGAATAAGTTGTAGAACTATAGTCAGCGAAATTAAGATAAGCATAACTTTTGAATGAATTTAGAAGCTTATTGTTCCCCGCCTCAAAGATGTTATCTTCCTTTTCCTCCCACTGCTCCATCGAGAGTTTTTTACAAGGTTTTCCGGATCCTGTATATGAAATGCCAGGGCGAAAAAAAGATTCGTCATCACTAGAATAAGGAAATAAGGCAGGAGAAGAAATGTTCAATGATGGCTCTGGAGTAACCTTCATTATTGACCAAATTGAATCCCCAGATAAATTTAGATTTACCCTTGAGTACTTACTGGTCTGATATACCTTTACCTTTATTAAATCCCTTAAATTTTCCTCCGTCAACTTCTTGTCGGCGAAAGCCCTATTGAATACAGACTGCAACCATTCTACTGATGAATTGATTGCAGCCTTGTAATCTCTTTCAAATGTGTATCTATCAGAACCTTCAGCATCCAAGAAAGAATCCATTCTTTCTATTATTTTTTGGACCGCTATCATGTTCTATTTTTTTTTTAATTCACAGGGAATACCGCTCCTTGTGCTTTTACGTTTTTCTCTTCAGCAACATTATCAGCCAGCAACTTGTGTGTTATTGACTTCTTTTGTTGTGAAATCCCTTGATACTGCTCTTCAGCTATTTTTACAGCTAATTCAGCTCTCAAAAGGTTAATGTCATCAAATGACTCTACACCTCTTTGGATTGCCATTTGGCGAAGGTTGTTATAACCAATTCCTTGAAGGTAGTTCATCTGTTTTGAAATCAAAGTTGCTTTTTCAGCATCGGCAGTTACAGCCATTTTTACTTTGTCGAAAAAGTCAATCCTGAATCTTGTGTGATTTTTCAACCACTTTAGTTCAGTTCGACTCTGACAAGTATATGCAGAAAGATTCACAACATTAACTTCTTTTCCTCCTCTTACTCTCTTGGTAGATTGATATTTGAAGTTGATAACGTCAAACGGAGCCTTTATAGACTTCCCTTGTCGTTTATCATCAACAATAAGGTGCATTACTCTAGGACAAACAAAAGTTACTTGCTCCTCAATAGGTAAAAAATCATCTTCATCAATCTGGCTCACTTCATACATGTTGTTGAAGGTGAACTGAGCTGCCGAAGGTAAGCTTGCATTGTTATTGTTTGAATTCCCAGCGGCGATTGCTTTAATTAGCTCCTGCATTAAATGGTTATTGTTTCCGTCTGGAGATGACCCTTGACTGTTTAATTGAGCAGCCATTTCTGTTGCTCTATCATCAATCATTTTTTGAATCTCTTCTTTTGTCATTGGAACATCCTCCATTAATGGGGAATTCGACTTTTCGGCTCCTGTGCCTTTTCCTTTTCCTTTTGAGTCTTCCTCCTCGCTTACTTTTACTGCCATTTTGTTTTTATTTGGTTAAAATAAGCCGGAGGACATATCCCCCGGCCAATTTAATTAATTAGATTACATTCATTGAGAATGAAGAAACTGGATTGTTGAACTCCAAAGACAATTGAGCACGACACCACCAATCGATGTAGTCTTCTCTTGTCCCTTTGTTCATGTTGTCCGTTTGACCCATCTCAAGAGCTGGAATTCCTTTCATTTTTACAGGAGAAACAGTTTCCTGATCTAAAATGATAAGACGATTCGCCCAAGAAGCTTCGAAACAAGATTCCTCTCTCCAAAGTTCTGTCGGAACCAAAACAAAGTTTTGAGAACCTAACTCAACCTTCTTCAATCGAAGTTTAGCGACTTCATCGTTACCTTCATAGATAAGACCTGGTTGCTTGTAGATTTCAGAGAACAAGTTCAATTGCTGATCAGTTCCATAAATGAAACGAGTACCACCTTCTTGTTTGAAAGCTGTAGCGAACGCTGTGTTCTCGAATGAAGCTTTGAATCCAGCAGTTGTCGTTGTTACGTTAGCTGCTCCGGCGTTAACCATCGTAGGGAAGATACCTCCCATTGCTCTTGCAACATATCCATTTGCGATTTCGTACTCACCTCGTTCACCGTTCCACATAGTATTGAACAAATCAACACGGAGCTGTTTCATTTTCTCCTCTTTGTCATCGTTCATGTAGCTAGTAGTTCCTTGGTTTACGTATGTTTGGTGCTCAAGACGATCCCAACGACGAGCACGTAAGAAGTGCTGGATGTAGTTGTATCGAGTGATAACCTCCAAACGTTCGTAGTTAGAGAAAGTATTCATACCATCTCCTCGGATAGTGGACATTACAGGGAATTCGTCACCAACTGCAACAGCAGGAAGTCCGAAGTTTGTAATTGAGTTCACTGTGATGTCGTTACCAACAATAGATGTAACCACACCTTTTGTTCCGTCAGGATAAACGATAATCAAATCAACAGTAACATACTGAACTGAAGCAGCAGTCAATGTGATTGTTTGAGTTACAAAGTTACCTGGTACTGCTGCTTGAGCGGCAGTGATAGCATTTGCCTCAATTGGAGATCGTCCAAAAGTTTTTTCTTTGTATTCAAACTCAGTCGCTCCATACTCTTTGTATGGTTTTGAGAATAATACTTTCAATGCGTTGTATTGCGCTGGCGCTGCATCAAAGATTTGGTAGCGAATCGCTTTCTGGATCAAATCCGTCTCTAATGGACTGAAAGCTGAATCGCCTGAATAAAACGAACCTTCAGGGTTCGCATTAAGAAGACCGAACGGAGAGTTCTGAATTCCTGGGCTGTAATTAATATTAGACATTTTTTATTTTTTTAAGAGTAATTGGTAGGCTTTCCTAAACCTATGTTCTCTAATACCTTTTGTGCCCTTTCGCTTATATTCTTGTCTTGAGGAACTCCTTGACTCCCTACTTGAGCCGGTGGTTTTTCAGGTGTTCTCTCTAAAAATTGTTGTGTCACTTTTTCCTCGACTTGCCTTGACTTCTTTACCATTAATTGATCCACTAATTCAGTTCCATATCTAGCCATTGCTAGTTTAGTGAAAGCGTCCTCTCTAAGGTGTCCGTTTTCATCATAGAACTCATTTTGGATTCCTGTCTTTGTAAAGGTCTTCTCAAAATCATCAACAATGTTCTGTGGAGCATTCTTGTAGTTTGAAGAAAGAAAAGAGTCTTTAGCTTTTTGAACAGAGTTCACGAATGAATCTTGATACTCTTTCTGCTTTTGAACTTGACTTTTCGCGTAATTATCGATTTGCTCTTTCTTGGTAGAAAAAAGAGACTCAGCACTTCGAATAGCCATAGATACGGCTCTTTTAACATTTACATCGCCATCTGGGTCGTTGTACTCCTCCCAGTCTTCATCGGTTAATTCCGAATCAGGGATGATTGCCGAAACAAGGGTTTTCTTGTCGTAAGAAGAAATGTCCTTATTGTAGTCAACCTTCATTGTTGATAGCTGTGATCTCCAATCCTCCTGTTTTGTAAAAGCATCAATCGCGTTATATAAATCACTAGGCAATGAAGCGAAAAGATCAGTTAATTGTTGATTGGAAGTTGATACAGCTTGTAGCTCTTTCTCCTTCGATCTCCAATCTGAAACTTTTTCTTCTAAAGCTTTGAAATCGTCAATTCCGTGTTTTTGCTTGAGGTAGGACTGAACTTCATCTACTGTCTTAAAGTCATTTTGCGCTTCAATGGCTTTTCCAGATTCGAGATCAAAGTTACCTCCTAAAAGTTCACTTGTTATAAGATTGTCAGAACCTTCTTGACTTCTACTACTCTCTGAGTCTGGTCCGTTTGTTTTTCCGGGATCATCGATTGTAGATTCAGTTGACTCTGTTTTTTCTTCAATATTTTGCTCAGTACTTGGTACTGTTTTTTCTTCTTGTGATTGCTGGACTTCTTTGTTTTGACCATCTTTTATCATGGCCTGTTCCAAAGGATTCAGATTAGCATTTTGGGATTCTACTTGTAGGGTAGCTCCTTCACTATTAGATTTTTTCTGTTCTTGAACAGCAGCCCATTGAGATGCTAGTTCTGGATTTCCCGCGAACACAGACGGTATCTCAACCGTCCCTTCTGGTTGAGCATTTTTGTTTATTCCCTCGTTACCTTCCATCTTTTTTGGTATGTTTTGAAACAAATATATGAATTTTTACGTTAATCATCCTCCTTGCTCGATTTTTAACTTCTGCATATTAAGTTCTCCTGCTTTTTGTCTTTCCTTTGAAGCGTTTGTTTTATCTTGAATTCTTTCTTGCTGTGCTTGAGCATTTAGCTTATCGTTTCGATCTCTCTCCATAAGCCCCATAGCTTGCTGTTCCTGTTGTTGAGCCATCGCTTGTTCTTGTTTCGCTTTTTGCTTGGCAGCTTCAAGTCGTATGCCTGCTTGTGATCTAAGTGCTTTAGTTACTTCGTCTGGAGTTGATCTGTCATATAGATTAGAGAATACCTTATCGTCGATAAGTTGCATCTCGTAGAATATTTGAAGCATTTGGTTTGCTTGACTTTTCAAGAACTCATCATTATTCTCTCTTGTTACGAAAACTCTAAAATCTTCGTTTCTCAAGTCTTTCGCTAAGGTCAGCACCTCTAAACCATCGTCTCCTGCAATGACAGCAAGCTCTCTTTCATTGTCAATATATCTTCTTTTCCCTACTGTTGCAGTGTGCTGATGCACTTGAACATAAAGGTTTCCGATAGCTGCATAAAACGGCTCTTGCATTAAGGAGCCTTGCTGTATTAGTAGTTGAGTTACACCTACTAATTGATCCGATCCTGTTGACTCTCCTTTTAATGGTTCGTTTACACCAGAGGTGTCTTGGATCATTTGCCCTATCATAGGAATGATATTAAACATGGAATAAACTCCCTGTCCTGGTGTTGAATCATAGCTTCCAACTAAGTTCGGGATTCCTTTTCCGCGCCCTCTTACAGTTACCGGTCTTCCTTCTTTTATGTCGCGATAAATTTGATCTTGAGAGCCTGGTTCAATGGCGTCTTCATCAATTATAATTCCTTGACCTCCAGAAGAGTTAATGTGCTGCTCTGTAACAGAAAGAACTCTGTTTATAAATCGTTGCGGATCTATAGCATCGTCTATAGGAGAGAATATCTCACCATCGATATATCCCCATGTTTGGCATTTTATAGGAAACTTTACATTTGAAATATCATTGATTTCAGTTTCTTGATACTCTACAATTCCTCCCTCAAGATAAATATCGTAATGAGAAGTTTCTTTCATCTTCTCATCTTTTTTTCGGCCAATTAATTCTCCTGGGACGAAAACACAATACCTCAAGTACTCAGCATAAGAACTTCTTTTCTTTTTTCCATTTTTGAAAAGCCTTCTATTTTCTGGTGAATCTGGAGGGGTTATAAGGTCAGAGTCAGTATATCTAGGCTCGTCTTCTCCATCATACTTGTAGTTTATCCTCGTTAAATAAGGATATCCATATTCGTCTTCAACATAGCCAAATTCAAAATTATCGAAGTCTTTCCAAAAAACTTTATAAACTGGTACACGAGAATTGCTCATGACTCTAGTTGAAGCCTGATCAATAGTCATTGTTGATTCTGACTCTGTTGATGTGTAAGCTTCAATTGCTTTTACATCTTCATGTTTCATCTCTGGGTATATCTCAGCCATGGATGCGGCATCCATTGGATTTCGATACCACTTATAAGTTCCATCTTCCAAATCAGGTCTCCTTGCATCCTTGTCCCATCCGAAATCTTCAGATTCGACTACTCTATATCTTTGATCCCCAGCATGGTCGTAAGCTTCAATAGCACAAAGTCCAGATAGTGCTAGATTCAATGATATCTTTATTTGAGTTTGATCCAAC
>Ga0307377_10005062_pt1 | contig 14214 bp, 33 predicted proteins | sample TR3MG_FD_202535 | JGI IMG/M metagenome (GOLD analysis project Ga0307377, IMG submission 202535) | Soil microbial communities from Risofladan, Vaasa, Finland - TR-3 | ecosystem: Environmental > Terrestrial > Soil > Coastal area > Acid sulfate soil | place: Finland: Risofladan, Vaasa | collected... | reverse complement strand
GTGTTGTGATGTGAACATGATGTGTCTACAGAACAAGTAACAGAAACAGACATTTTCTTTACAATTGTCATACACTTTTGATCAACAAAAAGTGTCCCTTTATAGCGATTAAAATTTACTGCCAATTCACTTGATGGAGTGGTCGTTATACATTCAACAACTCCAATCATTCCGTCTTGATCTTTCCAATGAAGAGGACTAGCACCAAGTCCTTGTAATACTCTTGGCCCACAAACTATGTCTCCAACTTCAAAATTTCTAGGAGGATTTTCTACTACATCACAATCAATATTAGCAGAAAATAACCAATATGGACTATAGATGCCATCGTCGTCCTCACCAAGCATAAAAACTTCACCTTCATCACTGATCAAATCCATGTCTATTTGGTTGCTAAGTGGAGGAAATGTTCCATTGGCAACATCTTTTTTCCACACAATAATTAGATTAGTAGATGAGCGATGTTCTATATTAACAACTGTTCCAGATGGATGTTTAAAAATGTCTATCATTTTCATATCCTTATTCTAAGGAATAGTGTCCCCCAACCAACCATTACGGTTGGCTGGGGGGGATTACTTGTTACCCGTTACGCTTACGAGTTGCCCAAGCCTTGCGAGCAGCCTCACTGGCCTTACGCTTGCGCTCGTTCTCACGCCTGGTCGCCCACGCCTTAAGCGCACGCTCTCTAAGCTCTCTCTGTGTTGCCATTGTCTTTCTCCTTCTAACTAGTTAGGATTGCTACTTGAGCTGAACACCATTGCCCAACTCACTCTTCATCATCGTCTTGATCTTCTTCAAAACACTGATGATAAAACTCAGACTCTATAAGATCCGATTCGGTTGCCGGATCGTCAAGCTCTTCATCTTGATAAGCATAATGACCGCCACCTGTCATCGCTTCCCTGGCAAGATCCTCGATGTCAACATCTTGTGGATCATAATCTGTATAAATTGTTATAGATCGTTTCCAGATTTTTCTCATTTTTGTAACTCCTTAATATCATTGTCTATCATTTGATTTGTTTGATCATTAGATGTATTATAACGAGCAATAGTAATGACCCCAACAATCAAAAGAATGCCCAAGATCATTCGTCCAAGTACTCCTTGGCGATTACTCAAACAATTTGGACACCGATTGGCAAACAATGGTATCCTTTTAAAACAACTAAAACAAAGTTTTGTCATTCGATCTCTGTCCTATCTATTTCAAAAGATTGGATAAGAAAATTAATAATCCTTACCGCTTCTTGTTTTGTTTTAATATTGAAGTATGAATATCTTGTAAAGAACCCTCCCATATTTTTAAAAAAAGCGAGCATCACTTTTGGAGGTTGTCCATCCATATTTTGGTATTTAAACGCAACAGATGCCCATGGCCCTCTATCACTAAATATAATTACTTTGTCGAGTTGTTGGCGAAGAATCAAACCTAACTGCTCGTAAGTAGCTGATAATTCTTCGATGGTAACGGCCTTCATACCAGAAGTCTTCTTTACCACTTCATCTTTCATTCTTCTTCCTTTATATATCCAAGTTGTAAGTCTGTGATTTTTTTGGTATATAGTATCGTCGGCTCGTCTGGTTTGTGTATTTTTCCACGAGCATCGAACACCTTGAAAGTAAATCCACTTTGTGTGCGCTCGATACAAAAGCTGTGATGCTCATCAAACCTAAACAATACCTTATCATCAGCTTCTATAGACCACTTATGTAGAGAGTTTGTCATCTTCCTTTTCCGGCAGAACCAAACCAACCACATCTTCCGCTTCAACAACATCATAGGTCTCTGGGAAATCAAGCCCAAGAGAGTTTGCTTTATGTGCTGGGTATACAATTGTAGATCCGGCGGCTAATGTCGAACCACCATCAGAAAAAAGATCGGAGGCGAACAAAGAACCCATACTTATAATCTGTCCAGTAACATATACTTCGCTACTGCCAACCACAACAAAACCTTTGCCGGTAGACTTTTTATCTCTGTTCACCACTATTTTACTTCCGAAAGCATAAATTTTACTCATCGATCGCTCCTTTTTATGAAATGATTCCCGCAATTTTCTTACAACCGCAATATCTATTTTTGCTCTACAGAACAAACAGTACCACTGTTCTGTGTTGTCTTGAAATAATGCTCGATGTAATCCATCATTACAGTTCAATTTTCTATCCTACTAATTGCTACGTTGATTGGTCTAAAAATCGCATCAACATTGTTAACATCTTCTACTAACGAAAGCACGCCGACCATCATTGTATTTGTGCCCTTACAAACACGAAGTATCTTTAATACTTCTAATTCTATATCTTGTTCTGGAAAAACAAACAATGGACGATGCTCTTGTTCTAATGTATTATAGAATACAATTAAATGTGATGCTCCCATATTACGGCCCTGTTCAAACCATCCTTTAGCCGCTTGGCAGTCCTCCATCCACTTCATTTTTATTTTCCAGGTGGCGTTGATTCGGCTTTTATATAAAATTCATATGTCGAGCCGTCTGTAGAAACACAGGTACATTTGCCAAATGTGCGATCCCAATCTCTCCAAAAAAACCGTGAGCCCACATTGTTTTTCTGTTTATTCTCACATGTTGCTTGGCATTTTTGTTTAGTAAAGTCGTAACGTACACAACCAAAAAAACAAAGTGCTAACAAACATAGAATATATTTCATTCCTCTTCCTCCGGATATTCTTCTAATTCTTGTTCTTCTAACTCTTGTTCTTCTTTATATTCTTCTTTACATTCCTCTATGTAATCTAAGGTCGACATTTTACGTTGTCTTTTTTCTCGCTTGTCTTTGTGGAAGCCGCCACGACCAGCAAACTTATTATCCAAGCGGCTAATCCGTTTCATCTCTTTAATTCTGTCTATTTTAAGTTTCTGTGGCCTCATATGATTCTTCCTGTTGGTGATTCAAAGACATCTTATTCACTGTCGTTTACACGATCAGTATTATTAATGTATTCAATTATCTTTATTATGCCGGCTTCTTTTAGATCTTCTATGCGTTTTTCAGCATGGCTAAGTGCTGCTTCTCTAACTGATTGTAGTTCATCACTTGGTATTTTACCCGCTGCTTCTCCAACCTTTAACAATATTTCTGCGGCTGTAAACAATGCTACAGTAGAATGTTTGAGTGAAAGGTCAAATGTCATACCAGTTCTTCCTGCTGCCTGAACTAAACCATTAGCAAGTGATAATATGTCAGCATCAATTAGCTTGTCGGTTTGTGAAGAAAGATCTTCGAATTCAATTTTACTCATCATCATCCTCTGAAAAAAGGCTTTCAAGATACTGCCACATTTTCTTTATCCTTGAATCAGTTTCATCCATATCAAATAGAGCGCCGTGAAAATCATTCCACTCTTTCTTATACATCTCTACAAAACTTGTGTTTGATCCTTTAGAAAATTCTATGTTGGCAATTCTATCGGCCAGTTTAATTATTAAAGCATTCTTATTTGCTCTAATCTTTGGGTAGGTTTTAGCATACCGCTCGCGCCGGTTACGACCCATTTCATTTGTCACAGCATATACTATATCAGCAATTTCTTTACCGAAATCATTCTCCAATTGGTAGTATGATATGTCTGTATCTTCAATAATATCATGAAGCCACGCACATATCTGTAGCTTTATATCATTAAAGCCAAACCTATTTGTAATCATCTCTACCTGTTGAAGATGATATGTATAAGGATGTGTTCCATATGCTTGCCGAAAATGCATCACTCCAGCAAATCTCTTCGCAAACTCCAAGTCTTGTATGGACATTTCACCACCAAAAGTTCATATCTCATTGGGGTAACCCTATCTGAATAACCATCAGAATAATTACCGACAGTAAAACAATCATGTTTCTGAAGCGCCTCGATTAAAGTATCAGGCATAATCCTTCTGTATTCTTGTTCTGTTCTTGTTCTTCCAATACATGATGCAACATTTACTATGGCCGTGGCTTCTGCTGTCTTCGCAATAACACTGGCCATTCTATCGATGTCTGGCTTAAACAAATGCTGCATCAAATCAAAATCAAAGAGTGAAAAACTCTGATCTGTTTCTTCTAAATAAGAAAAGATGTCACCATGATATATGGAGGCTGTAGAGTTAGGAGCAAAGCGGGCTTTAATATTACGCATAAATTCAAACATTTTTTTGTCCCACTCACAAGCCACAACATTATTACCATACTTTTGTATCATATATAGTAATTGATTTGCTGGGAGACCAATATATTTAGGATCATATTTGGAATCTTCTTGAAGAAACATACGCACTAATAAATCTATTTGTTTATACATTCCTTCCTTGCCAACCCTTGACCCAAGTTCTTCATATAGTTTACCACCAAATGAAGATGAGGCCATGGCAGTACGATCTCCGCTTTTAAGTTTTAATCTATAATTGTATAGGGCTGATGGCGAAATATTAATGCCATAGAATTCTAATCTTTTCTGAGCCTGTTCTGTCCAATTAGCTTTCTTCTGCTGACATGCTAGAATGTATTCCTCATATATTATCTGGTTGATAATCTGATGTCTAGCAACAGCATCGGGCCAATTCTTCAGCGGAAGGCACTTCGCACATCTCTTTTGCTCCGCCATTTTTTCACCTGACTTTCGCAACTTTCGAGAATCATTCGACTCTCATTTTTTTCGAAAAATTACTTGACGCCGAGCGATTCGCAGTTTAAGTTAAAATCAAACGCGCCGGGGATTTTTCAATTTAGTTAACCTTCCAAAGTTCACCAGAGCCGAATTCAATAGCTCTATAAAAATCCTTGTCTTTTTTCATATCGACCAAACATTTTCCACAGAAACAACCAAAGGTTGCTAACTGATTAGAACAATTATGACACATTCCTCTATACATTATAACTCTTTAAAAACCGGCTGAGTTAATACTGTCATTGTAGTTCTCTTTTTAGTCTCGGTACATTTAACTTTACCATATGGATCCAAACCATCTGGCTTAATTACTTTTAGATGTCCCTTTATAATAAGTGATTGATTAGTACAGCGATTACAGTTAGGATTGCCGCACATATAATGAACAACACCGCACCGCAAAATCTCATATTCAACAAGATCACAATCTACCGGCTTTATTACACACTCCCAATCCATCCTGCTAATTTTCATTATAGTTAATGGGCCAGTGCCATCTTTCCATTCTTCTTGTTCATATTGATCATGCCAAGTAATATTTCTATCATTTGTATAGCAATCTTCTATGTGTTCAAGATTTAGATGTGTCATGTAAGCTCTCAATAAAATCTAAGTCCCAATCGAGAATGTTAACAGATTCAAGGCCATGTTTTTGTCCCTCTCTTAAAAATCTAAGAGAACAAACATTACATGTAACTTGATTTAATTGTCTGGTAGTTTCTCTATTTTGAAGAGACAGGCCACATATTGTATGTGTTTTAGTTTTCCAGTTCTTTAAGTGTATGGTTTTCACACTCTTCTCCAATTAAAAACTCGTATCTTTTTCTTGCTGTTGGCTTTTAAAATCTCGTTTAATTCTTCCAACCTATGTTGGTTTCCTTCAACATCATCAAAAAAACATGGGCAAAGATATGTCTCGGATCCTTTTCTCTTAGCAAAAGTTCCATCAGATAATCTATACCAACCATCACCATAATATGTATATGACATTTTTACCTCCATACCCCGTGCCGGAATCGAACCGACGACTTCCCAAACAATTTGGGGCTTTACCACTAAGCTAACGGGAAAACCAACAATTAGAATGTATATTGCCTATGATCTGTAGAAGATTCATCAATTGCTACAGGTTCAACAGCAATTGTTTCTGCCTCAACCTTAGCCTTAGCAACTTCAACCTTAGCCACCTTTGTCTTAACAGGCTTCACAACAGCAACCTTCTTCTCAATCTTTGCTCCTACCTTATCAAGAAGTTCCTGGGCCATAACATCTCGCTGATCTCTTGTATAACGACCCATACAATACGAATTCAAAAGAGCATCCTTTACTACAGTGTTATCTTTAAGAGAATCCCAGTTGGCAACAATATAATCACCGACAGTATTACGTCTGCTTGAAGCAGTATCGCTAACGTTTTGTTGAACATCTCTCATATCATTAGCAAGCTTATCCTTAAGCTTAATAAGATCAACAAGGCTTTCACCTTCGATCTTGCCAGAGATATCTTTTACTGTTGCTTTGATTCCATCAAGCTCTAATAGAGCCTGAAGTGCCTGGGCTGCTTTCTTTTGCTTTCTTTCATCAGTCATTTTTGTCCTCCATAATTAGCGTTCCATTTTGGAACAAGTTAAACACCATATTGTTTAGTAAATTGCCCCTGCTTATTTTACCCATGCCAGGGGTCAACATGGTCCTTTTAATTTCACCTGTCATTTAAAAAATTACTTATCTAAAATTTCATACATTAAATAAAAACTATTATATATACGACAGGTTACCACGGGCAAAAGGCGAAAAATCCCGCTTGTAGGAACTACCTTCCGGTTAGGCATTCCCACTCAATTATTATATCCGTATTTATCTTATTTATTTAATCGCTTTAAATAAAGATATAGATATAATAACTGCCTTCTGGTTTCCCAGAACCTTTACGGACCCGAAACATTCCGCATCCAAGACCGAAAAAGCACGCAAATCAATTTTTACGCGCACGTAATTCTTTTATCTATGCGCATTACATTATGCTTTTTAATAGATCCCACATCTCATTTACTTTCTCATCGCTGTTTTGGTCTTTATTCTTTAGCCACTCATTCATAACAACATCTAATGTGTTCTGCCTAACCTGTGTTCTATAATTAACATACATATTATATTCTAATAGTGCTTTTGTTTTTGCTCCCTGTATAAGAACCTCGCAACAACTTTCTGCGACATATTTAAATGGATATCCTTCAATCTCAATATTGACCTCAAATTCTGGAGCACAATCTCTTCCCTTAGCTATTACCACAACACCAACCGTTCCCTCTGGAAGTTCACTTGATACTGTGCCGCCTCTGGCATGATGATTCCAATACGCATTTTCTTTTACACGGATAGTATCTCCTTCATTTATTCTCATCTCACTCCCACATATCAGTTTGTATGTCCTGTATCTGTTGCTCTAACCTATCGATATCACGATCAATTAGATCAGTGCTAAGCTCCTCTTCGCACAGTTGAAGTTTTTGATCGTACAGTTTATAAAGTTTCTGTTTTAAAAACGCTACCTTATCTTCTCCGCTCATTCGGGCAAATTCTAAAAACTTCTTATTGCTTCGAGCCTCTTCTTTGTTGCCACTTAAAAAGCGGACTATCTTATCAGCAGCTTGTGATCTTAACTCGGATGTTCTTGGAGAGCGACGACCTCCTGCTGGTCTTATCTTTTGTTCCGTATAATCTTTCAACTAAGCTCCCATCATCCGTTCCATCATACATTCTCTAATGTATGATCTTTCATCGGCTATATTGCGATCGACTAACTCCTTAATTTCTTTCAGTTCTTCGGAGAAGCGATAAAGATCTGTATTAATTTCTGGCATTACTCGTTTGCCATTACACCCATAACATGGAACATTATAGAAGCCAGACATATACATCTCCCTATCTTCATAACTCCAGTCACGATCCCATTCATCAGAAGTAATTCCATGAGCATCGATGCTTGGATTTACATGTGTGCCCTTCCCATTACATGTTGGGCAAACAACAAATTTCATGGGAAATGTAACACAACCATTTTCATCAATCAATTTATATGCTTCTTCACTCAGGTCATCCTTGAGATCTTCCTGAACCTCCTCATCACATGCTACCTCAACAACAACAGTCATTGTTTTTTCATCAAATGACTGATACCACTTGCTGGTATTGGCAGCAACATCCCGATGATCAAAGTTCATTTTTTATTCCTCTACTTTAACCGGCGCATTCTTACGATCTTCGATCCTTCTGGCCAGCTTAGCTCGTTCCTTTTTAGCGCCAAGACCCTTACCAAACTTCATATCAAGACGCTTTGTTTGTTCTTCAGGAGTCCTCTGGCTCGTAACTTCAAGTCGCTCCAGAGCACGCTCTTTCTTTGCTTCTTTATTTTTTCGTCTTGCCATTGGTCACTCTCCCATAATCTTTTTACATTGTTTAGGAACATGAAGATTAAAAACCTTAGTCCCTTCATGTAGATAACATGAACATGATATGATTGAATCATGATAGACCCATTCATAGTTTGAAGTAACAAGGATAGAGGTTTTCTTACACTCTTTATGGCAGTAGTTCTTTATACATTGCTCATATATATTTTCTTTCTTTTCATGTACACAAGCAGTTCTAATCAAACATACGACCAATAAAAAAACGGCAATGCCAAGAATTACGTTTATATTATACCATATCCATTTTAAATTACGTAACAAGCAGCCAACTTCAGCAACAGGCTTCTTTTGTTTATGCTTCTTTTGTTTAGGCTCCTTTTTATTTAACTTTTCCTCTGCTTCTATAGCTCTCCGCTCTGCTTCTACAGCTCTATAAAGGGCGGCAGAAAGATCATCTTTGTACATCCAATTTTCCAGTTTCCGGATTTATCCAGAAGTCACCAGTATCATCTACACACAAACCTTTACACCCACAGAATTTACAGCGAACCCAACAACAGGCTGCTTTAAACATAGCCATATCATCACAATCGCCACCCTCTATGAGTCCGTCAAAGTCTATTTCATGTTCACAATTAGTGATCGTTCTTGTCATCATCATCTTTTCCTACACGCTTTTCGACATATTCTTTAGCCTCTTTGGCTACTTTCTCAACAGCACTTGCCTTCTTGGCACCATCGGGATCTCCAATTTCCTCAAAGATCTCCTTGGCATCACGGCCACAACTCTCAGCCTCCTCAAGAATCTCCTTAGCCTCTCTCGCTCTCTCAATCTTCTCTTTACTCATTTCCCTTCTCCTTTGTTTTACAATCTCATTTGTCCAAAGCAAACTTTATGGTTTGGTGTAACGCAAGATAAAATCTGTCGGGATCTAATCGCATAAACTTATTTATCAATACGTTAATTTGTGTTTCCTGATTAACTATTTTAAAGTATGCTCCCAGCTGATTGATTTTATCATAATCTAAAACAAACAAAATAGATTTTACAATTTCCCTTTTTGATAATCCGGAAACGTTCATAACTTTTTTAATAGACTCTGGAGATATATCTATCCTAATACTTTCAAGTCTATCATCAATACCAGCTATAGTAAACGATTCCATAACAAAATTACTAACTTCTGCGGCGTTACTTTGTAATAGTTCCTGTAAAGACCACCTTTTTTCACCAACCGACAGAAACTTTAACAGCTCATCACTTGCATCTAACTCAGGAAGAAAATCCCTTGCCTTAAACATTTTCCTATTCATATCTGTTTTGTTGCCGGCCACTTTAAAAATAGTATCAATAATACAAGCATCAAAAGCATCCATAAAGTTTTTTGCTGTTACCAAAGATTCCATTAGTCTTCTTCCTTCAAGAGAAAATCATTATTAAGGATTTTAAAGGAAACTCTACTGCCATGAAGGCGGTTGCTTCTAATATGGTTTATGGGTCTTATAACAATTCCTTCCCTATTTGTTTTAGTTCCTTCATACTTACCTTCCGCCTTTTTAAGCCAAGCCTTTAAGTCAAGAGCCCAATCCTCATACTCCAAGGCAACGTAGTCAATGGGAATCATTTTAAGGTTATGTTCCTTACAGAAGATCTCCATTTGTGGAAGATTATAATATAACCCCTTTTTGAAATTAAAAATATCAAACACAAAGAGGTCTTTCTCCTTGAGGCCAAGTCTATTTTTCTGTATGCCCGGACCACAAACCTCACCCTGAATAGCAACGCCTTCTGGTAATTGATTGGCCAGATCATATTTATTAGCCATTTCATAATAAACATTGTCACCAGGCTTGACGGTTCTATTCCTGGAACACACAACTAACTCTCCATCTTTTTTATAAAATGTTCCTGATGTCCCATCACACTTAACAGTTATATAGAACGGATGACCCTGTAACTCATACAACAACGCCAGAGCCGATTGTAGTCTGATTTCATCTGTCTTTGGAATGAAGGATGGAAACGGCGCAGCTTGTAGGCCGGAATTGAAACCGCCACTATTTTGAGCCTCCACATCATACTTCTTGACCCCAAGGATCTTAGTCACATCGTCATCAATGTTCCAAGTATCTTTCCCAGTAATCTTGTTCCATATCCTACGAAACATAGTTGGCTTTGAGAGAATGTTAAGAGGTAGAACGAGGCCTTGACTTAAAGCTCCTCTTAATCTAATTGTTCGCACCCTAAACTTTCTTTTACTCAAAAAATTAGACCAGGTCGTATCGGGCAAAACAGAGTCGATTTCAAAAAAAACTATTTTTTCTCCAAGTCTGAACTCGTCTTTTTTTACTACGACTTGCCAACCCATAACGACAGCAAGTTCAATTTGATTAGCGTTCTCGATACATATGAAATTATCTATTTGCTGAACAGAAGCTAGTTTCCGTTTCATTGTAAAATTATCCTTAATTTTTTAATAGAAGAAACTCCCCAAAAACTCTTAAATTTATTATGAATGGTTTGACGACTAACACCATATATAATAGCAATTTCTTTTGGTTGTAAATTATCTAATATATAAAACGCCAACTCTTCTTTTTTTATTTCTATATAATTTGGATTTTTATTACCCATAAAATTCTGCTTTAAAACTAAACGCTCTGTGTCCGTAAGATTTCTAAGCTTTCCTTTGTGCGAATCAGACATTTTCTTTTTAGATTCTTCGGTATGTTTTTTGCCAAAACGATTATGGCATTCGCCAAATTTTCCAAGCATTGGATTTGTTGGCGGGCAAATTTTACGTTCTTTTAAGGTAATACTAATTTTTTTGGCCGTTTCTTTAGACATATGGGAAGGATGACCCCTTAGAGCAGAGGATATTTTTTCTCGATGTTCTGGGCTTAGTGGCACGCCTCGTTTCATATCGGCAATTCGTTGCATTATTTCTGGTGAATGTGCCCCTCCATCTCCACCAATTGTCATATTATATCCAAATTCACGGCTAATAGTATTATAATTTTTAATAAAATATATCTCACTTTCATTTAATTCTTCTTTGTTGTTACATTGTTTTAATATAGAAACAATAAAATTATGTGCACCATATTTTCTTACAGCATCATAAAAACATCTGTTTGTTTTATTTCGTATGTGTTTAAGATGTGTCTTTAATCTAAAACGTAGACTTTTCTCTGTTTTCCCAACATATCGTTTTCCATTAATATTATTTTGAATTTGATATACAACATTATCAATATCCAGTATATTTTTATCACATTGAAACATTACTATGATCCCTCCTATAAAATCATAGTAATGCCCGCAAATTAATAGTTTTTACCCATTTTTAAATTATTTTTAATAACTCCCTCTCCAAGATATAATATACCATCCCATAACAGTAGCCTGTTCAATCCTATCAGCACCAGGGATTGGACGAAGATCAGATACCACCTGTATGGAAACAAGTTTACGTTTCATATCACTCTACCTTATCACAATAATCAAGCTCACAGCTACCAAACTCTTCAGCGCATAGTGCCAAAGCTAGCCGCGTTGCTTCTATCTTCTTGAGATGTTTAGCATAAGTACCAGAACCATTACAGGTCCTACTTTCCTCACACCTTTTCACTGCCTCAGCGGTTGGCTTTGCCCAACAGATATATGCTTGCTTTTTAGATGCCGCCGCAATTTGAAAAGCACTAAAACCAAAGTAACCAGCCAGAAAAACAACCGACAAGATAGCATAATATTTCATTTTCATTCTCCTAACAGCTCCTTTTCAAGATATAACATATCGTAATTGCTATAGTGTTCTTGGATATCAGGACAAACATGACGGTGTAAAAAGATCGAACCGATGTGTGTTTCACCACACACATTACATGTCCGATCACCACCACGATTATTAAGCCGTTCCATTTCCCTATACTTCTCTATAACATCTGGCGAGCCCCAAAGGTATTTCATTTCAATCCCTGTTTCTTTATTGGCTTAGACATCCAATGTTCATCTGGGGTAGACGGATGATTATTTTTAACCCACTTGGCAACATTGTTATAGAAATCATAGAACTCGTTGAAATATCTAATAACAATGCCTTCTCGAATGTCACCAAATCCTGATCGCTCCAAACTTAAACTCGTGGTTAATGATTCTAATTCTGTTTCATTAAGGATGGTTCCTCTAAACAATATCGGGAGAGTTGGAAACCCAAGGCCCCACGCAATCTCCTCTACCTCTCGCCAGTCAAGCCAGCATTGATCTCTGTCATCTCGAACAGCAAAGACTATAAAGTATCCTGGAAGAGAAGTATATTCTATACTATGAACGGCGTAACACCACTCTCCAAAAACTGATATGTCTTTTGTAATATTATTCTTTACTGTTGAGTGTAGAGCCTTTGCCATATCAAAAGATTTGTGAGTAGGCCAACTTGAATGAGACCTGGCAAACACATCAGCACAAGTCATACAAAGATTAGACCCATCCATTTTCTCTGTAATAATGACTGGCAAATTAAGTAGGTGACTCACAGATGATAATGTTTTATCATCCGATCCTTTCCCTGGAGACCAAGGCAAATGAGGCATTCTGGGAAACTTTTTACTCATCAGGTTTCCTCACCAATCTGATCGTCTGGTTGTACTTTTCCATCTAAATAACATTCTCCACGCACAACTATCATAGTACCTTCTTCTTTTATCATTTTGGAAAAGAACTTTCCAGAATTACAATCCCAAGGATGTACTCTCAAAGAGCCATACTTTTCTATAGCAACCTTGGCAATCATCTTCCCAATGCCCTTTTTTCTGTATGATTTTCTAACATATACTGAAAAATCGCCAGGCAATTTCTCATGATACCAAGGCTCCATTACATAAACACCCCATCCAACAAACACATTCTGGTCATCAAAAACCACAAAAGTGTCACACTTTTTTCTTACCAAAGCCTTACACATATCACCAGTGCTACGTAATGATAAGCTTCTAAATCTCTTTCTGTCGGCAGGAGACCATTCCATATAAGGCTTATTTACTATTTTCATGTTTACATTGTAACTTTCTTGGCTGGCTTTCGAATCCAAGTGCCTGAAATATCATCAACTTTGTGTTGTATTGGCTTATCTTTACACATGATGTCAATAGAAATAACACCATCAGATTTAAAAGTGTTACCTTGTAAGCGCCCACAAGCTATAATATAAGCATTAAGTTTACATGTTTTAGAGATCTTCATGCCTTTTGATTCAAGATAAACCAGAGTTCCACATTTTGTTTCAGCCACAGTACCATTGAACAGCGCACTAACTGGCTTCTTACAATTCGAGTTAATTATAAGAAGCGCATTTGTCTTCGTGCCATTGTGGACAAGAAACAGATCTGTTGGATAGTCTTTAACAGGAAGCATCCAAGTGCCACTCATACTAATTGCCGCAGCTACCAATAATGAAAACATCTCTACCTCTCAATCTTTTGTTTAACTAGTTCTATTTCTTTCTGAGCTATTTTTCTACGTGCGAAATCTAAACCAACGGTAGCATACATTATGCTATTCTCATCTGGCGAGTGATATGATCCAATAAGGACATGTCCAATTTCATGAGCCACTACAGTTTCAAATCGTCCGGGCATATCATCTAAAACAAATATATCTCCAGTAGCATAAAGAGCAGCACCCAATAACCCATCAGAAGTAGTGATATATTGAGCAACATGTCTCTTCCAGTTAACATATGACGATGCTTTATGAATGGTTCGGACTCCATCTCCTTGCCAAGAAAATAATTCTGTAACAGAGATGTTATCTGTATACCACGAAAATGTTACGTGTTTTCCAGTAGCCTTCTCCCATCTCTTAAATGCTATTTCAATAGCATCTTTTTCATCACAAGAAAAATCACTATCAACCCGGAACACAATGTGTCTCTGTGTCAACACCTTCTGTACAATTTGACGATTGGTTGCTCCCATAACAATTACAACAGTCCAGCATGGAAGCAACACGAACATAGTCGTTAAAACAACAAAGAATTTTTTCATTTTATGATCCTGCAGCCATCATGGCCAGACCAGCTACAATCTGGCAGACGCCAAACCCAACAAGAGCACCAGTAATAACCT
>Ga0307377_10005061_pt1 | contig 14214 bp, 12 predicted proteins | sample TR3MG_FD_202535 | JGI IMG/M metagenome (GOLD analysis project Ga0307377, IMG submission 202535) | Soil microbial communities from Risofladan, Vaasa, Finland - TR-3 | ecosystem: Environmental > Terrestrial > Soil > Coastal area > Acid sulfate soil | place: Finland: Risofladan, Vaasa | collected... | reverse complement strand
TTAGCCATTGACTTCCGCCTCCTTTACTTGTTGTATAACCTGAGTTATTTCTAAATTTACTGGGCAAGTAACTAAACAACGTCCACAACCAGTACATAGAAATTTACCATACCGTTCGGGAAAATATCTTAGTTTATGAAGAAAACGCTGGCGAACCCTTTCTTTTTTTCCTGGCCGTGGATTATGTCCTGCCGCCATTTGGCTGTATTCAGTAAACATACAACTATCCCAATGACGAATTGTGGTACCCTGACAAGCATCTTGATGACATACAGAGATATCGAAGCAATGGCAGGTGGGACACACATAAGTGCAGGCTCCGCAGTTTAAGCACTTCTTCCCCAAGTCATCCCATAGAGGATGCTCAAACATTTTTTGAAGTTTGTGCGTTAGTCCATCCGTGTCTGCTGCGAGACAGAAGTCAGCGAGTGGCAACTTTTGAACCTCCTGATGAGCAAGCAATCCTGAGTTATCCAGAAGTTGAATTAGCTCTGCTCCTTTCGAGGTATGGGCTTTGATACCTAAAGAATCGCCTAAATCAAATAGTTGTAGATCTGCTTTTTCATGTTCCCGGTGATCAACCCCCATCGACTGACAAAAACAATCTGCTTCAGGTTGGCTACAGCTTAAGGCAATAATAGTTGTATTAGCTCTTTTGGCTTGATAATAATGGTCGCTAACTCCTGCTTGGCCTGACTGTGTCAAAAACACATTATCGAGGCATTCTATTGCTTGCATATCACAAGAACGAACGCCAAAAATGATGGTCGCTTCAGTGTTCATAGCATCTGAAAGTATTTCAGAGTCTTTCCCACGATTCTTATAATGATAGAGTTTTTCCGTTTTAGGTAATAGAATAGATTTTGGCCCTAAAGTAGTTTTTTTGTTCAGAAAAACTTCAACACCTGATTGATAGGGAACAAAACTGCTAAAATGTCCATTTTCAACAGGGACATATAACGTTGCATTAGAGGAAAAAAGGTCAAGAGCTCTGCATAGGTTGGATTTCTGTATTGTATGCATTTTACCATTTCCTCCTTAGACCTCAGTTTTTTCTGCTAATTGAAATTGACTGAGAGGCGGGGGCAATTCTAGGTCAAGGCCTGCATCATACGACCCGAATGAGTTATTGATTGTTTTGATCAATCGTTGGTTTAAACTCATGAGGGGAATACCGACTGGACAAACGCGTTCGCATTCTCCACATTCGGTGCAACGTCCGGCCGTATGCATAGCCCTAGTAACTGCAAAAAAGCCATTGGCGAAAGGTAGCGCAGCTTTTGTTGTCCATGGCTTTTTATGTGAATCGAAAATACACTCTTCGCAATTGCAAGCTGGGCAGATATTGCGGCAAGCATAACAGCGCAAGCATTTTTCAGCGTAAGCTCGCCAAAGAGTGACCTTTTCTTCAGACGGCAAAAGATCTAATTTTTCAACTCTTTCAAACCGCTGGTCAGATCTTGTTCCCACGAGGTGAGCGGTGGCTACCCTAGCACTAATTCCTGTAGGTCGGCTTGATTCAGGTAACACTGAGACCTCACCTAGGACCTCATCAGCGTAAACTGGATTGGGGTACCTGCACTCCAAACACTTATTGAGTAAAGGGAGTTCGTGAGGATGTTTTGGATCTATAACCTTTGTTTTATCGAACATCCCAGCACAGGGGATTCCAATGACCATGAGTTGTTCCTTTTTAAGTTGATGGTCTTGGATGAGACGGATAATTCCCCGACTATCACAACCCTTGACAAAGACAGCTACTTTTTTATCAGAATGCCGAAAATCTAAGAGATATATAGCTAGATTATTGACCGCAAATTGATCATAATAGAGCCTGTCAATTTCATTTTCATCTGTGATAAACGCAGGTGGGGTCAAGTACCATCGACTGCCTTTTTCCCAGCCAATAATGGTTCCTACAGTATGTGAGGATAGCAGTCTTTTGGCAATTTGGCGCATCTCAGTAGTCAACTGCTGATTCATAGCTCCTCCTTAAACAGCTTATTCGGCCCCAATCTTTTAACCTTCTTGGCCATGTCATTCACCGTTTCTCTCAATTTTTCGCCTTCCGTGCTCTTAATCCACCGTACGTATAATCTCTCTGATTCGATTCCCATAAATTCAAGAAGCTCTGTCATGAGTTTAAAACGACGGCGGGCAAAGTAATTTCCGCTGGTATAATGACACTCTCCAGGGGGGCATCCAGTTATTAAAACTGCATCAGCACCTTTTTGAAAGGCACGTAAAATATATTGAGGATTTGTTCTTCCTGCACAAGGAACGCGAATGCAGCGGAAATTGGGATAGCCTTCATCAGTTGGATTGAAAGGCATAGCGAAAGAAGGACTGTTCTCGCAAATAATACCAATGAGTAGAGGTTGCCAATTCGATGAATCAAGTGATTGAAAATCCATTTTTTATTTCCACTCCTATCCTGCTTGAACACAAGTGAAGTCAAGTTCTGTTAGGATTTAGCTTTCTTTAAACGGGTTTGGCCCCAGATTGCTAATAATAGTGGCATAAGCCCTTATCTGTTCTTGAAATTGAGTTTCTCCACTGGAGTCTTTACTCCGGGAGTCATGATGATTCACAAAACCAGCCAAAGCGGTATGAATCGCTTGAAGACACAGGGCAGTAGCTTTTTCCCGATCAGTGGGGTGAATCAAGCTCTGTTCCCATAAGTCGGTGATTGCCCATCGGACTGACCCTAAGGCTACGTTTTTTTGATAGGTTTTCATGCGGCTACCAAAAAAATCCTTGGCACAAGCCCCAATAACCCCATGGGCAGGCAAGGAGTTAAATTGAGTGCTAACTTCGTGCCAGGAACTTTCTCCACAGAGATGATGTTCAATTATCACCTGACCGAAACCTTGCTTAGATAGGTCGTTTTGCAATTGCTTAAAATCAATATATGGCTCAAGTTTTCCATTGCAGTCGCACAAAACAACCGCATCAGAACTTGTTGTTTTCACCGTGTCTGAACAAATTGTATCAAGCATATTCAATAATTGCGTATCTGTGGAACCGAGTGATTGACAAGCACCAGAGGGACAGCTAGCTACGCAAACTCCACAAGAACGACAGGCACTTGTGTTCCGCTCCGTAACAAATCGTTCTTTACCTTTAATGACCTTCTGAGTTAATGTAACAGCATCAAATGGGCATACCGTTTGACAGGTTAAACAACCATTACATAGGTTGGGATCCACTAAAACTCCCTCCCCCGTTTGGGCTGGCCACCCTAGATACTGAACTCGCTCATTTTCAAACCTCATTCTTTGTAAGGTTTCTTTTAGATTTTCTAAACGCTTCTTAGCAAGTAAACTTCCTTTGCGGAGTTGGCAAGATCCTTGATCACAACCTAAGAGCAGAACCCCGTCGATACCTGCAGATAAAGCGTCGCTGATAAGAGCTGCATTGACTGCTCCCATGCATGGAACTTTAATAACGCGCATGTTTTGGGGCAGGGCAGTTCCTAGGGCAATTTCCTCCATTAGAGCAGGGTAGGTAAGGGGTTCACAGCAAAAGGTGAGAAGAGTGGGTTCTTTACTCCCGTCTCCTTTAATGGAGCGGATTTCAGTACTAAGTTCTTCAATGCGTAAGTTCGGAAGGGAAATACATTGAACGGGGCAACTACCGACACAAATACCACAGCGTTGACAGAGATCTGGGTTCACCTCAGGATAGCCGTCAGCATTCAATGAGTAAGCATCAACTGGGCATTCTTCCATACAACGTTTGCACTTGTCACACTTCAGATAGTTAATCACAGCACTATGGGCACTCCAGTTGCCGACATCAGTACATTTCCTTAGTTTACTGACAGCTATTTTGATCCGATCTCTGGCAGACTGAAGCACATTTTCCCCGCGGTAAGACCATAAATCGAACTCACGTATAGGAAAAAAAGTACATGTTTGTTCAACTATTCCAACCTTCCTGATATGGGGGAAGAGCCTCTGACGAAGTGTCTCAGAGGCACAAGCTGCCACAACTAATCCGGACTCTTCTTCCCCTTGAACCAATTCTGAGAACTCTTTCATCCCTTCTATGGAACAAAGGTGATCGATGATGTGAACGCTAGAAATTTTCTTATTCTTATTTAGCTTTTCGGTTAAGCGTTCTAAGTCCAATTGAGTAGGTGCGTCTTCTTGGCAGTGGCAGAGCACAACGTCAACCGAGCTCGGCATAAACCTCTCCTCCTGACCAACCTTGATATTTATCTGTTAAATATGAGCCACTCAGATTTAATGTCAGCTGTACCATTGAGTAGCACAGCTGACAATAAATCAGTTATTTTTTAATTGAACTGTGTTTTGTGAGGAATTAATCGTCATCATCTTCATCGTCGTCATCATTAATTTCATTACGATTTTTAACAATAAAGCGTTCAACCTTACCATCGATATCGATACTTGTCCAAGTGACACGATTGGTACCCATCATAGGAATTAGTTTGGCTCCGTGGTAACCGATTTGATAGGGGACCCGGGTTTCAATTGCTCCTTGAGGACATACTTTCGTACAGGACATGCAATCCCAGCAATCTCTAGGATCACGGCAAATTGCTTTACCATTATCCCCCAAGGTCATTAAGTCACCTGGACAAACCTGTTCACAAAGGGGTTCTTTTTCAGCTTTGCAACCGTCACATTTAGTTATTAGTACTTTTGGTGGCACAGTGAGGATTCTCCCTTCTAATGTTTTTTCAATTGGTCGTAATTATTTTAGAGAGTAGGTTTAAAACGATCGCCAGAAACGAGTTGTTCATAAGGTTTCGTGAAGATCTCAATCTCTCCCGTTTCAAGGTTCATCCTAGAGTTAACAAAACAATCGAGTGTCGGATCAACTTCTGGATAATCCATCCGTGTTTGCCACCCTGGCCAACGGGTTTCCTTGCGGAACTTGAGATGGTGGATGAGGACTTCTGCCACATCCAACCGATCTATGACTTCATGAGCAAGCATAAGTTCATGAAGGTCTTTGGCGAAGAGTAACTTAACTTGTTCTTTCATCTTTAGGATATGGCGCAAAGCGTTGTCTAAGCGTTCTTCGTTCATACGGTAAAACTGATGAACTCCACCGGCGTATTCATCCATGATGCGCTGCATTTTTTCTTCCATCCAGCGAGGAAGGACTCCATCTTCATCGGAAAAAAGCGGGGCGAAGACTCGAGCTTTTTCTTCCTCTATCTGGCCCATTAAATCACTATTAAGTTCACCAAGATTTTTAATGTAGCTGATCGCTCCGCGAGCAGAAAGCATTCCTTCCGCTCCACATCCTCCAACAAATTTATTGGGGACCCCCCCTGCGACGTCGCCACACGCGAACAAGCCAGTAAGATTCGTCTGCCAATTTTTATCAAGCCAATAGCCGCTGGCTGTATGCCCGCCCACGATATAGGGATCACTGCCATAGATTTCAATCGGCTCTTTACTTATATCATGACCGTTAGCCGCTAAGTGAAGAACAAACGAAGGACGTTCATTGAGGTAGTCTGTTTTCAGTTCTTTAATTTGTTCTGGAGTCATTTGACGGGTATCGACATAGATTGGACCACGTCCAGCCAGAACTTCTTCCATGGGGGCGCTGGCTCGTATATAACGGGGTGCTTTATCACCGCCGTATTCAGCATAGCGTTCAGCTAAGAATTTTTCCCCTTTCGCATTGATCATAGGGGTCTTATAGCAGACAGAGATAGTGTCAATCGGACCGTTAAAATCCTTGGTGCGAACAGCAGCCCAGCGCATCTCAAACGTTGTCATCTCAGCTCCGGTACGAATCCCCATGGCATATCCTGTACCTGTGTCAAAGGGACAATACCAAATTTGATGGTGAGAGTCGTTGCCGTCGTTCGTATAAGGTTTATAAAGTCCACCTGCTCCACCGGTAGCAATGATAGTGGCTTTCGCTTTGATGGCGTAGAACTTTCCGTCTCTCACGCCAAAGCCCATCGCTCCTACAACTTTTTCGCCATCAAAGAGCAAATTGCTTGCGACGACTCGATTGACGACTTCTACTCCCATTTCCCGTGTTTTTTCAGCTAAAATGGGTTTCATTTCTGAACCTTGAATGGAAATATCCCACTGACCGCGATACTTATTATCACCATTGTCATTTTTTTTGATTGGCAGTCCCCAACGTTCCCATTCATCGATGGGCTCATTGAGTAATTTGGAAATTTCCAGAGCAAGATCTTCTCGAAGAATACCGCCAGCTTGGGCACGGCTCCAGCGAACGAGATCCTCAGGGGTTTTGTCCTCCGGGAGAAATGTGTTAATGGCATCCATCCCCCCTGCAAGGCAACCACTGCGATCGATATGGGCTTTCTCCATGATAGTCACCTTTAAATTGGGATTGATTTTTTTGGCTTCTATGGCTGCAAAACAACCTGCATTACCCCCACCAATAATCAATATATCTGTCTCTAAATGTACTTCCTGGACCTCATGCAAATTCTTTGGCAGAGATTGACTCATTAGTAAGCCTCCTTACATTTGAAATAGAGCATAGTTAATCTGACTTTATGAAAATGACCTTACGATCGAATGCACCATGAGCACGGGAACAAGTAAGTCGTTTACTGGACATTTGGATAATTAACTTAACCCAAAGGAAAGCCCATAAAACCCCACCACGGGACCATGATTAAAAGAACATAAGCAATTGCCATCAAGGTAACGGGTGCTCCTGCTTTAAAGAAATCTAAAAAGCTGAAATCTTCTGAACCGTAGGCAACAACGCATGAAGCCAATTCTACAGGAATCAAAAAAGTGAAGGGATCGAGAACGGCCACACTCAATACAAAAGGCACCGGATTAAGATGCAGCATCGGGGCCAAAGCAGCTAGAATAGGTGCCAGTAAAGATGTTGCTGCTACACTACTGGCAATTCCCAAACGAAAGACTTGGATAGCAACCATGACCATTAAAAGAACTAGAAATCCGCTCACATGAGGTATCACTTTAAACACATTCGAAGCAATGAGTTTTGCAACACCCGTTGATGATAATGCAGAAGCCAAGGATAGGGCACCGGCTAGCATTAGCCAAGTTCCCCACATGGTTTTTCCCTGGAGAGTCTTCCAGCCTATCGGTAGTAAACCAGGTATGAATAACACTAACAAAGCTAACAATGTGACCATGCCAGTCGGAATGTGGTGTAATGGTTGAGTAATCCATAACATTACTGCTAAAAGAAAGCAACCTAGAATAATCCATTCAATCGCCTGCATTTTGCCAAGAGAAGCCTTTTCCTGAGCTATTGTCTCAGATCCGCCACGAATTTCTAACTTGTCAACTTTGAAATGGTATTTCTGCCATAAGAAAACGACTAGGCTAAATCCGACCATGGGCCACATCATTAAGAACCATTTAGTCCAGGTCAGATCGACTGAACCTGAACTCGCCAAAGTGGCTGCCACCACCACATTAGGCATGTGTGCTGTCAAAAAAAGAGGCGCACCAAGGGAAGCCGAAAATCCAATAGCCGCAATGGAAAGAGCCTTTCTTACTTTCGCTTCTTCTGCATGTCCTTTGAAAAGATCTTTTAACCCTTGCACTACAGGAAAATAGGTTGAGGCACGGGCTACAGTAGCGGGAATAAATAAGGCAGAAGCCAGATTGGCCAGAAAAACTCCCCGGATCATCGAACCTACTTTCGATGATTTACCGATCGTTGCGAGGGCAATACGACGGTCAAGACCTGCGCAACCCATCGCCGCCGCGAACATGAAAGTACCAATTACCAGAAAAGTTGTATTGCTCGTATATCCCGAAAAAGCCTGAGGTATCTTGGCAAAAGCCCCACTAATGATTAACAAGAGTGGAATTGCCAAACCAGAGATAGCCTTAGGAACAGAACCGGATAACCACGTGATAATCGCCCATACTGTGACTGCCATAGTGGCGCGACCAGAAAGAGTTAATCCTTTACTGAGGGGAACAAACATGAGTATAGAAGCAAAAGCAATCCATGATACAAAAAAACCTGTCAAAGCAACTCGTCCATTGATTCCTGCAGTTTCGGCATTTTTCAACAACGAAAAACCTGAACTTTTTTTATTAGAATGGTCTACTGAACTATTAGCCACGGTTTCGTCACCTAACCTTTCTTAAACTAATAGAGCCTAACACAGCCTGCCCGGGCTTCTGGTCAGACCTAAACTACAATTTGATTTTAACAGGTGCTCACAAGTGCGTAAGTCGTCCAGTGGACATCTGGGAATAAAAATTAGTTTTTCTGATAATAAGTATTAGTAAAACTGATTATTCACCCTGGTGAAGTAGCAAAAACCATCAGTAATTTGAATCGCACAGTTTTGGAATAGAAAACTGTGCGGTCCATGAGACCAAGCAGTTATTAAATTTTTATTCGACTTTGGCTCTCAAAGTTCAGAAAAGCGTTTCAAATTATCTAGATTAATGATTTCAATATTCCTTTTACTTGAGTAAATAAGTTTTTGGTCCCTAAATTTATGCAACGTCGTCGTCACTGTTTGGCGACAACTCCCAATCATGGTAGCCATCTCATCCTGAGTAAGTTTAACATTTAATTTTAGACCTTTTTCTCCTTGAGATACCCCTTTTTCTGCTAGGGAGAGAAGTAATCTGGCTAATCTTTTGTCAACTTCTAAAGTCATAAGATTTAAAATCGTTGTTTCGGCTTCACGCAGGCGATTGCTCATGGTAGCAGCGATCTTCAGGGACAGCTCGGGGTGGGAATATAATAATTCCTTAAATGTATTTCCGTCCATTTTCCACAGTTCAGATAATTCGATTGTTTTTGCAAAGCAGCACCTGTTCATCTCTCTGAGTACTTCAGCAATACCGATGACATCGCCGCCTTTACGAATACCGACAGTCACAATCGTACCGAAAGGGGAAAGCCGAAAGATTTTAACGTGACCGGTTTCTATCAGATAGACAAATTTGGCGCAATTTTCTTCCTCGAAAATCGTTTCGCCAGTTTTCAGGGCCATTTTTTTAGCAAGCCGCTTAAAACTTGTTCTTTCTTCTGTACTGAGAGTGATTGCAGGATTTTGTTCCAGAGCACCGTTGAAATCCAAAAGAAAGCCCCCTCAAAAAATTTAAATTACTATCAATATAACATATCCAAAGCACATTTATATACACTACGAATTCACGTACCCGGTTTATTCCATGATAAGAATTCAACGAGACATCGATTTCAGAATTCACTTGAACTTATCGTGATGTTTGGTTACGAGCAGTAGTTCTCCCTTTATATACAACATCATCTTTGGACATGGTAAAGTGAGTATCAGTTGAAAAAACGAAGGTGTTATCTATTTAGATAATTCCTTCGCTTTTTCATATTCATTGAATGCTATATTTTATCCATTATTGTTTGTTTGCTCTTTAGTTAAAATTAACTCATCCAGAGCACGTTTGGGCACATGATGAATTCCTTGCTCATCTCTCCAATATTTTATGTCCCCGGAATCGCCTAGCTTCTCAATGACCACCGCCTCTTTTGGTTTCCCCAAAGCAATAACGGTCACGATTTCAAAATGAGCAGGTAAATTTAGTTCTTGGGCTAGGGCGACGCGATCAATCGAATTAAATTGGCATCCTCCTAATCCTTTTTCGGTTGCACCCAACAAAATGCTCTGAACAGCAATCCCATGATCCCAATAGAAACCTTTACTGATTTTTTGATCATGGAGCACGACCACGTAAGCACTAGGCCTCTCCCCTTCTTCTGGCCCGTCCCAATCTTTTAAGTAACCAGCCCATTTTAATGTTTTAAAAATTCGTTTATTTGTTCCGAGCGTCTGGGATAAAACGTACTTTAACGACTGGAGATTCCCACCCGTTGAAGAAAGCCTTGCAAGATCGACGAATTCTCTTAAGGTTTCCTGGCTTACTTCTACGTCCTGATAAAATCGGCGATAGGTCCGATTTTTTTCAATAAGTTCACGAATCATCATTATATTATCTCCTTTTATTTAGTATATCTACTAGTTGGGAAAATGTCATAGCTTATGTTTGTTGGAACAACATAATGCTATAACCGGCATAGGCAACTTTTTCAGGGGAATAGCCCCAACTCAAAGAGGATATTCTAGACCTTTCTGGTAATAGGTTGCCATGATCTCCTCCGGAACCATGCTACCACCTGTGGCCCATGAAATATGGACTGCCTTTTGCAGTTTATCATTCATTTTGTGTTCTTCTAAGTAATTCTTTCCTGCAGTATCGTTAAATAATCTAACGATACCCGGGAACCCTGCCAATGCAGAAGGTTCTAAGTGAATATTTTCCGAATCAATCAAAACTTTCAATAAAACAAAAAGTTGATAATCATTCACAGTATAAACGCCACTAATTAAATTTTCTAAAGTCCTTCCCACAAAACCGGAGGGCCTTCCCACTGCAAGCCCGTCGGCCGCTGAATAATTATCAATACCAAAATCCTGAACCGCTACTTGATCATGGAGTCCTGTCATCAAACCGATTAACATGCCTGGAGAGTGGGTCGGCTCAGCGAAAATGCAGTGGACAAAATCTTTGAAAATCAACTTTAAGCCAAAGGTTACTCCTCCAGGACCGCCTCCAACACCGCAGGGTAAATACACGAACAACGGATGATTTTTATCAACCATTACATGGAGATCCTTTAGCTGTTTCTTAAGTCTATAAGCTGCAACGGCATATCCAAAAAAAAGGTCTTTAGAGTTCTCATCATCTATGAAATAACTGTTTGGATCACGCTCGGACTGCTTTCTACCTTCTTCAACCGCCTTACTGTAGTCTGAGTCATATTCCACGACCATGACATCTTTACTCCTAAGCAGATCTTTTTTCCACTGCTTGGCTTCAACTGACATATGTACAGTTGCTTTAAAGCCCAATTGAGCACTCATGATACCGATACTAAGTCCCAAATTTCCGGTAGAGCCAACGGCGATCGAATACTGTGAAAAGAAAGCCCTAAATAGATCACTATCAAAAACGGAATAATCATCACTTAAGTTTAGCATATTGTTTTGAAGTGCAAGGTCTTCAGCATGCTTTAATACTTCATAGATACCCCCTCGTGCTTTAATAGACCCTGCAATTGGCAGGTGGCTATCACATTTTAGTAGTAATTTTCCAGGTATTTTGCAGTCAAACATTTTTTCCAGTTCTTGCTGCATTTTTGGTATCCTCTTGAGGGGAGACTCAATTAGCCCTAATGTGTCCTTAGTTTCTGGAAAAACTTTAACTATATAGGGCGCAAATCGGATAAGTCTGTCTGCAGCTTTCTTCACATCTGCTTCACCAATTGAAAGTTTACTCATGGCTTCTTCGAATCCGCTGTACTGGGGATTTGACCAGAACACTTCTCTAGTTGAAACGATTTCACCCATCAAAGGATATATTTTCTTCCATTCTTCTAGCGTCTTGCCTACGATTATATTATTTCCCATAATACTTCCCTTTTCTGCAGTAATAACTTAATTATTCAATAGTTTGTTAAACTTCCGAAGTGACTAAACTTGATACTTCTAAGGGAGCAGGTCATGTGTGAAGAATTTTTCCGTAAAAACTTCCATAGCTTTAGACATTTCGTGATTTTTCGGTTTTATTAAATAAAAGGGACGCATAAGCCGATTTCCTTGAATTCGGATCATGGTTAATTCCTTGGCTATCAATTCTTTACGAACAATCCAACTGGAAACAAGCGCAATTCCCAGACCAGCTATGACTGCTTGCTTTACAGCCTGACTACTTCCTAAGATATAGGTTTTTTTGGTCAGAATTCGCCAATCCGTAATAAGCTTGTCACTAAAGGCACGAGTCCCAGAACCGCTTTCTCTAAGTATCCAAACTTGATCCTGCAGATGGTCTGCCGTAACGATAGGCAGCCCAGCCAAGACATGACTGTTAGGAACGACTAAAATAATCTCATCCTCCATTAAAGGGCGGATATCTATATCAGAGTGATTCGCTTCTCCTTCCACTAAGGCAAGATCCAAGTGGTTGGATCGAACTGCTTGAGTGATTTTTTCCGTATTATCGATAGACGCCTCTATGTCCACATTTGGAAATTGAGCCGCAAATTCAGCTAAAACAAAGGGCAAAATATACTCTCCAATTGTATAGCTTGCTCCTACTTTCAGAGAACCTGTCACAATATTTGTTAACTGGTCGATTTCCTGTTTCGCCTTATCACGAAGCTGCAATATATGTTTGGCATATCCATAGAGAATATTCCCAGATTGAGTAAGTTCCAAGTGTTTTGGAGAACGGTCAATTAGTTTTGTGCCAAGTTCATTTTCCAAGTTACGAATTTGCAAACTGACACTGGGTTGGGATAAATAGAGCTCTTCTGCGGCTCTGGAGAAATTCTTATGTTCAGCTACCGTCACGAATATTTTCAAGGGATCTGCAATCATAGTTTTCACCTCTATTCTATTGAACTCGATTAAACGATTATAGACCCTTTTCAAAAATCACGCAAATTGGAAAAAGTAATTGATGACTTCAAGAAACTTAATAATTAGCTATCCTAATGATAGCCTTATTGAACCTATATTGCTTGAAAGCTTGGGCCACCTTATAGTTTACACATGACTTATCTAGGGTAAGTGAATAAGCAGCTACATTCCAACTTGAGGAGGCTAAAATTATGTTGTTTCACAAAAAACAGATCCCCATCTACCAAAACATTTTGACTACATACCCTGATAGATGGAATAATTTCTCGCTCGGAATCTTGTTCACAATGGCTATTGCCACAACTGGAACAGGGTTAGCCGTCTTACCCGGAATCAACCGTATTGGAGCGATGCTGAGTGCCATATTGCTTGCCGTAATCTATCGAAATGTTCTCAGTTATCCAGAGAGTATGCGCGAAGGCATCCAATTTTCCGCACATTACCTCCTGCGTTTTGCCATTATACTTTATGGATTCAAACTTAATATTGAAGTAGTGCTTCATAAGGGTGGGATGCTGCTCGTTCATGACGCGATTACAATAATTATTGCCATTGCGACAACAATGTTGTTGGCTAAGTTACTTAAAGCCGATATGAATCTATCCCTGCTTCTTGGAATTGGAACGGGCGTATGTGGAGCTGCTGCAATTGCCGCTGTATCCCCCATTTTAAAGGCGAATGATGAAGATACCGCGATTGGAGCAGGTATCATCGCCTTGATCGGTACAGTATTTGCATTAGCTTACACCATTATAATGCCAATATTGCCAATTACCCATGTTTCATACGGAATCTGGAGCGGAATTAGTTTACACGAGATTGCCCATGTTGCGGCAGCATCTGCACCAGCTGGTCCAGATGCCTTAACCATGGGATTACTTGCGAAGCTGGGAAGGGTTTTCCTTCTAATTCCCTTGAGCTTTGTTCTTTCTCTATGGATGAACCACAAAGGAGATGGTGGCAAAAATAATAGTGCATCTTTCCCCTGGTTTCTTATTGGATTTATTTTAACAAGTTTGATTGGAACTTATTTACCTATTCCGAAATTTGTTCTTCACGATATTTCCACGGTTACCTCTTTTCTACTTGCAGCGGCCATGGTCGGTTTAGGTCTCAATGTCCATATCTCAAGTTTACGGAATCGGGCAATGCGTCCCCTTCTGGCAATGGTCATTGCTTCAATAATGGTATCTTGGATTTCATATATAACACTTTTATGGTTTTAACTCTCCTTGTTCATTATTCTCCTAAGCAAATTGAACCTCGGGTTACCGAGGTTCAATTTGCTTTACACCCTTATATCTGTAAACCTTTTATCCAAAGCACGAAACTGTAACGCCTCAGCCAAATGCTTCGGAAAGATATCTGAAGATTCTTCTAGATCCGCGATCGTACGGGCAACCCTTAAAATTCGATCATGCGCCCTGGCACTAAGATTTTGGCTGTCAAAGATCCGATGTAAAAGTGACTCCCCGCTTGGAGTTAACTCACCGTGTTCTTTGGTTTCCTTAGCGGTCATTTCGGCATTTGTTTTTGCGGGACCTAGACGTGTCCATTGTCTCCTACGGGCCGCCATAACTCGTTCCCTGACCGCGCTAGAAGACTCCGTCTCAATGTTATTCTTTAACTCGGTGTAATTCAACCTTGGCACCTCAACGTGCATGTCAAATCGATCCAAGAGTGGCCCGGAGATCCTGCCACGATAATTTTGGATCTGCAACGGTGAACATGAACACACGCGCCCTTGGTCTCCATAATACCCACAAGGA
>Ga0307377_10005059_pt1 | contig 14216 bp, 20 predicted proteins | sample TR3MG_FD_202535 | JGI IMG/M metagenome (GOLD analysis project Ga0307377, IMG submission 202535) | Soil microbial communities from Risofladan, Vaasa, Finland - TR-3 | ecosystem: Environmental > Terrestrial > Soil > Coastal area > Acid sulfate soil | place: Finland: Risofladan, Vaasa | collected... | reverse complement strand
CATATAAACACAAAAAAGTATTAGTATGCAAAAAACATCATGGAGTTGAAAATGAAAATAAGAACAGGCTTTGTTAGTAATAGTTCAAGTAGTTCATTCGTTGCAATTTGTAAGAGAGTAAGCCCAGAAGAAGCTGAAAAATCTAAATCAGATATTTATCTTAGAGCTAATGATCTATGTGATGGTGGATATTATCTATTTGATATTGGTGAAAACTTTATTAAATTCATAAAAGAAAATCCTGATCTTGTTGAAGGAGAAGTTGAGCTATTTGAAATGTTTAAAATAGCTCATGATGACTGCGAAATATCACTAGAAGATATTAAAGACATACCCAAAGGAGCAATTATTATGGGTGGTGAATGCACTATACACAGCTATCCAGATACTGAAGAAGGCATTGACGAATTTAAAAGATACGTATTAAACATCGAAGATAACGACGAAGATGAAGAAGATGATGAAAATGATGATGAAAATGATTACGAGGAGGACAAAGATGAAGATTAGAACAGGATTTGTAAGTAACTCTAGTAGTTCTAGTTTTGTTTTAGTGGGATTTAAAGCAGTAGAAGGGACAAAGTTATATGAACAAATAAAGAATTTAGATTATGACGATGTCTATGAACTCAATTTAATGAAACTAAAAGGATCAGAAGGAGGTCTTGAAGATAACGCAATCGCTGTCGGAGAAGAGATTGCTTCGTCTGATTGTGATTACATGGAACCGGGTAAAATGTCAATAAAAGATATTGTTAATAAAAGTAATGATATTTCGAGTAAACTAAAGCTAGATACTGAAAATGATGAAATTCAGATTGTATGGGGAACAAGATCATGTTAAGCTTTAATTAACAAAGGAGGTAACCAGAAGGGAGTATGAAATGTTTCCAGTAATACTAAGGTGTTTAGTCGAATTAATAGTTATTGTAGCAGCAGTCTATTTTTTCGTCAAGTGGTTTAAGAAAGCAAAAATTAAGGAAGACATTAAAGAAGAGATCACTGAAGATCAAATGCTTATTGAAGGAACAATAGAAGCATCAGAATTAATCAAGGACGTTAACGATAAAAATTGGGCTAAAGTAAATAAGAAAATCAAAACATTAAAAAGGAGAGCAAAAAAGCTATGAAAAATTGGCAATTAAAAATGACAATTACTTTTCTATTAGTCATAGTAGGGCTATGGGCCGTAGGAAAGACCTTGACCATTAAAAAGGTTGAAGGTAATGAGGCGATGGTAAGACAACACTTGCTTCGCGGTGTTGATGATAAAGTCCTATTATCTGGAACACATTTCTTTTGTGGATGGTTTTGGGACCCGTATGTGTATGACGTTGGAACACAAAAATGCACATTTGGAACAGCATCAAATAAGAACTCAGAATATGAACGAATTGTTGTTGATTGTGGAGAAGGCGGAGGACAAAAAGCTTATATCGCTATGTCGATCAACTATCGAGTTGGTTGGGATAATATAAGTGGCTCTCCAAAGTTCTCTCCTGAAAAACTTGTAGCACTTCATAAAGATGGCGTTGGCCAAACATATGAAAATGTTATTGTTAAGAGAACTGTTGTTGATGTGATCAATCAAATCGCTAGACCACATAAAGCTCTTGATATATATTCGGGACAAGGTTTCGTAGACTTTAAAGAAGAAGTTGATTTCGCACTTAAAAATCATCCAGTATTTTTACAAAGAGGTATATTTGTTGAAAATACGATTATATATAAAGTCTATTTAGATGATAAGTATGAAGCTGAAATTGCAGCTAAAGTTCTTGCAATTCAATCAACTCTAAGAGCTAAGGAAGAAACAAAGGCAGCTGAAGAGTCTGCTAAAAGGGCATTTGCTCTTGCTCAAGCAGATGTTGAAACAAGAACACAAGCAGCTGAAGCTAAGAAAAGAGAACGAGTTAAAGAAGCTGAGGCTGAAAAGGCTGAACAGGTTCTTAAAGCTGAAGGTAAGCGCGACTCTGACTTAGCAAAAGCATCTGGTGTTCTTGCTATTGGTAAAGCTGAAGCTGAAGTTGCAGCTCTAAAACGTGATGCTATGTATGAAGGTGAGTCTGGTAAGCGTAGGGCTGAAGTTGAAGTATCTAAATATAAAGCTGAAATGTTGAAAGGTATGCTTGATGGTTGTATGGTAGTTCCCGAAAGAACTATTGCTAAATTAGGCGATGCAGGTGGCCTTGCAATGTCAATGGATAATGATGAAGGATAATAATGAACGTTCAAGTTCGAACAGATAAAACTACTGAAGAAAATGAAATAATACTATGTGAACATATTAGCATCTATGGAAAAGATAACGATGAATCTTTCCCGCATTGCGAATATGTTGAGACAATTACTATTCATTGTTACGCATGCGATATAGATCATTATGTTCACATTGCAATGAATTGATTGCACCTGTTAGATCAGGTTGTTTGTGAATACTCATGATGGGTGTTGTCGGTGATGCACAAGAAGCTATCCTCACAAACGTAAAATTTCTTAAGGTTAGCTTCTACTTTCAAATATGTGCCAGACATATAAAATTGCCGGACTGGACATGATCAGGTATTAATGTATATGCAGGAAATGCCCTAAGTTGTTTAGGCACCATAACTTAGGGCATTTCCTGCATTTGTTATAAATTGTTTAGCTGTAATACGTTATATAAACATATTGGATTTTGACATCACTGAGTCGTCTCTAAGCGTCGTTCTCAAATCTAATGATTACTCTTATTCGAACATTTTACTTCTGCTAACTTGACGTTCTCTCTCTAGATCTATAATGCGTCTTAACTTAAAATCATTGAACAATGGATCTTGAGTTTTGTCCCTGTAGAGTTCTAAAAGGAGTGGGAAATATCCGATTCTAGCATGAAGCTCAGTCACTAGACAAATAGCAGCAATCGGCAACCCAGGAGGGTTAATAGCAATCTTATGATGTCCATCTAATATCTTTCCAGGGATCGAACTGATTATATCAACGCATTGTATATAACTTGTTTTCTTGAGGTTGAGATTTACTTTTACAAAGACTTCATCTACCTTAGCTTTATACTTATCTTCTATGTCTTTGATTATTTCTCTATTGAGGCGTCTTCCGAAGTTTATTACATTGAGGACTCTTTCACATCCTTGTAGTTCGTCCATTTTTCTCTCCTTTATGTATTTTTTAAAAAGTATTTTTACGCTTTTTATATGCCAAAGAATCGTAATGGCAACATAAGTATCTTTTTAAATACGCTTGTAACAAGACTAAGTTCGCTATCTGGCATATCATCTCTTAATTTTCTCATCTTATCTAAGAGTTTTTCAAGATCCTTTTTAGTATTTTTGTCGTCAGTTTCTTTTTTTAGTTCCCTTATAAGAACAATCAAATCTTTTACTGACTCTTTATTATCTTTTAAGCCTTCGCTTATCATCTTAAGTTTCATATTTTAACTTTCCGTAACATCAACTGTTTTTATTCCATACTCAGTAAACATATCTCTGTTTTGTTGAATAAGAGCTCTAAGCTCATCAACTGTAACATCTTTTGGAGCAAAAACTTTATACTTGAATGTAAATCTTTCATCATCTTTGTTTCTACCTACTCCGGCAATAGTAGTCTGAAGCTGATCAAATAAGTTATTGAATAACTTAGTCATTGCATTAACATCTACTTTTTTAGTATCATACCCTAATACTACATTCATTGAGTAATCATTAACATCATCTGGCGTGTCGACTGATTTGTCTTTTCTCTCAACAGCTTTGACGATGTCTTTAATCTCTAAAGTTCTAATGGGTAAATCAATAAGAGAATCAAGATCAAGCATCTTAAATAAAGACTCAACGGGATCTTCATTATCTTTATCAATATGAACCATATTCGTTATAGGATCGCTAAGACCTTCTTGTTTATCTAACTTAAGACCCTTCTCTTGAGCAACATCTTGTAGTTTTCTAAATAAATGAGATTTTGCAGTCTCATCGACACCAAGTTCTAGAACATCATAAAATGTTCTATCTCTTTCTCTTTTACCTAATGATTCATAAATACTATGTATTTTCTTTATTAGTCTTGTCATATTTCTATTTCCCTTGAGATACCTTGTATCCGCCTATGAGCCTGATGATATTTAGTTCCTCGTTCGTATGCTATTTGATTAAAAGCATCTCTTTCAGCATCTGTTTGAGCACTCTGAGCTTTATTCAACCAATATCTTTCTCTCTCTTTAGCATTCTTAGCTAATCTTTGTTCTTCTGCATAAGCGTCCATAAGCTTCTGCTTAAGATCTGGAGATTTGATATTGTATTTCTTTTCAACTTCTTCAACAGCAAATTGAAATAAAGCATTTATCTCTTTAGCTGTTGTAGCTTGAACTTTCCATTGCTGTAATACTACTAATAAGTTAGTAAAATATTTCCTATATGCCCTATTAATAGCTGCTCTATTAGAAGCTTTAAGATGATAATAGACTTTGTTACCAGCATTGTCTGGGAACTGCATCATTAATCTTCTTACATAGTTTGCTTCAGTCTTATTCAGGTAATGACTATTTAAACCCTCAGTATAGTTGACGTCCGACTTCAATATAAAAATCATTGGAGCAGGATCCATTTTGTAATTCAAATAACGACAGAGTATTAGATCCCCAAACTGAAGCATAACTCATCTTATTCCTCTTGGTCTTTGATGTCTTCTAGAGTCTCATCGTCATCAGCGTCTTTATCGCCTTCAATCGGTTCGTCTTCAATTGAGTCTAAAAGATCACTAACTTCTTCATCTATTTCTTCTATGATATCTTCTTCGATCACAACTTCTTCAGAAACTACTGGAGGCTGAACTGACTCCATTGAGAAATTAGGAGCTGGAGTTTTCTTTTCGATAATCTCAACATCAGTAATAGACTTAAAGACCTCTTTCTTAACATATTCTGCCATTTGCTGTTTAGTAATATTACCAGACTGCATTAAGAATATCTTATCAAAAATGGCTAATCTATCTTTGTTACTTACTTTAAGAACTTTAATAATATCGTCGACCTTTTTGTTCTTAATGAAGATATCTTTAATTCTCTTGATCTTATCATTAAGCTCTTTACTGAAAATTTCACTTTCATTGAGTGCAACAAGAATACCTGTTGCTTGATTGAATTTGATAATAGTCGCTAACACGATGTTTTCATTATCAAATAATGAACTTGTTATAATTGTTGTTCCAAATCTTGTTGGCATTTGTTTTCTCCTTTTTAAGTTTGTTTACACTTTAAAAAAATTTTTATTTCCTTTTAACTTGTTTTAGTCGTCTCATTGCTTCTATTGCAGTTCTTCCTTGAGATACTAGAACTGGTGCAGGAACTTCTCCTTCTTCACCTTTCTCAAGTTCAACTGTAGTATCTGTATCATAAATATGATATCCTGGCTTACCATCTTCACTATTCTCAGCTGGCACATACATTAATGAAAGCTTATTATTTTCTAATTTCTTAATGCCCCAAACTCCTACTTTAGTCTTCTTAGCTTTCCAACCCGGAGTAACTGCAACAACATTCTTAATTTGAGCATCAGGTTCATCACTCTTCTTCTTAGAGTCGTCAAATTCAATAAGTCTATCAACAAAATATTCTCCATACTCACTTGGACTAATAGAGATCTCTACTTTACCTAGCTTCTTAGATAGATTTATGTCATGAGCTTCAATACTTGTTACGGGTTTATTTGGTTTTACATCTTTAGCAGTCCAATCTTGGTATATACTTAATAATCCGCTATTCTTTAACTGAATTTCTATAATTCTCTGAGTTTCAAAGTTTTCGACTGAAACAAGATCACCTTGCATTAGTCTAGCAACTGCTTTCCAATAGTCTCTATTCATATAAGAGTAGTCTTCTTTTGGTTCTTCTTCAGCTTCTTCAAGATAGTCATCGTCGTTTTCTGGATATCTACTATCTGGAAATAAATCAGAATCGCAACTAGGGCATCCAAACAATCTTGTTCCAGTTGATCCTCCAGGCATTCCTACATCTTCCATATCTCTACCACAATACTTACATGACATAGGTTCGTCATCTTCATCGATCGATTCTTTATCATATACTCTAGGGTCGTCGAACTGTCTCCATATTTTATCTGGTATCATTGCATCTCCACACTCGGGACACTTTCTATCTTTTGTAACTAATGTCTCTCTGCATGTAGGGCAAGTTAATTTTTTCTGTCTAGGTAAAAATCTTTGAATTCCTTCATTGACGCTTTCATCATTGCTTTTAAACAATTTGTTTTTTACTCTATCTGAAAGTCTTTTGTCTGTTGGACAAGAACAATCATACCAATCATTGCCACACTCTGGGCACGTATCTTCATCTTCTTCTAATTCGTTAGAGTCTTCATCTTCACCTTCGAAATCGCCTTCGATTTTAGATTCATCTTCCATATCTTCTAAATAATCATAGTATGTAGGAATTTCAGCTAAGTGATCCATAACGATATCTTGAGATATTTGAAAGTTCTTTATTTCTTCAGCAGTAAAGTTATCATGAATACCATCTAAGAAATCAGCTATTTCTTGAGTTGTATACTTTTTCATATCATCGTGATGAATATGTTCAAATTCAACAGCTATACCAGCTATCACTTGATCTCTATTAACATCGTCAACATCAAGATCATCTCCCAAGCCACCCTGTAGAATATTTACTCTTTCAAATATTTGGTCGATTCGTCTTATAAGTCTCATAATTATCCTTCTTGAAAGTCAAGTAAATCACCCGTATGAGCATCTACATTCACTATCCCAGTCCATTTTTGATATTCGTGTCCGCTATCTGTTTCTATCTCTGATCTACCATTAACTGCAAATGATAAAGTTTCTCCATTGTCAGAATCTAATACAATATAATCTACGATAATATCTCCGCCCATATCCTGAGGCACTCCATGAAGCGATCCATATGATATTTCTTGTTTTACTTTGTCTATGAAGGTCTTACTAATTTTTCTAACTTTCTCTTTTGCTTTAGGATTCAACAGTCCCTTTAAATATCTGTCTATAGCGTTTATTGCTCTATTCTTATTTTTTTCAATTTCAACGTAAGTTGAAGAACTTTCGCCATCTCTACCATTAGGAAGTATATCTATCTCCTTGACGTTATCAATATTCAACCCTGCACCAGAAAATTGAGCGTTTATATATGTGTCCGCACTAATAAAATGTTCTTTTTTACGTTTCTTTTTAGTAAATACAATACTAATTCTTCTCGAATCATTATATTTGTTAACATTTTCTTCTGGCTTCTTAATAACATTAATATCTTTATTATTTGCTATACTCTTAATATGACTTGCAAAATTATTATAGATGCTATTAACAACAGGAATAGTATCTTCATTTGGAATAATATTATCTGCATCTTCAAATAATTTTCTCACTTTTTCTATAAATCTCATAACTCTAACTCCAATCCAAGCATTTCAGCAAGCTCAAGAGCAGTGAGTTTACTTCGCCAGTGATCTGACTCAATAGCTTTTCCATTAACTATAATTGTAATAGGTCCCATTGCGTCATCTAAGTGAGAGTCCTTTTCCTTAAATGAAATAGCTTCTATTGAGTTTATATCAATATCACCAAAGATATCTCGTATATATCTTATGTCGCTATCATTGAATGGCATCATTGTGTTGTGGTTAGTTGCTTCTTCAAATAATTTTCTCACTTTTTCTATAAATCTCATTATATAATACCCTTCATAACAATAGCTTTACCCGTTACAGATTCATTAAATGTGACAACAACTGTATTACTATCTTGAAATTCTATAATTTCAGGCGTTACTTGTCTGTTGGGTGTAACTGTAGTATCCTTACATACAATGACCACGTCCGCATCCTTGAGATTGTGAACAACAGTCCAAGTAACTCCAGAATAAAAGTTTTTAAATGCATTTCTCTTACCAGTAGTTTGATTATAACCACTATCATCTCTTACCATAATCCCATTATTAAGTAGTAATGGTTCGGTAGGGATGTTAGAACATCTCATTGCAATAACATATGTATCTTTATCATTAGGGAGATTCGCTTGTGGCGCAGTTTGAATAGTTAGAACCGCTCCATTTGTATCTTGATCTAAAGTTACATAGGCAACTTCACTAGCGTTAATAGTAACAGATCCAGAAGCTATTTGATTATATTCAGCAAGACCAGCTTCTCTATTAGCCATTAAGTCAATATAGATTATATTATCCCACGTCCATATACCCGTATCTTTATCCCACGTATGATTCGACGAAGACAACATAATGATATTTCTATCAGAATTAAAGATAGAGGGAAATAAATTGACTGCTGGATGTATAACTGGCATATATTATCCTTACATGTTTTGATTAACGACGCGTTCAACAACTTCTTTGAAATAAAGAGCTACTTCCATTGGTTCATATTCTTGAAGATCTTCAATTGTTTTCATAGCTCGTAGAACAGCTTCTTCAACCGCTTTAGCTTCAGCGATGTTGATTGTCCCATCGATGCGATCAACAATTCTTTGTATATAATGTTGATCAGAATCATCTTCTTTCATACAACTTTCAAACATTTCTGTAATTTTTTTCTTCATTTTCGTTATAATCTCCCTATCACTGATTTCAAGTGGAATATCTGTTGTTCCATAGCTTCTATTTGTTCCATCAAATAAGCTTTAGTGCTACTTGAAGACTTATTTGATCCGATATCTTTAGGTAAATGTTGAGACTCATTTATAGCGTTATCTTGTTTCTCAACAATCTTTTTACTATCATTCATGATAGTTTTTAAAAAGTCATCACTTATATAGTCTTCTTTTTTCATTTTTTACTCCGAATCATATTTTGAGTGTTCAAATCCATTTTCTGGTCTTAAATTAGTTTGAACCCAATCCTCAACCCTATCAGATGTTATGTTAACCATCATCTTCTGAGCATCTGAAGTTCCAACTATTTTATATTGAATCTTTTGACTTTCAATCTTATCAATCATCTCTTTTTCTTCTTTGTCTGTGCCCATTGTCAAAAAATAATAACTTACATAAGGTATAAAGGGCTGATCGTCTTCGTCATCTTCCTCAGGCGCTAATTCTATCTGATAGCCTCTAACGAACCAACCTCTCCCGTCTTCATCTCCGATCCATCCACGATTTCCATCCCACTGAGATAAAGTATACACTTCACCCGGCTTGTCTTGATACTCGGGAGTTAGCACTACTCTATCACCATTACCAAAGTCGTAGTCTTCAAATAAGTTTTTTATTTTCCTTAAGAAACTCATAATAGATCCTTATTGATTCATTGTTATTCCAACAATCTGCATCTTACCACCATGATTGTTAGCAACTGTTACATCTCTCTCAAGACTACAAACTACATACTGAAAACTATTTGTAATATCAGCAGCAGGAATAATAAGAACTCCATCAGTATAAGACTGATATTGGTTCATTGTATCTGGAGGAACTATAACAGTATTTTGAGTATTAGATGCTGATGGAGATCCAAAGATATCATCAATTTCATAATAGTCATATCTAAAGTTAAGACTTACATTCTTACTAGTATCAGACGTTGACATCGCATAATGTATTCTTACATTGATATCTAAGTTAACGTTAACATTTCTTGGAGTTGCAATTTGAAAATAACATTTTGCGTTTACAACTGAAGGGAAGTCAGCTGAAACAAGCATGTTATCAATTGTTCCTGGGGTAAATGGAATAGTAGTATCATTATTCAATTCACTCGCTTGAAAATGTTCATGCATCCATCCACCTAAGTTAGCTGTAATTTGACTTGCTAATTCATTATCTCTTGTATACAAGTCAAGCAATGGCATGTCATCAATGTAATAATAGACTGGGTCTAATTGTTCCCACCATCTTACTTTTGTAAGATACAATCCCGAACCTGGAGGATACTCCTCCGTATTTGTATTTGGTCCACTTAATGTGGCTTTAAAAAGATCACTATCTGTAGGCATTTTAAATCCTCCCTGTATTTTTTATTAAAGCTATTCGCTATCTATTTGTTTTCTTTTATTATGCATCTTATAATCTGTAACTTCGTATCGCCCGCTAGGCATGCGATATATTGATACTCGTATATTATCTTGCATAATAGTTTCTGTTGTTTCATAATTGACGACGGGCAAATCGAAATCCATATCGTATTTGTCATCGAGATATCTTTTCACTCCCGCAAGAGTTTCATAATATATGTTATTTGCTTCAAATACTCTTTGAATTTCTCTTAAAAAGTTTCTTTCCATTATAATATCAACTTCCATTGAAAAGTAAAGCTCAATGCGCTTGTTTTAGTTAATACTCCAAAGTGTTTAACAGCACAAATACCTGTATTTGCTAGACCACTAACAGGATCTGTTAAAGGAGTTTCGTCATATGTAAATAACCCAGCTTCAGAATATATTTGAGAACCACCTGTTCCATTTCCTTCAGCTGTTGTTAATGTAACTTCAAATGTAACTGACGTGATATTATTTATAGTATCATCGTCGAATGTCTTAGTAGAAATGTTCTTTGTAAGAAAAGGAGCATTAAGGCTATTAGTTTCAGCTACAGTTGGAGTTGCGTTTCCAGGATTAAGAGGATCATGACCACCACTACCAAACTTCATTTTTGTAATCAATCTGTCACTAACGTTGTCACCACCAACTAATCTTACAAGATTCCTCTTGTATATATTAGTAATTGTATTGTGATCTTTAACGTGATAATACTCTTCGCCTGTCTCGTGATTCTTAACCTTAATTGACAGAAACCCTTCAACTGGAATATCTAACTTATCTTTCATTATATGTCCTTTTTTATTTCCGAGATATTTGACTAGAAGACTCCGTAAGAGACCTTTTTCTTTTTCATTAATCATATATCACCCATTCATATATATTTATTATGCTTATGTAACTAATAGTAATAACTCATCAACTTCTGTTCTGTCATATCCAAGATAAATTTGACCAGTAACTCCTGGTATAATTTGAACATTTCCAGTTACAGTATCAAATGCAAAGTTAAACTCCCAATCGCCATGAATAATAACTTGACCATCTTGAGCAGTATCGAGCTCAACTATAACATCATTTGATACACTCAATGAAATACTATTTGGAATAATCTGCTTTCTAGGACTATCATTATCATAAACGTATACAGATATATCACCTTGAACAACGTGTTCTGATTTAGGTATGATGATAGTGTCTAAACCTGTAAATGGTTTCGCATATTTATCTGCTGCATTTCTTATAATTATCTGACCATCTTGATCTGTTTCAAAGTATACTGTAACATCTCCATTAGCAGCTATCTCAACATCTTTAGGTAATATAATCTTTCTAGGAGTAGAGTCATCCATAACTTGAACAGCTAGTTGATCTGTAGCACCTAGTGCATGAGTAGCTGATGGAATTGAAACAATAAACGGACTAGTAACACTAAATGTAGTATCGTATGAAAAATTACCCGCTAATAATAGAGACCCTTTTTGAGTAGTTGTAAAGTTAAGATTAATAACGCCTACATTAGATACTTGTAGTTCATTAGGAATTATCTTAGCATCAAATTCGTCGTAAACGTAAGTAAATACTTTGTCATTTGTTATGCTGCTCGTTTCTAATTCTGTTGGTGGATTATTATATATTTTATCACAAACAACGTTCTGAGCGACTCTTTCAACGAACCCTAATGTATCATACGCGTCATCAGTAACATCAATTAACGTTAAATAACCAACCGCTTTAGTAACAGGATCAAATTCTACTTTCCCAATAAGTCTTACAAACCCTCCAAGACCCATCGCAACTAGTCCTTGACCCGGAGCAGTATTAAATGCAGTTGACCAATCAGCTTGACTAATCACCCAATAGCCAGATTCAACTGTTTCAAATTGAATTTCAACTTCTCCGTTTGGCTGAACAAATACTTCTTTAGGAATAATCATATCATCATTAGTATCATACACTTGAACGATCATATCTTCACTAGAAAGTCCGTGATCTGTTGCGTCTAATGAAAGAGTAGTTTGAGATGTAAATGTATTCGTTGTATTAGAATTTTCTCTTACTAAGATCTTACCAGCTTGTAATGTATCGAAGTCAACTGTTACTGTTCCACCAGTTATGTTGATATTTTGAGTTTTTATTTTCTTTCTAGGAGTCGAGTCGTCCATTACAAATACATGTAAGTCAGTTCCTGTCCCAAATCCATGTTCTGCGGGAGTGACTGTTGCTTGTAATGTGCTAGTAAATGTTTTAGCATATACATTAGTTGTAGCAAGAACAACTAATCCATCATCATTAGATGCTAATTGTAATTCAACTGTTCCAGCTGAATCAACAGTTACTTCAGTTATCTCAGAAAGTTCTCTAGGAGTTTCTGATAAATAAACATCAACAATAATATCTTCAGATGCAACTAATTGATGGACTAAATAAGTAATCATAAAGTTACTTAACGTTACAGAATTAATCATATCTGCTATTTGATTTGCAGTCCAAGTCCCATTTGTTAATGTAATATCATATGTTCCAAATCCAGTAAGAGAAATTAATAATCTATTGTTTGTATTATCAATAACAAAGTTTTCGTATAATCGACCTACTATTTTTGGATAGTTACAATAATCCCTATGATAGACTCTTCCTCTGTATTGAAGTCCATCTCTAAAGACATAGTTTCTTTCAGTGTCTCCATTGTTATTATAAGGCCATCTATCATATGTATATAAGTTTCTAAGATAGATTGTATAATTATCTCTTTGAGTTATAAATCCGTTATGAGTGACTAAAGTTCCTTTAGGCAGACAGCCATCACTTCTTGTAAGAGACGACTGTGGTCTGCTAGGCACGGCTCCGTCATGAGTAAATTTTATACAATTGTCTCTTAATAAACAACACTGAGCTATTCTATCAATAAACAGTGCATCAATATCGCCAGTAAATTCATCTATTGTAGGAGGCAGAATATCTGATATTAATGAACTAAAGTTTACTTGTCTTAATAAAGCGTGAAATGGCTTAATCTCTTCTTTTACAGTAGTAATCATTTCAACAACAGTATCTGCTGTCAATATAAAATTATCATTATTAGCCCACATATCAATATCAAACCAGTTTGATTTAGCTCCAGTTTTATAATCAAAGCTAGTTATTGAAGCAGGCTGCTCATATCGAGTGTATTGATAGTCAACTATAACTCTTATGGGATATTCAGAAAAATTTTCAGGTTGTTTTAGCTCAATCACTAAGAACTCTGTTGCAGGATCAAAATACGTTCTTGTTAGCGCATTATACACTCCTACTTCTAATCCAAGAACTGAATACGCGTTATTCACTATATCAACAATTTCAATACGAGCATTTGGATCATTTGCATCTGATGATATAACTAAAAAATCATTATCAACGTATGCTGTTATCCCAGTCGTTTGATTATTTATTTCATTAGCTATTGTTGCATAATATCGATTAGTATTCGTTAACAGTGTAACAATTTGTTCTGCTCCACCTTCTACTTTAAAACTTAATTTATTACTTGTTAGTGTTACGTCTTGTGGTTGTTTGATTGAAGAGACGACTTCAGCTTTTCCTAAATTAACTTCAATATTTTGTTCGCTTCCATAGACGAAATTATTATTTGGATCTTGAATTAATTCTGTTTCAAGCATCCAATCGACTCCATTAGTCTGTTCTATTTTTACAACTATTGATCCATTTACGATATTTGTATGAACAAAACTACCTGTAATAAACTCATGTAATATACTATTGATTTCGCTAGAGTCAATAACTCCATTATTGTATACGAATTGGATCGAATTATTGTTTATATTATCTCTAAATATTTCGTCTGTAACTTGAATATCTGCTGCTTCAGCTGGAATAACATCGTCATAATTTGCATTATACCATAACTCTCTTACATAAGAATCAACTCCTAAAGATAACAAAAACTGTTTTATTCCTAAAGCAGTTCCTTTTAGTTTCATCCAAGCAACAGCTTGACGAAGTTGATTTCTTAAAATTGTCTCGTTCGAAAGGAAAGCGTTTGTCGTAAATCTAAAATCATAAATGTATCCAATAAGATATGCTAAGTAAGGCAGGAACGATGTCTGAATATCGTCAATACTATATAATGTATCAATATTAGAAATATCGGTGCTAACTAAAGAAAGTCCATACGCAAGAACATCT
>Ga0307377_10005058_pt1 | contig 14217 bp, 33 predicted proteins | sample TR3MG_FD_202535 | JGI IMG/M metagenome (GOLD analysis project Ga0307377, IMG submission 202535) | Soil microbial communities from Risofladan, Vaasa, Finland - TR-3 | ecosystem: Environmental > Terrestrial > Soil > Coastal area > Acid sulfate soil | place: Finland: Risofladan, Vaasa | collected... | reverse complement strand
GGCATGAGGACCCAGATCGCCCCTGCTTTGTCCCGCACCACGATCCTGAACCGCTCTCCGTACTTGCCCAAGCGGCTGTTGGTGACGAGGATCCCCTCGCCGGGCTTGCAGCCCCGGAGGAGGTAGGGCGCCCTCTTTTGGATCCGGCGCAGGTCCTCATCTTCCGACCAATGGGTCAGGACGATTCTGTCTAGGTCGAAGATCTTCATGCTTTGACCATCCTTTCCAGCGCTACTTTCGCTGCTTCGCTTGTCTGGCGCCGCACCGTGCTCTCGGGCAGCGTCTCCTCCAGCTCGATCTTGCCCACCGCTTCGAGGGCCGGGACCTTGCTGGTTTGCCACTTCACTTCGCAGGCATCTTTGCGAAGGTCTGCGATGGACTCGAACTCGGGGCAGACCCAATGCGTGTTGGATCCAGGAACATTATTCTCCAGCCTCAGGAACTCCACGAGGTACTCGGGCAGCTGTGCCGGATTGCGGACCCAGGATCCACGGCCGCGCCTGCGGGCCCCACAGAAAAGGACCCCGTGTGTGCTGCTGCCTACCCAGTTGCGGAAGGAGATCTGCCACACAGCCTTGCGAGTGGTCTTGATCCCCAGCAGCTGACTCAGGTAGTCGTTCCCCGTCCGTGCCACCTCTTCGAGGTAGGCTCGGCTCCCAGCCTCGCTCTCCTCGGAGGAGGGCAGATCGTCGCAGGGTTCCCAGTTGCCATCGATGTCCCCGACCATTAGATCTCCGTCCTCGTTGTAGTCGTAGAACGCCAGATGGAATCTCTTGCAGTCATCACAGTAGTGGATCAACTCGGCGGCTAGCATGGTGTCCTCCGTTGCGCGTGTTCGACCCAGTTATGGCGGTTCTAAAACTCGCGCTACCCATCCTTTGGCAAGTGGGGCTCGGGCTCTCCCCAATCGCTGTGTAGATCACCCTTCGATCCTGGGCAGCCAGCGTCTGGGCAGACCCACAGGATAGAGGCGCCATCACCGATCCAATCCATCTCCAGCCCGCACACGGGGCAGTCGGGTTGATCCATCTCGGGAGGCGTGGTCTTCCAGTTGTCGTAGCTCACGCTTTACTCCCCCTCTTCGATCTCGATGGATCCAACAATGTCTTCTGCTCTGCTTTGCTCGTCTTGGGTCAGTTCGTCCTCGCCAAGATCCTCGTCCCCGTCGTCCTCTTCTTCTTCTTCCTCGTCCTCATCCTTGGGTGCTTCGACCTTTGGATCCTTCTTCTCATCCTGCTTCTTGCGCCGCTTCGCGAGCCTCTCCTGCCGGGCTTCCACTTCTCTGATCAGGCTTTCCAGCTCGCTGGACGCATCGTCCAGCAGGGAAATGTTGTTCTCGCAGGCCTCCACGCGAACTTCCAGAGTCTCGAGCACGGGGCTGCCCCCTGGAAAGGCATCCTCGACGTTGCCACGCTTCTCATCTGTCTCGTCGCGCAGGGACTCCATGTCACCCATGATCACTTCCACGTCGCTCTTGAGGCTTTCCAGATCTCCGACGGTGGTAGGAGCCAGGTTCAACTCTCCAACCTGCTCTTGCAGGGCATACAGCTGACTCAGGTACTCGCTATGAGTCAGCTGTGAGGGCTTCGGGGGCTCCTTGCTGCGGTGCTTGCCACCGAACCGGAACGCCCACCAGTAGTAGCTCTCGCCCTTCTTGATCCCGTGGTCCGGGTAGTCCTTGCGGGCTGCTTTCACGAAGGTGGCTCTTGCCATGATGATCTCCTGTGTGTGCGTTCGTCCTAGTTATGGCGGTTCTAGGATTCGCACTCCTCTTCTGCGTCCTCTGCGTCGATCTTCCTCTGGTACTCGGCTTCCTCTGCTTCTTCGAGGAGCTTGTCCCGCTCGGTTGTGAACACGAACGACTCGCTGCATTCCATCGAGTCGCACAACACGACTCTCGCGGTCTTGCCCACAGCCTGCCAACGCTCCATGAGATCCACGAGACGCTGCACGTCGTCGTCGTCCTTGGCCGTTACCACGCTGTGGATCTCCAGCTCGGCACCATAGGGATTCACGGTATAGACGATCAGTGCGTGCATTGTGATCTCCTGTGTTGGTTCGATCTAGTTATGGCGGTTCTAGGATTCGCTGCCCATCGTTCTCTCAAGCTCGTTTCGGTACTCGCTTATGACCTTGCGCAGCTCATCGTTTTCGTTTTGTAGTCCTTGCAGCTTGTTGGACCACTCCCTGTGGGACTTTTCGTACATCTTGCTGACTCGATGTAGTTCCTCTTCCAGCGCATCCCTCTTTGAGCACTCTCCGCAAATGTGCGATGGACAGATGGAGCAGTGATCTATCCGTTGCACGCTTGCTCCTGTTGCACGTAGCGGTACATCGCTCGGGTGCTGTCGGCCTCGATCTCCCCAATGAGGCGGGCGATCTTGATCAGGGCCTTCTTGGGCCACGAACGACGGTGGAGATCCAGACCATCGGGCCACCAGCCCACCCCGTCGCTGTTCATATTGTCGATGTCCTTCTGCGTGACCTTTCGCCCCCACAACCTGCTGTAGTAGGTTCGCTGGTATGTGTCGATCCAGAGCCTCTCGGGCTTCTCGGCGTATTCGGTGGCGTACTCGTCGGAATCGGACTCGGCTTCTTCCGCTCCGATCCAGGCGTCCAAGAGGCCGCCCGTGATCTTCTGGCAGACCTCGCTGTCGATGTCTCCGTCGCTTTCCGCGACGAGGGTGGAGATCAGCATACCCAGCAGGTTGTTGGACTCGGGAACCCCGTTGCGGTAGAAGTATGCTGCGAGTGACATTGTGATCTCCATTGTTGCTGCGTTCGTCCTAGTTATGGCGGTTCTAGGATTCGCGTAGGTACTTTCTTCTGTCCGTGTTCAAAGGGGAGCAGCAACCGGCGCCGATACTGAGGTCGAAACTGATCATTGGGTTAGTTTTCAGCTCTGCATTGTCTAATACCAGCTGACAGCGCCAGCGCTCACCGTTCCAAACCAGCGACGGACAGTTGTCCCCTGGACCGTGCAATCGTGCTCCGAGATAGCAGCGTGCTTTGCGACAGCAGTACCCACACCCCACGCATGGTCTAGGGGTGAACTCTAACTCGTCCTTTGCTTTGAGGATCATTAGAAACTGTAGTCGTAGAACTTCCGGCGCCTGCCAACGTGGATCTTCGTGCCGCTTTTGGGGCTCTCACCCTTCACCACATAGCGTCCGATCTTCTTGCGGAATGATGCTTCGAAGATCCTCCCGTCGGGATCCCTAGTGTATGAGTAGACCTGTTCCTCGCTCATCCCGTTGGAGTCCATCCGCTCGGCATTGTCCTGCTGGACCTTGATCCTGCGTCCCTCTCCTGATACCTCGATCACCGTTGCGGGATGGTTGTCCGAGTGAAAGCATACCGTGGCTGGCATCCCCACCTTGGCATCGGGGAGCACACCTCCGTTGGACTCCCTCTCCTTGGACGGATCCCAATCCCGCACGAGTTTCCACCCCGTACCCTTGCAGATCCAGGCGTCCCCGCTCTCGTCCACCACCACGTCACCGACGGACAGGGATCGGCGCCGATAGTCCGCAGGGTGCCGGATGTTGAGGATCTCGAACACGTCCTCGATCCCCTTAGCCTCAAGGACGTATGGATCCATGTAGAGATCTCGACTCACGGCGTTGCCATGGGCTGTGACATCCCAGAGGGTGTCCCGGTTGTCGTCCAGGGCTCGGAGCTTGTCGTAGTCGGCCAGGTGAACGGTGTAGGTTGGCATCGTGTGATCCTTTTGTTGTTCGACGCCCTAGTTATGGCGGTTCTGCTTTTCGCGAGGGCTACCTTCTGGGGTTTTCGTCCTCGATCCCGGCGACCTTGAAGCCAAGGTCCGTCAGCTCGAACTGAGTGACGTTGTGGCCGTGATCTTCCATGAACCGCGGCTCGTCCACCTCGATCAGACCTTTGGCCTGCAGGCTCGTGATGTAGCCACCGATCTGCTGTTGGGTCAGACCTTCCACGGTGCCCCACGGCCCGGTCAGATCTTCCAGGCATCCGAAGTCGTGACCGTTGCCTTCGCTGGACTCGATCAACGCGTTGAGCACTCTCTGCTCTGTGTCGTTGAGGATCATCGTTTCCCCCTAGGCTGCCAGGGCTTCCCGGCAGACGTTGCGGTTGTGGGCCCGGAGCGCTCGGTTGTAGGCTCGCCGCGCCTGCTTTAGGGCTTTGGACTTACTGCAATACTTGCAGTCGAGCCGTTCGAAGCTTACTTCGCTTTGCTTTTTGGCTACCTTGTTCATTGCTTTCTCCTCGGCCTAGTTATGGCGGTTCTATTTTTCGCGCTCCTTTGGGAAGGCTCCGCATCGGTCGCATACCACTTCGCCCATGGAGCTTTTGCTCAGCAGATCATGCTTGCATCCGGGCAGCCGAGTGATCCCGTATCCACCGGGGTTGGCATGGTGCTTGTGCAGGTGCTTCGTTGCTTCGCGGTACGTCGTGAACGGACCCTCGGTGAGGTAACCCTCGGTGGTACCATATGGGTATTCCTGCAGATCGTAGTACCACTCGCCTGCTTCCTTCTCGTAGACGTGGCAGTCTGCTCCCGTGCTCATGGTGATCCCCTTTTAGAAATGCACGTTAGGGAACGTCACGTCGTCCCAGATCATCACCCGTCCGTTGAGGACCGAGTAGGCGACCACGAACCCCTTGGGCCCGAACACGCGGTAGAACGAATCGTGGCCCAGCTTGGCTGCTTCTTCGGCCAGATCGAAGGTGCCGATCACTGCGTCCCTTTCCTGGGGGACGTGCAGGTTCATGACGTGGACGTTGCTTCCCTTGTGCTGCTGCAGGACTTCGTACTTTGCCATTGTGCTTTCGCTTTCGTTTGTGCTGCGTTCGACCTAGTTATGGCGGTTCTAAAACTCGCGCTGCTTCCGCTTGTCGCGTTGCTCGGAGTTTTCCATCACGATCCCGTATGGCTTTAGCCACACTCGCTTTCCGAGGTCGAACCGGCGGACGGGGCCGAATCCATCGAGCCAGCTTAGGAGGTCGCAGAGGTCAGCCTCGGTCAGCTCTTGACCTTGGGCTCTGCGTCCCCGCCGGATCTCGTCTGAGATCACTTTGAATCGTTTGCCCATGGTTACAGATCCCAGTGGTGCTTGGCTTCCGCGATCACTTCGCGCACGAGGCTTTGCGCGGTGTAGTCGGTGATCATATCCAGCGTCTGAAACGCTACCTCGCACAGATCCATCGCTTCAAAGCGATCCTTGGCCTTGTCACGCGCATTGGTAGCGTAGGCGTAGGCTGCTTCCAGAGGGCTCGCGGTGCGTGGACGGTGGAGATCCCGCTTGTCGTCGGCCATGATCGTGGAGACTCTGCAATGGGCGGTTGGCATCGTGCTTTCCTTGGCTGCGGTGTGCTTCAGTTATGGCGGTTCTACTTCTCGCGCTTCCTTAGACCCACGGTGCGCTTTTGGCGCGTTGCTTTAGGGCTGCTTTCAGGATCGCCACGCGGAGTCCCCGCTGCATTGGCTCGATATTCTCCGGGCGATACGCAACCCAATCCACGCCCCCTGGACTCACGCCTACGAAGTGAGCGAAGGGCAGATCGAACAGGTGAGACAACCGATCTGGGATGTTGCTGTGAGTTTCACGCATGGCTTCCTCTTAGGGCGCGGCGCCTTGCTGCCCGCTGCTTACGGTGATCCCAGTATTCGCGCACTCCGTCGCGCCATTCCTGATTCGCCACGGGGGCAAGCTCCAGGTAGATCAGGGGGCAAGTGTAGTAGAAGGGCCCCATGGCCTCTTCCATTGGCTTGTATCCCCATCCCTCGTGATTCCCGCCATTGGTTAGCAGGTAGCAGCCGATCCAGGTTTGGGTATCATCGCCCACCTTGGACTCGTGAAGGGCCCAGAGCACGTTTCCCGCGGTACACTTGCGGATCGTTTTGAAATGCCCACCGTCGGGCCGTGATTGCTCAGCCGTGATCTCCGCGATGATATCCTTGCGAGTCGCCCCTAGGGTGTAGTACCAGCCCATTGTGATCTCCCGTGTTGTGCTGCGTTCGACCTAGTTATGGCGGTTCTAGGATTCGCGGGGCGGATACGGTCCATCGTCCAGGCAAATCCAGGTTGGCCAACCGTCTACGTTTAGAAGATGGCCCTTCCCCACGTCGAGATCTGCGGCGTGCTTGATCTTCGCTGGTATGTTGTCGGGCCAATCGGCCGAAACCATCCCACGATCATTCAGCCATTGAGTTAACTCAGGGTTGAACCCATCCCGGCGTGCCATGGTACGATCCCCTTTGTTGCGCTGCGTTCGACCTAGTTATGGCGGTTCTAGGATTCGCGGGGCGCTTTCCTACGCGGCAGCGTGGGCTTGCTTTTGCCGTTTGTAGCCCACCTTGACGCCAGCCTTCCGCATTGCGTACACCGCTTTGCCAGCCTCGGAGCCTTTCGGCTGCGTCCCGTGGACTAGCAGAGCGAAGTCAACGCTACCGTACGCGGCGAGGTTATCCTTGTGATCTACTTCCAGACTTCCCGCCTCTGCCGGATCGAGTACAACGCGAGCGCTTCGGAAGCCACGCGCTTTGAGATCCGGCAGCATGGGATCGAAGAGTCCACCTTCGCTCATTACGGCCGAAAGGTTGCTGGGCAGATCGGCCGCATTGCAATCCAGCTTGGCCAGGAAGTGAAGGCTCTTAGTGTAGAAGTAGATCCGCATTGACGGGCGCACCTTGGCAGCGATCACAACCGCCAGCAGGTAGTTGAAACAGAAGAAATCCCCGCCAATGTGGAAGCGTACCAGGCGCACCTTCGGCTTGACCGACGCGAGGATCAACGCGGCGAGCATGAACGGATCGTCCTTGTGCTTGACGATCAGATCCCGGTTGTGCTTGCGCTGGGCATAGGTTTCCTTGTATTGCGCCTCGTCATTGGCAGAGAAGCATCGAAACTTACACCCGGGCGAGTCCTCGATTGTGCGCTTGCCATTGCCCAGATCTACGGCTTGAGACTTGCAGAGGTTGGCCCCGGGGCAAGAGATCCCCGAAAGCAAGGACACCGAAACAAACTCCGACGGGGCAAGCTTGATCCCCTTGGTAGCCTTCAGCCATCCCAGCATGGCCTTTGTTTTGCTGTTTGGCCCGGAAAGCTTGAGCCGATCCCCGCTCGGAAGGCTTGCGGCAGCGGCTGCTAGCTTGGCCAGAAGGCTTTTGCTATCGCTGTTCAGGATCGGATGCATCGCGCTTCCCTTTCGGTGTGTCGCTGCGTTCGCCCTAGTTATGGCGGTTCTAGGATTCGCGCTTTCTACTCGTGCGCCAACCGGTGAACGATAGTGTAGGCTTCCATCACAGCCTCGTTTCCGAGGCTTTGCGTGCCCGTGAGGTGGGCGATCTTATCGGCCCAGAGCAGAGCGATCGGGTGTGAATTGCTGGCGTCCGTTCCGAGGTTGTGCTTCAGCAGATCTGCCATGCAGCGGGCGAATCCTTGGGCCACGCCGCAGAGGTTGCAAGCGTCTTGGACTCTCAGCGCATCGCCAGCTAGCTCTTTCAGAGATCTCATTTGCTTTCCCTTTCGGTGTGTCGCTGCGTTCGTCCTAGTTATGGCGGTTCTAGGATTCGCGTTAGCTCAATTCTCGGGCGTAGCACTCCAGCACGCTACCATCCGGTTCCTGAATCGTCACAACGCCGCTTCTCGCGTCTACCTCGATTGTTTGGATCTTGTAGAATCTCGAACAGGCCCCATTATCGGGATCGTTCCAATACACTTGATCCCCGGTGTGGAGCTTTTTGACGTTGCGAATCTGCATCGTGCTTTCCCTTTGTTGCCGCGTTCGTCCTAGTTATGGCGGTTCTAGGATTCGCTCAGTCTTAGGTTGCGTCGTTGATCATGGGATTCCGGTTCAGAGCCTCGCACGCTTCGAGGTAGGCGGATCCGAGGTCTGCCCATTCCTCGTCCCCTACGGGCTCCGCGAGTCCTCTGGGATCGAGGATTACGCCCCCCGTTGCCTCGATGGTTAGACAGAAGCTTTCGAGGGCCCGCGTGAGTGCTGAGATCTTTTCGTAGTCTGACATCGCGCTTTCCCTTTCGGTGTGCTGCGTTCGTCCTAGTTATGGCGGTTCTAGGATTCGCTACTTGAGCATGGCCCTTAGCTCTGCCTTGATCCGCTTTGCGTCGGGCCCGCGGAAGGTGGAAGCATTGGCCAGGAAGTAGGCGACGATCGATCGACCGTTATCGAGGCCGAAAGCGTCGTCAACCGATCCCAGCGTGGCCATGGATTGCAGGTAGGGCACCGCGCCGAAATAGACCTTCTTCCACGTCCGGCGGATCTCGGCTGCTATCTCGTGAATCGGGCGGTTCATGTTGATCCCCTTTGTTTCTGCGTTGTGCTCTAGTTATGGCGGTTCTAGGATTCGCGCTTTCCTAGTTAGTGCGGAAGATGAAAAGGTAGGTTCGCGTACCGTCCTCGGCTGTGACTACGGCCTCGTTTTCCTCGCCGTCGTAACCGGCCAGGAAATGGCCGCGACCGTCGCACGCTACCGCGTCGTTTACGAAGTGATCGAGATCCTTGATCATGCCGCGGATCGTGTCGTTTGCGCCCTCGCACTTGGCCTCTTGAAAGCCTCGGATCATTTCCTCGGCCTCGCTCGGAAGGTCCGCATGCGCCACGATAAACGACGCATTGAAGGCCCAGAGGCTTTCCGAGATCCGCTCACGCGCCGCGTCGTCGGCTTCCTCGTCAGTCAGCACGAGGTATTCGCCCCCTTCGGCCTCGAAGGTTTCATCCCCATACGTGGCCTCGAACACGTCGTCGGCCTCGCATCCCAGGAAATCCGCCAGCGCTTTGCTCTTGATCTCGGAGTCCATTGTGATCCCCTTTGTTATCGGTTCGCCCTAGTTATGGCGGTTCTAGGATTCGCGCTTTCCTACTACCTGCTAAGGCCCATTTTGCCCGCGAGGTATCGGCGGACGGCCCGCACGGCCCGCTCACGGCCCAGATCGGCCATGGATCCGGCCTTCTTAGTGTTGAACGCGAGTGAGATCACATAGTCTGTGTCCCGTGCTTCCCGCATTGCGTTCAAGATCAGCGTGCCGTGAATGTAGATCTCGTCAAGGTGGCTTTGGGTACAGGTTGGATTCGGGAACTGGCAGACCCAACAATCGCCAGCGCCCGGCTTTGGCAGCTCGTCAAGCGCTTTCATGGCATCGCAGTATCCCTTGATCTGCTTTCGGATCTTCTTGACGCGTTGCTCCTCGTCTGGGCTGGATCCCGTGACGGTTCCGTCCGGGGCGATCGTCATGCCGTCGCAGAAGACGTAACGCGGAGCGTCGTAGTTTGTGCTGACGTACCAGACTCCGCGATCTGCGAAGATACCGAATCCGCCGGGCAGGTAGTCATTCATGCGCTTTTTTGTGGTAGGCGTTTTGAATCCACCGGAGTCCAGGGTCACAGATCCATCCGGGGCGATCGTCACAACGTCCGTCAGATGGAACCGGATCACCTTGGATCCGTCCGGCCGGAAGTATTCCAGCGTCGAATGGCCGATCATCTTGGCCTTGCTGTGATCGCCGTCGAGGCTGCTTACCATTTCGCGCTTTGTCCGCCGGATGCTCTGGAATGACATTTGCTTTCCCTTTCGGTGCTTGCTGCGTTGTGCTCTAGTTATGGCGGTTCTAGCTTTCGCGCTTTCTAGTCGTGCGCGGTTTGCAATTCGTATGCGAAGATCTGCTTTGCGCGAAGCTCGGCCGCTTGCTGATCGTGCATGCCAAGGCAATTGACTAGATCCTCGGCAAGCTTGGGCACCGAATAGGGGCGGTGCCGCCGGTATTGCTGGCCGTTAGTCTTGAAATTTGCCTGCTTCCAAGACTCGCGGCAGAGGTTTTCGACGATCCGCTCGGCTTTGTCGCGCCAGGTTTTCATGTGATCCCCTTTGTTGCGTTGTGCTCTAGTTATGGCGGTTCTAGCTTTCGCGAGTCCAGAGCTTGGGAAGGAAACCACCTCGTGAAAGCCACGCGTCGATTGCCTGGACGGATTCTGCAAGGTCACTGGCCAATCCGGCGATCGTGATATACTGATCCATTGACAATGATCCCAGGTCATCGGCTGGATTGTCGTGTTCGTTGACGATCGCCTGCGAAAGCTCCCGGAGATCTGCGAGTGTCTTTTCGGGATCCATGGTGCTTTCCTTTCGGTGCTTGCTGCGTTGTGCCCTAGTTATGGCGGTTCTAGCTTTCGCAGGCTACAGGATCCCCACCATGGCCTTGCGGATCGTGCTTTTCGAGTAGCGGTAGCCATCCGGGGTTTCTTCGATCCCGCATTCGTTCAACGCGGCGAGCATGTTTTCGGCCGCCTCGTCACGCGTACGGGCCCCGCGCGCATACTCGCGCGCCATTCGATACAGGCCCTCGTCATTGTTGATCCAGAGGCTGACATTCCAGGCGGTTCGCGAATCGTGACCGTTATACTTTGCCATTTTCGATCCCCTTGCTTGCGTTGTGCTCTAGTTATGGCGGTTCTAGGATTCGCACACCTTACCGCGGCATGCTTTTTTGCTTGCCGCTTTCCTGGCGTCCTTGTGACGCCCCGCCCCGCTTCGCTGATAGGCATGAACGGCTAGCCAGTTGCGCCCCTTGTTGCTTCGCTTACCGTCGCGTGCCATTGTGCTTTCCCCCGTCGCTGTGTTCGTCCTAGTTATGGCGGTTCTATTCTTCGCTTTCGTCGCTTTCATCGTCAGCGTAGGCTGATTCGATCCTATCGCTGCAGGCATCACAGAAAAGGCTCGGATCTTCCCAGTTGACGGCATAGGCCACCGGGTGATCGTCTGGCCAATCGGGATCCTTGGCCTCGTTTGAACACTTGGGGCAAAGCACGTTATCTTTTCGATCCAGATAGAATAGGGGATATCCGCCGGGCCACGCGAAGGAAGGAAGGTTGCCTTTGCTATCTCTGATTTCATCTAGCTTTGACATTGGATCCCCCTAGTAGGTATCGAGCGCTTGCATTGCCTCGTGATCGGAAAGGATCAGATCGGTTCCGAGATCCAGATAGGCGTGACGCCCCGTGCTCGGTTGCCAGCAATACAGCAACCGTCGCCCCGTGCGAGTGTAGAAAGGTGTTTCCGTGCCGCCGCATGCCGGGATCCAGTTTCCTTGCTCGGCCTTCGCCTTTCGCTCGTCTAGGATCTCTGCTACGTTTTTCATGTGATCCCCCGTCGCTGTGTTCGTCCTAGTTATGGCGGTTCTAGGATTCGCGGTTAGTACCGCGTCGAAACCGTGATCGTGATATGGATCGGCCGCGGAAGATCTACAGGATCGGTGATCGTGCCATAGGCACCATGACGCTGCGCGGCACGGGCCCGATCGAAGATCCCGGAGATCTCAGGATCGGAAAACTTGGCACGCCGCAGGATCGCGATCGTTTTCTCGATATCAGGCTCCACAGAAGCGATCCGATCCTGGCACGCCGCGTCATAGGGGCCCCGATTGAACAGGAATTCTAGGCCACCATGGATCCGCCCGTATTCGACTCTCGAAACCCTGCAGCGAACCTTTTTCGTTTCCATCTTCGCCCCCGTTGTGTTCGTCCTAGTTATGGCGGTTCTAAAATTCGCGCGCGGGAATTAGCACGCCATTTTTCAGATCAGGAATTAAGATCGGAATTCGTCTCGTGTTAGTTATGGCGGTTCTAAAACTCGCGCATGCCGCCGGGCCCCTGGGAAGGCCTGAGGGCCCGCGGTTCCCGGGCCCCTGGCCACGTTGCCCCGGGCCCTCGCGAGGCCTTAGCGGGCCCCTGGGAAGGCCTGAGGGCCCCTTGTGCGGGCCCTTGCCCCGGGCCCTTGTGCGGGCCCCTGAGGGTCCCTTGACTTGCAGGCCCTCGATACTGCGGGCCCGCGGTTACCGGGCCCCTGGGAAGGCCTGAGGGCCCCTGAGGGCCCAAAGCGAAAGGGCCCGGGATTGCCCCGGGCCCTTGTCTTATCGATGTAGGCGTTTGTCCTACATACGCTCGGTGTCATAAAGTAGGATCGAATATTGCGAAGGGCCCAGCAGATTCTGCAGCTTGTTGGCCTGCAGATTGCAAGCGCGATAGACCTTTTCAGCCTTCCGACTATCGGGATCATATCCCAGATCGCTGGCCCAGTCCTCGAAACCTGAGCAATTCTCGACGCTTGCGGCATCGCTGGCGAGACAATCCAATACCTCGGCCACCGTCGGCTCGCGGTAATGCGCGGGGCCCATACTGAAAACCACAGTCATTTGGCGACGTTGCCCAGCCACGCGGGCCGTGATCTTGCACTTGTGATGCGAGGATCCCTGTGGCATGCCTTCCATATTCGGGTTTTCATAGACCATTTCGGAGGTCATGCTCACCCGATTACGCTTGCAGAAGGTTTCGAGAGTCGCCATTTTGATCCCCTTTGTTGTTTGCTCGCCCTAGTTATGGCGGTTCTAGGATTCGCGAGGGCCCGGTTTCCCGGGCCCCTGGCGTCTAGTAGTCGTTATTTGGCATGCCATTTGCGAAAGTGAACAGATGTTCCCAGAGATCCAGATCAACAATCTTGATCACGGTCCAACCGTGCGAGATCTCGCGTTGCTCGGATCCGGTGAGCCTGAGATCCTCGATCACTTCGTAGGCTGCCGAGGATCCCTGATTGAAAAACGCGCATGATCCACGATTCAGCCATTTTTCGGTTTCATCGCGGTTCCATTCGGAATGCATGCTCGGGAATCCCTCGCGATGATTCGCCACGATCGCCCGCTTGCAGCGCCTGAGGATCCGGCGGTTAACAGGATCCAATTCCAGGTTGCCGCAGTGATCCTCGGAAACCTTGATCTTGAGTTTGCGATCCGCCATTTCGATCCCCTTTGTTGTCCTACGTTCGCCCTAGTTATGGCGGTTCTATGATTCGCGTGGGCCCGCTTACCGCCGGATCTTGGCCTTTGGGTACAGATCCAGCACCTGATCCCGCGCATCGGATCGATCACTTGCACGAAGCATGCCATCGATCTCGCCTTCTTCGTCGGCATACCAATACAGCGGTACACCGTGGCCGAAATAGGTGCCATTTGGATCATATCCGCCGTTATCGAGGCGGATCTTTCGCAGGCAAAGCTTACCGCTGAAATCCGCGGGGCCCGTGATTGTGGATCTTCCGAGGGCCGCGCCCCGGGAAGGATCCCCGCACCATCCCCTCGGATCGTTGTTTTTGTAGTCCGGCATCTTGATCCCCTTTGTTGTCCTACGTTCGCCCTAGTTATGGCGGTTCTAAAATCCGCTCCCGGTTCTATCCGGAAGCTTTCCGCACCATTCGAAGTGATCGATATCTTCGCGGATCTCTTTACTAGTTCCCCACCTAACGCGATCCCCGTGTTTCAGAGTCCATTCGCCCGGAGTCTGGCCACGATCCAGCCAAGCCATTTCGTTTAGTGGACCGTAGATCATTGTGGGTTGCATCTTTGCCATGGTCCCGATCCCCTTTTGTGTTGTGCTCGCCCTAGTTATGGCGGTTCTATTATTCGCGCGATCCCGTGGGTCAGGATCTCGTTATCGGCCGTAGTCCTACCGCGTAGGATCCTGAATCGGCCGATCCTTGTTTCGTAGATCCCCATTATTTCCCGTCCACGAATCCCACAAAGGTTTCGATCCCGTCCTCGGGATCCACGCGGTAAAGCTCGGTTCGATAGGGGATCTCGACCCAACCAAATGGGCCGTTGTGATTGCGCGAAGTCTGGATCATTACGAACCGCTGGCCACCGATCTCGACTTCCTTGCGATCGGTCAGAAACGCTACGCTGGCCTTGCCAAGGGTTACCGCGAAGTGTTGTGGGTTGTCAGTTGCCATTGCGATCCCCTTTGTTGCTGCGTTCGATCTAGTTATGGCGGTTCTATTTCTCGCGGTAGATCTCATTACGGGTGATGATTCCGGCGCGCCAGCTGGCCAGCTTGTGAAGCTTGCGCAGCTTGTTATCGTCGCCGTCCGCGCGAACCGTCAGCTTGAGCAATTCCTGTGCCAACCGCTGCTCGTTAGGGTTACCGTGGGTTTCGAGGATCGCCAAGCAACCGAGAATGTGGTGCGCGATATCAATCATGTTTCGATCCCCTTTGTTGCTGCGTTCGATCTAGTTATGGCGGTTCTAAAACTCGCGCGCCCATGGGCCTTGGGAAGGCTCCTCAGGCCTTCCCAAAGGGATAGGGCCCGGGATTGCCCCGGGCCCCTGGGAAGGGTAGGAAGGGCCCCTAAGGGCCCTCAGAATGCTAGAGCACGATCGATCCGGTTTTCGGGGC
>Ga0307377_10005056_pt1 | contig 14221 bp, 8 predicted proteins | sample TR3MG_FD_202535 | JGI IMG/M metagenome (GOLD analysis project Ga0307377, IMG submission 202535) | Soil microbial communities from Risofladan, Vaasa, Finland - TR-3 | ecosystem: Environmental > Terrestrial > Soil > Coastal area > Acid sulfate soil | place: Finland: Risofladan, Vaasa | collected... | reverse complement strand
AAGAGGCTTTTTTATATTTACACATCAGCGCTATAGGTGGAACAACTTCCGCAGCTTATGGTATCACAATAGATGCCTATGCTTCAACAGTAATTGTTGATAGTAGCTATAATATGGAAGAAATCAGAGATCTTAAAGGAGAATATTTAGGATATTATAATTTTAAGAGCAATGCTATTGAGGACGAAGCTATTAAAATAGATATTACTTCTTATGTAAAAAATTATATTTATGGAAGTGATGTAGCTTATGGTATTTTATTAGAGCCTAAAATTTATGATTTGGCATCCATGAGTAATTTTGAATTAGTTTATGACTCTGACAATAATAGGGCCTTTCTTATAGGTGGTAATGTTGCTTTTTTGTTTGCTTCACAACAAATTCCAGATTTTAATATGGAAGTTTATGTTTATGATACAGAGCAAGATACATTACAAAGAATAGAAACCATAAATCTTCCTGAAGGCAGGGTTCAAATGTGTGCTGCTATTTATGATAATTATATTTATATGTATGGTGGAGCAAAACATTATAATAGTTCAGTTTACTATAGGGATTTATGGCGTCTTAATTTAAATAATAATACTTGGGAACAATTAAGTGTAGATGGGGCAAATGGTGCTCCTTCTTATTTAAGGGCTGCAAGGATGGTTATTAATCAAGATGGACTTTTGTTCCTGATTTTTGGACGAGATATGAATGGTGATGCCACCAATGATATTTGGACACTTGATTTGACACAGAATTTATTAATGTGGAAGAAAGCTAATCAGTTAGATTTTAATCCAATATATAGAGGGGCAGCCAATAGAGATTTGACCATTACTAAAGATACTCGTAGTGGGCATGAATATGATTATTATATTCTTGGTGGAAATAATATAAATTCAAATAAAAAAATTAGTAAAATTATTTTAGATAGTTCAACCCCCACTTGGGCAAATATGGTGGAAAAAACTTCTGCTCAAATGGCTGGAGGGCTCGGCAAAGCCTCTTTTTATAATGGTTATATTTATTATTTTTTGGGTTATACAACAGAAACAACAACAGCCTTAAATAACAGAGATAATATTTTGTATAAAATTAATGCTGACACATTTGCTGTGGAAAAAATTTCTTTTGAAGGAACAAAAGCAGACAAAAGAAGTGATATGAATGTTTTTGTAAACAATGGTAAATTTTATGTTGTTAATGGCTATATAGCAGCTTGGGGTGGCATAAGAAACAGCAGTAATATTTGGTATACTGATTTGACCCAAACCACTAATAGAAGATGGATAGAAGCCTATAATAGAAGAGCCACTTATAACACCAATGCTAATACTATTAAAATTGCTCCAATAACCTCCTATGATTCTATTTTAGGAGAAAGACAGTGCCCCTTTGTGGATGTTAAATATGAATATTCTACCAATTATAATATAGAAGCTAAACAAATTAGTCCTATTATTACTAGAGATGCATATATTTCTTTAGATAATTTAATGACTAATTATGGACAAACTAATTATGTGGAAACACAAGTCCCCAATGAAGAAAGTGGTGTAGAAAAAAGGGGATTGTTTTATCTTGATTTTTCTACTGTTGCAAATTATGATGATATTTTACAAGCTATTCTTTATCTTCCAAGATCTATCTCTTCTGCAAGACAAGGTATAGCAACTCCTTTTGCTCTTATAACTCAAGATTGGTTAGAATCAGAAGTTACTTGGGTTAATAGAAAAACAGATGAAGTTTGGAATCCTACTGGAGGTAGCTTTAGTCAGACTTATAATTCTTATAATATTATCATTGGACAAGATATGTGTAGATATGATGTTACTAGATTATTACAAAAAATTAAAGGCAGTTTTGGTCAAAATTTAGAAAATTATTATGGTTTATTTTTTTATGATCAAGATGTAATTTTTGATGCTAGAGAATATAATAATAATTCTTATTTAATAGTTACATATATAGATCAAAATAATGCTAAAAATGTGGGAGAAATATCTTTAATTTCTCCTACAAGAGGAGATGTTTTAACTGCTCAGCCTACATTTAAATTCAAGGTACCTTATCATATATCAGGAAGAATTCACTTTAGATTAGAGTTATCTCAAGATATAGCTTTTTCTGATACTGAGATAACTTCTTTTTCTACTGCAAATTCTACAACAGGATGGTCATGGAATGTTGCCGGTGATGATGTTACATATGTTAATTTTCCTAGCAATGGTATTTTAGGATATACTTCTGATCTTTCTTTAGTTAAGTTTGATATGTCTATTGTTACTTCAAGCCTATCTATTAATACTTGGTTTTGGAGAGTCACGGTAGTTTAAATAATTCTAAGGATGTTAGTTTATGTCAATCACTGTTGGATGGACAGCTTTTGGTGCTGAAGATACTACTTTTAATGGTTTCTATGAACTTATAGGAACCCATAATGGTAAATATTACTATGTTTATTTTGGGGAAGCTGGAGATAGATATTTATATTGGTATGTTGGTAATAATACTTGGCAAATTAGTTATAATCTAATTTCCATTTGGTTTGAAGGAACTGGAGATGTATTACCAGCTAATCCATGGACACCAGTTGGAGGATGGCCTGAGCAAATTCCTCCAACCTTAAGTGAATATTGGATAGACGCTTCTCTATCATCACCTAGATCTGTGGAATATACTCCTGTTTCTGATATGATTGTAAAATCTTTAAAACTAACAGTTTGGGTTTATAATGCATCTTCTCAAATACAATGTGCTATTTATAAAGATAGTGATAATACTTTGTTGGCAACTTCTATTAATTCTGTTGTTGGCAATCCTACAGGGGGACCTATTGTAATATATAGTCATTTTGAACCTTATCCAACCATATTAAATGGGGAAACTTATTATTTAACTGCATGGAGTGACTTGGAGGATGGGGTTGAAATTGGGATAGAACCGATTCCTTTAGATGGTTATGATTTGACAACTGCTGTTCCTTTAGTTTATAATAATTGGCCTGATCCAATTGTAGCACCTGATGATTTTATTGCTGCTAATCAACATTATATGATAGAGCTTGGAGATGCTGCTATTTCACCATATGTTGCAGATGTTATTTTACAAACATCAAATGTTTTAGTTTATTTTGGAGATGTAGATTTACAAGATACTTATAATAAAATATATTATGCAGATATTGATGTCGGAGTTTATGATATAATATATGATGCTGATGTATATTTGGATTATTTTTTTCTTCTTTATGAAGGAGATATATATTTAACTAAATTAAATGTTAACATTATTTATTTTGGAGATATTTATATTTTTGGAAAATCCATAAATTATTATGCTGATATAAAACTTGTTTATGATAAAGATCTTGTTTATTATGCTGATATTTATATTGGGGGGGCTGCATATTATTATGGAGATACAAGAACTGTCCAAGCTGATAATGTCTTTTTACCTGCAATTTTAAATGTGAGTTTTTCTCAAGATTATTTTATAGTTTTAGATACCAAAGAAAGTAGACCATCTTATGTTTCTTGGTTGGTTATTCAAAATGACAAGGAAAGTGACCCTCCAACTGCTAATGATATAACCGTAGAATACTTAAATGATTTATCCGCATATATTTATGTATACAATCCTGTTCCAACGGGTGATGCTGTCATATCATAGGATAGTGTATTATGGCTAATATTTTTTATAAATCTAGTGCTTATATTGCACCATTTTGGACTAGTTCAGCGACTGTTACACTAACCCTCACTTCTAGTAGTGAAGGTGGGGCTGCTGTAACTGAGGCTCATATTAGTTCCTCTCCCAATTTTGGTACATATACTACAGTTATTATTACAACAAGTCCACAAACTGCCGTTTTTACTGTTAGTAATCCCACAGTAGATGGGAAGAAGTTTATTTATGTAAGATACAAAAATGCCAATGGGGGTTTGAGCGCTACTTCTGAAGTCATTGTCTATTTAGACACAACAATCCCAACTAGACCTGGGCAACCCTATTCTTTAAGTGCTTGGTCCACTAATGATTTTGAAAATAATCCTCAGATTATGTGGTCATGGACTGCATCTTATGATGCTAATGGCATAACTTCATATACAGTTCAGATAGAAGAAGATACTGGCTCAGGATATGTTTTGAAAAAGACAGATGGTGTTAATGAGAGTATTGGTATTAGCTCATCAAGTGGATCTAATATTTTTACTTTTTACACATTCAAAGATTTGCAGGATGGGGCTGATTATAGAATAAGAGTCAAGGCAATAGATTTGGTGGGCAGAGAATCTTCTTGGTCTCAGTATGGTTCTGTTGTTACTGCAGATACAGTGGCTCCCCATAGTGCTTCTATAGCAATTGTAAATTTTAGCCATACTTCTATAACTGAAACTAGTGACAGAAATGTAGAGTTGAAAGTTTCAGCCACAGAGGATATTGATGAATCAGGAATTTATAGAGTGAGATTTAGAAATAAACCTTTGAAAATTTCCCATGATGGAAGTACTATAGAATATCAGGTAAGCTCTTGGAGTGTTTGGTATAGTTTTACTAGTAGTCCTAGTTATTATAAGTGGTCTTTGCCTGATAGTTTGTGTAGTGATATTAAAGTAGAAGCTCAAATTCAAGATGTTGCACAAAATTCTGTTAATGTAGAGGATACCATAACTGTTTTAAGGGGATTTATTATAGATACAGTAGCTCCTACTGGTTCTATGGAAATTAATGATGGGGCTGCTTCTACTAATAATACTACAGTTAAGCTGGATATTTCTGGTTCAGATGTTACTACAAATATTTTTGCCATGAGGTTTAGGGATTCTGACAGGTCTTGGTCAGATTGGGAGCCATTTGATCCCGTTAGATATTATACTATGAAAAGCTCAGAAGGGTTAAAGGTTGTAGAAACCCAACTTAAAGATTATGGTGGAAATATAGTAGCAGATTATGAGCAACTTTTCAGTAAAGATTTTGTGAATGCAGTTACTGGTATTGAAAGTTCTTATCTTTCTTATGAAAGAATTATTAAATTTATTATTAACAATAATTTACTTTATGCATTTTCTAAAGGAAGTGTTGCACAGGGCATTTATGCTAAAATGTATCAATTCTTAAATAATCAATTTATAGAAATTTATGAGTTTGATACAGAACAAGAACATGAAATAAGTGCAGTAGGTTCTTTTGGGAATAATATTTATATTGGCACCTCTAAAACTTTAGCCGCCAAAGTTTATTTTTATAATGTAAATAATGCAACCATGGCAGTTTCTTCTAATTTTAGTAATTTGGAAAACAGAATAAATGCTTTAGAAACTTACAATAACAAGCTTTATGCTGGTAGTGGTTCAAGTTATGTTTATGTATTTGATGGTTCTGCTTGGAGTTCTAGAGGAGATACAAAAACCATTGATACTGCACAAGATCAAGTATCTGATTTGCAAGTTTATAATAATTATTTACATATAGCTACAGGCAACTCTGGTAATATGTATACATATGATGGTACTCTTTCAGCAGCTATGACAACAGGGGCTCAAGCCATTAATAATTTGACTATTATTAATGACTTGCTTGTTGGGATTAGTCAATCTACCAATGCAATCTATATATATAGAGAGACTTTAGACAGTACTATTTGGAATGAACGTTTACTTTTTAATCGGGAGCCAAGTGATTTTAAAAATCCAATAGTTTGGAATAAATTCTCTAGTGGTAGTCCAGAAATAATTATTTCCCAAGGGATCATGGAAATTTATTGCCCTCAAGGAAGCACATTATTATATCTTGAAAATGAAGTAGGACAGACTTGGGTTGATGGTGTATCTAATACAATTGGTTGGACCCTACAGATGACAGTGGTTTATGATACTAAAGATGTTAACATAACTGGTCCTCAAGGAGTAAGGTTTTCAGATGGAATTTATGCAGCGGAATTGCAATTTACTGCATCTACTATCAGTTTGCTTTATGGTTCACAAAATGCATCTTATGCCATAGATATGTCTACTCCTCATGAAATCAGAATAGTTGGACAAACTACTAATTTGAAAGTTTTTGTAGATAGAATAGAGATTATTTCTATTACCAACTGGAGTTCTACTAGTTCAAGTAAAGTTTTGCAGTTTGGTGATGTTGCACTCCATAGTGCAAGCAAGGCAAAGTGGGATGCCTTTAGAATTTCTACAGGCGGAGCCTATGAACCCACTGATATTGCCTCTCAATCTGATATTACCGTTATTCCTTGGTATGCTAATTCAGTAATAAGTGATATAGTTATTATGGACGTAATGAGAAATGCCACAGATATAGAAGATATAATTACTACAGTATTAGTAAATGATGCATCTATAAGTGATATAAGCTCAGAAATAGATGATGCAAGAAGCAATATTACTACACTTAATAATTTTATTGGTGGAGCAGCCTATGATGCAATATTTGCTGATGCTGTTACAGATGACAGGCTTAATAATGCTGATGTGACTTCTTTTAAAACTCAGTTTAATACTTCTGAGAGTAGTTTTGCTAATATTTCCTCATTGTTATTAACCATTAAAAATACTATTGCTTCCATGGATGAAATTAATATACAATCCACCTTAATACAGTTAGATAATATTGTTGTTAATGTGGAATATTATGCTATTAAAACAGAAAGTATTATAACTGTAGATATTCCTGCTCTACCTACTCCTAGAGATGCTGAAAGTATAGGGGAAATTTCTGATGAAGTAGATGCCATTAATGTTTTACTTGCTGTCTATATTGTAAGCCTAACTAATATAGTGACAAATTTAGCCCAATCAGGAGATAATGTTTTTATTTCAGGTAGGAATTTAGTTGGAGAAGCTCAGGTTTGGTCTACTTATGATTTTTCTACATATTCTTCGGTTGTTGTTTTAACAAGCAACATAAATGTCACACATGCTATGGAGTTGTTTCCCACAGATGATGTAGGTGGAGAAACAGAAAACAGAATGTTTATTGCTGGTTATGATAGTAATGCCAACAAAGGGTATGTTAAGTTAATTAGAGATTCTTATATAGCTGATGATATTTTGTTAGATACTACTCCTCCAACTGGAACTATTATTATTTCCCCAGATGGCTCAGGAGATGGTGCTACTCAAACTAATTCTAATATAGTTATCTTACGTTTGACTGGAATAGATTCCCTTTCTGGAATTGAAGAATATGCTCTCGTTGCTAATGGGGATTTTAGTGGTTCTACATATGAACATTGGATTGTAAGTCCAACTTGGATTAATAATTATAATTTAACTTCTACTGAAACTGCTTTTGAAGAAATAGAAGATTTTACTTCAAATATTATTTCTTTAGTTAATTTTGACAATATGCTTTATATAGGTACATATAGCGGTGATATTTATAGAAGTTCCGATTTAGAAACATTCACTTTAGTCTTTGATGGTTCAAGCCCAATTAATTGTTTAGCAGTTTATGAGAGCAAAATATATGCTGGTCTACAAAATGGAGTGTTTTTAGAAAGCAGCAATGGAGCCTTAAACCAATGGGTAACTAAATCAACAGGGTTAATTAATTCTTCAGGGGGTGTTGATGTTGTCCCAATTTATTGCATGCAGGTTATTAATTCAGTTTTATATGTGGGTGGAGGGAATTCCCTATTAAATTATTTTGAGTTTGATACTTTAAATTATGTATATAATTTCTCAGAAGTTGCAGTTTTGTCATTATCATCTTTTACTAAGAATAGTTCCACCTATATCTTGGTAGGCACAGGTAGCGCTGGTAAAATATTTATTTTAGATCCAACTACTAATACTTGGTCAGTTAGTTACAATTCTGATGAAACAGAAATTTCTGCCATGTCAGCTATTAATTTAGATGACCTGACAGCAGCCCCACAATATGTTTTGGCAGGTAGTTCACCCAAGGGCAAAATATATCTTTATACTATATCTAGTGATAGTTGGGAATTATATCATGATACTGCTGAAACTAAAATTTGGTCAATGGCAAATATGACTTTGGGCTCAGGGGCTACTACATATCCAGCTGTTGTTATAGGAACAGGCAATAATGGTAGATCTTTTGTGTTTAGAGACATGGATGGCTCTCCTAGAATTATAGCATTAGGGGGTAATTTAGATGCCAATGTGGTATATGCATTAGCCCTCTATGGGGATAATATGTATTTTGGTACAGGCGATCAGGGCAAGTTATTTAAGTATGATGGAACATTAGTTGGTAATGGAGTTCGTTCTGTTTATTTAAGCTTAAAAGATAGGGCGGGAAATGTTAATGTTACTGATATTTATGATGAAATTGATTTAGAATTGCTTTATGAAAATATGCTGATAGAAGTAGATGCTGGTGGTGAGGCACAATTTACTTATACTGCAGGAGATTCTAAGCTTTATAGTGGTTATAAAATAGAAAATGAATATGGAATTTATGAATCTATTGATTTCACTGGTGGTTCAGACTTTAATCAATGGAATTCTTTGTCATGGACAGAAGTATTACCTAGTGATACAGATGTAGAAGTTTATATTAAAACTGCTACTACAAAAACAGGATTAACTACTGCAAATTATAATGGTCCGTATACAGACTATACAAGTAATGATATTTCTGAATTAATTGGAGAATGGATTAAATTTAAAATTGTTCTCAAAACATCAGCAGCTAATGTTGCTCCCACAGTTAGTTCCTTAGTGATTAGTTACTATGCTGCTGAGAGTGCTCATTTCTTTACTACATTATTTAATCTTAGCTCCAATATAATTGGAGGAATTGCTACTTGGACTGCTACTATTCCTGCATATGCTGACATAAAAGTAGGTATAGCTACAGAAGATACTATAGATTGGTTGCATTACCAAATATTAGACAACAACGTTTCTTTTGTCGTTAATGAGCCTGATAAGCAGTTTAAAATAGGAATTAGATTTATAGCCTCGGGAGATCAACCACCATCACTAGATGAGCTGGCCATTGTATTAGAAACTGAGGATCAGTCTATTAATTTGTTGAATCAGTAGAATTTATCATAGGAAAAATTTTTAAATAAAAACAACTATTTTTATTATAATTGTTTTTTGTTGTATATCAATGAAATTTTTGTTGTCATGGAGAAGAGCCATAAAAGAATATAGACTATAGGAGTTTTTTGTATGGCTAAAAAGTATAAAAAGTATGTCTGCACAATTAAAGCTACATAATATTGCTAAATCTTGGTTTCCTGAAGATTTTGAGCTTCAGATAGAGAAACCTGTGGAAAACATTTTAATTGAAATTGGTCCTGCTGTAGTTATTTTATTAAATGGGAATTTAGTCCAAGGACAATTGAACATCAATAGTAAATCAGGGTCTTTTTTTGTTGCTGAAAAAGAGTTTCTTGCTGATGAAGTTAATGGTTTTATTAGAATGCTTAAATAGTTGTTGTGAAAAGATTTTTGGATTAATATTGAAAACAACCATTAAAATTAATGGTTGTTTTCCTTGTATATCAAGGAAAGTTTGTTTGCTATAAAGAAGAAATATATAGAATAATTATAAATAGTCTTACATTAGGAAATAAAGAAGAAATTTATATGCAAAAAATATAATATGCTTCTTTTATGCCCTGCATATAACTTAAAAGAAGAAGAAGAATTTAAAGATTTTATTGTGGAAAAATTAAAAAACAATATGACAATTCAGGATGATAATAATGTATAGATCTGCTATATTCTTGCTAGGTGCTAGTGAAACAGGGGAATTCCTTTCTTCTGCCATCGATGAACACGATATGGTCACTACTGATAATCAATTGTATATGTGGTCTCAAATATCTGGAGATGGTGTGATATCAGGGTGGGAAGTTTCCAATGCAAATAACGGGTTATTTCAGGTAAATATTGCCTCTGGTAGTGGTAAAATAAATAATATTTTTGTAGAAACCCCTAATGATTTACAGACAGCAAATCCTACTAAATTAAATGTATATGCTAATCAAACCAATTATATATATGCACGTTTAGCTATAGCAAGTGATCCTGATATTGGAGGAGTATCTCCCTACCCTAGTTCTTATAGTAAGTGTGTATATTTTGCAACAGTAACAGATTTGGGGGATATTCCAAGCACAGCTATTAGAATTGCTAATGTTGTTGTGGGTAGTTCTGCATCTGTAATGACTATTGATAACTCTGTAAAAAGGCAAATAGCTTTATTTGCTGCTAGGGTGCAGGACCTTTTAGAATATTATCTTTTAATACACAAACATGATGCTGCAGCCCCCCTTTATATTTCAAAAATAGTTTTAACTACAGAGGTTATTAAATCTACGACTACAGCAGATTATAGAATTTTTAATGTGGATGGAGGAAGTTGGTTAGATCCAGATGATAGTTTTTCTGAAATTCCTGTTACTAACAGTAATGTTTCTATTACTAATATGACAGATGCTCAAGTGGCTATTAGATTATCAGAGCTATATTCTAGTGTGCAAGTTTTGGTAGACAACGTTGTGGTGAGTTGTTATTATAATTTATACCCTAAAGAGGGCAAAATTATTTTTATCAATCCCCTCCCTAGCGGTTCTGTAGTTAAATTAAAATTAAACAAAAATACTAGTAGAAGACAGGTGACTAATCAATTAGAGAATTTCAGACTATCTAATATAGATGGTAGTAAAATTACCACTGGAAGATTAGACCCAACTGTTATTCCACAATTAAGTCACGTTTGAAGAATTAAAGAATCTCTAATTCCCTATGAAAAACTTACTGCCGCCACATCTGATTACATAGCATATAATGCTTCTTTAGTTGGGCATGAATATCAAAAAATGACTTATGTATATTCATTACTTTTTATGGAAAATACTATTTATTTAGGAACAAGTATGGGGTTGTTAAAAAGCATTGATGATGGGGATGAATATAACACTTTAAGTTTGAGTAGTAAATTAAATTCTCCTATTACAGAAATAATTAGAGATGTGCCATCAAACACCGCCTTCTTGATGAGTTATAATGGCATAGCTACTATTAATTTATCAACAGATAATATTACTAATATTACAGATGTCTTTTTTGCAGAAGAAATTATTTTTTATAATATGGCTAAATCTGCTTTTAATAGTGCTCTTTATGTTGCAACTAATGCTGGTCTTTTAAAAACTATTGATTTTGGAGATACCTGGCAATATGTGGTTTTGCCTGATGGAACAGATAAGCATATATATGCAGTAAGTGTTGTAGATGACCAAATTTTATATATTAGTAATTCAAGTAATATTTACAGGAGTGGGGATGGGGGTTATAATTGGTCAACTTTAACTAATTTTGGGGACAATACAGTTAAGAGATTGCTGTGTTTATATGATGGATTTATTTTAGCAGCTACTGAAACAGAGGTATGGGTAACAAGAAATAATGGGACTTCATGGAACCAAGTGAATTCTTCTAATTCCATGGGGTATATTTATAATTTAGTTTATGATAGTAATACAGGTAGGATATATATATTGTCTTCTAATGGAATTTTTATTATGCAAAACAGTTTTGCTATAACAGCTTCACAAAATTATGTTATAGAGACTTTTAATGCTGCTGTGGAATCTGGAAGTTCAGAAATGCTTTTCGGCACAAAAAATGCAGTGCTCTATAATTATTTTGGAGCTAATGATGACTTTTTTGGTTTTAAATCTCAATTTGGCAAAAACAGAACTCCTATTGTTTATGTCAATAATGCTTCAGTTCTTGTGAATTATTATTGGTATTTTATAGATGGATATAAAGTTGTTTTTAAGCAACCTAAAAGTGCCAATGATATTATTAAAATTGCTGATAGTTATCAAGTTTTTACTCCAATTAATGGAGTTTGGGATAGAGATAATATTACTTTTAATACTACCACTTATGACCAGGTAAATTATAAGGTGGATGGTGATTTAGATAGATACTCTCAGATTTTTGTTTTTAGTAGCAACAGTAGTGATCCAATAGACAGTGCTACATATACTATAGATTATAATACTAATACTATTACCTTTCTTAGTAGTGTTAGTTCAGGTTCTTCAGGAGGGTTTAGTTCTTCAGAATTTATTAATGCACAAAATTTTTCTCAAAAACAAATAGCAGATGAAACAGGAGGAGAAGTATACAGTAATACAGAAGCAACAATCAATGATGTTGCTGTTACTAGTGTGGAAAATACTATTTTCAATGTTACTCAAGATAGTAATGAGGAAATATATATGGTTGCTGCATCACCAACTAGAAGTGCAGATGAGATTATTACTGTATCTCTAACTAGAATAGATGTATACAAAAATGATCAATTAGTATCTCCTGCTACTTATAGCAGGGATTATTCTATGGGATTAATTACTTTCAATACACAACAGGATGCTACTGATATTTTTGCTATTTCTGTTTATGGTACATCTATTATTAATATTGGTATAAGAACTCATAGTGAAATAGATAATGCCTTATCCCAACTTGAAACAGGATTGACTAACAATATGAGCGATGTTTTCTTAAATAATTTAGCTCATTTCACTTTAGCTCTCAAACATGCTATTCCTTATGATTCAGAGGGAAACAAATTAGAAGCATATATGAAGAATGTTTATTATCATAGTTTTGGTGTAGATCCCAATTCTGATTATGATGTATTTCATTCTACTTTAGATAAAAATATTTCTGTAGAACAAAATATACTTCCAGAAACATTCAAGAGTGTATATTCTGTTTTGCGGCTTAATTTTTATCCGAGAGATTTTTTAATTGGCACAAATAACGGCATTTGGAGAGCTAAGGATAGAGCTATTATTTATAATTGTTTAACAGAGAATCAAGATGTTGAGCTAGTCTTAGCCCTTAATGAATCTCTTTTGACCATGTTACATGCTGGGTCTAATGATGGTTTGTATCAATCTATAGATTTTGGGGAGACTTGGCAAGCAGCATCTTGTAATATTAATTATGATTTGCCTGATGTTGTATATGATATTTTTACAGCTATTAACGGTAAAATTTATATGGGCACTAATGATGGAATTTTTATGAATTATGGCAGAAATCTTACTCCTGATGTTGATCAAGATGATGCAGATAGTTCTCCTTGGATTCAAGTTGGTTTATCAGGTAAAAAAGTTTATGGGATATCTGAAGATGAAAATCAAGAGGTTATATTAGCTGCAGAGGATGGACTATATAGATATTATGAAGGTTTATGGGTTCTTATTGGATTAAGTGGCATACAATGCCGGGTTGTTTTTTATGATTATTTAAGAGATGTGTTATATGTGGGTATTAAAGATGGATTATATTATAGTTTAGATAATGGAAGCAATTTCATAGCAGTTAATAATGTTACTGATACTATCATAAGTATTGCAAAAGATTATTTTGGGGCTGTATGGCTTGGGGGAATTAATACTCTCTATAGGGTTTCTCCAGCAGTAGCTTTAAGTCAAGTTGCTTTTCAGATTGTATCAAGCATTAATGATTCTATATTCCCAATATATGCCATTGATAAAGATAGTGTAACTCAGGGACATGTGGTTGTTGGTTCTAAAAGGGGTTTGTTATTTATATCAGACCCTAAAATTAATAAAATCTTAATGAAGAATAATTATCTTTTTGTGGCTACGTCAGAGGGGATTTTTAGAATTACCCTTGATGGCTCAAGAGATTGGGTGGAAGTAACAAGTGATTTAACTACAGCTATATATTATGATATTATTACAGCTACTGAAACAAATAATTTAATTGCCTGTGCTGATTATGGAATTATTATTTCTGATGATAATGGAACTTTATGGATACAATATTTTGCTTCACCTGAAGCCATTACACAACTTGTAGAAGTTAATACAGGGCCTGATGAGGGTATATATGCCTTGAGTGCTTCTAAAATATATAAATCTATTGACAATGGTTATAATTGGACTGAATATTTATCTATAGCTGATTTTCCAAGTCTTGCTGAATTTACTTATTTTTTTGCTGTTTTACAATATATGTAATGAAATATTAAAAAGGAAGGTGAAAATACAGGTGTTGGGTAAATGATGATGCTGATAATGATTTCAGCAATATTGATAACCTGGTCTGCTACTGATGGTGGCGCTGGCAGGCAAAGTGTTCTTGGTTATGGTTATGGTGACATAATTTTAGATATAGAAGAGTATGAGTAGGAGGTGATCTTATGAGTTTAATAAAAACTGCTGAAAAAAATGAAT
>Ga0307377_10005055_pt1 | contig 14224 bp, 13 predicted proteins | sample TR3MG_FD_202535 | JGI IMG/M metagenome (GOLD analysis project Ga0307377, IMG submission 202535) | Soil microbial communities from Risofladan, Vaasa, Finland - TR-3 | ecosystem: Environmental > Terrestrial > Soil > Coastal area > Acid sulfate soil | place: Finland: Risofladan, Vaasa | collected... | reverse complement strand
GCGAACAAGGCTTGCTTCGCCGCCAGGTCTTCGACAATGACCTCGATCACCAGATGGCAGGGCGCCATCGCGGCGGGGCCGTCGACCACCTCGAGGCGGCCCACAGCAGCCGCATGCGCCTCCTTGCTTAGGCTGCCCTTTTCCACTGCGCGATCGAGCATCTTGGCGACGAAGGCCTTGGCCTCTGCCGCCGCGCCCGCGCGCGCGTCGGTCATCAGCACGCGCAGGCCGCCGGTGGTGGCGACTTGCGCTATGCCGCGCCCCATGGCGCCGGTGCCGATGATGCCCAGAGTGAAATCACTGCGTTTTGGATCGAACTGCATGGCTGCTCCCGTTGATGGCAATTTCAAGGAACCCATTATATGTAATTGGTGCAAGTTGATCCGACACTGTTGCCTTTTAGGCTTCCGGATGCGAAGCTGCCGATGACGGAAGAACACGTCCGTCAAGTGCTTTCGCCGGAGTTCATGGCCAGGACGCGCGTCGGCATTGGGGATTGGGGGTCCGCAACCCGCCCAAGTGGAGCACATGCAGGCGGAGGCCAGGAAGACCCCGGTCGCAGACGAGACCTGGATGAAGGACACCAGAGGGCGACTGGCGAGTTCGAACGCAAGACTGGACAAAGCCTTCAACCGGCTGTTGGGCAAGGCAGACTGAAAAAAGCCGTAGATTGAGTTGCCCGCCTCAGAAAGTCCGCTGTCGGCTGCGGATTGAACCGGTGGCGATCTATCTCTAAAGCTGACGTTGGCCTGGCGCCCTTACCCGAAAGCGGCCGCTCGATCAGTATCTGTCAATTTCTTCGATTGAGGAATGGAACGGGCCGAGGGCGTGAGCTGGGCCAACAGCCTGGTGCGTTGCCAGCCTGGCGATCAATGCTGACCTGGCTATCCGATTGCCATAAAGGCGGTGAAATCTGTCAGTTGCGGCTGCCCCCACTGGATCCTCGACCACACGCAGAACCGAGTAATCGCGTCCGCGCACCCACAGTTTTATACGCTGTTCAGGGCAGGAATGAAAAATCTTCGCCGAACCCGCCGGCAAACGTACCCGATTGCGGCCGCAAGGTTGAGTCAGGTCCGCACACGGCGCGGCAGCCGCGCTGGCGTTACCGTGCGCTGTTATCATTGAATTGCAGACCCAATATCCAATGCCGTATGAAGAATGCGTTAAAAGTCTCGGGATTTCGCTATCCAGGATCATTCCTGACGCTACTGCTGCTCGGCTTCGCGCTGGTCTCAATGCCGCTGATCCTGGCCTTGCTCGACGCGACTGCCTACATGGACCAGCTCACCACCCAGAGCCAGACGGCGGTGGAGCAGGCGGCGGAGGCGGCGCGCAGCAGCCGCGTGCTGATGGAGCAGGTCACAACCATGGAGCGCCTGGCGCGCCAATATCTGATTCTCGGCGACGACTCGTTGTTAGCCGAATATGCCAAGGTGCGCCACAGTTTCAAGCGAACCACCAGCGATATGTCGCTGTTGCCGCTTAGCGACACGCAATTGCGCGGGTTGAACCGGACCATAGACAAGGAGCAGGCCCTGTTCGATCAGTTGGGCGCTGGAAACGCCAAAGGCACCGGGCGCAAACAACTGATCGAAGGCTACATCGAGCTTTCCGAACTGGCAAACGGCGTGCTAAAGCAGAGCAATCGCCTGATCGACCGTGAAATTGAGCACATGGGTGCGGCCGCCCGCCGTGCCCAGCGCTCGCTACTATGGCAGTTCGCCGCCTCGATTCCGCTTGGCGTCCTGATCGCCACGTTATTCGCATTCCTCATCGCCAAGCCGATACGTCAACTCGACCACGCCATTCGCCAGCTTGGCAGCGCCGAGTTCGCCACTGGCATCCACGTGCATGGTCCGGCCGATCTGGTATATCTGGGTCAGCGTCTCGAGTGGCTAAGGCAGCGGCTGATCGAACTGGAGGAACAAAAGACAAAGTTCCTGCATCAGGTGTCGCATGAACTCAAAACGCCGCTTACAGCGCTGCGCGAAGGCTCCGAACTGCTCGCGGACGGATCGAGCGGGGCGCTTAATCGCCAGCAAGGCGAGATTGCCGAAATTCTCAGGCACAACAGCCTGCGATTGCAGTACCTGATCGAGGGCCTGCTGGGCTACCAGCAGGCCCTCGATAGTGTCGGCCGGCTCGAACTGCGTCCAGTCGATATAGCAGATATCGTGCGCGAGGTGGCGGAAGAACACAAACTCGCCATCGCCGCCCGCAAGCTGAATCTCAATCTGAGCCTCACCCCCTCCATGTTGACGGCAGATGCGGATAAGCTGCGCGTAGTCGTGGACAATCTGCTATCAAACGCACTCAAATATTCCCCGGACGGTGGCACTATTTCCTTCGCCGTGCGCACCGAGAACGATATAATCCTCCTTGAGGTGGACGACGCAGGTCCCGGTATCGCCGCCGAGGACAGCGAACGGGTATTTGACTGGTTTTTCCAAGGTAAGCTCGGCCATCAAGGACGGATCAAAGGCAGCGGATTGGGTTTGGCGATAGCGCGCGAAATCGTGCTTGCCCATCGGGGCAACATCGAAGTGATCGCAAACCGCGGGCCTGGTGCGCATTTTCGCGTCAGTCTGCCTGTACTGCGCACCTCTGCAACCGCTTAGGCAATCATGCGCTACGGCCTTCTATTCCTCATCGCGCTGCTGCTCGCAGGCTGCGCGGCGATACGCAGCCAGATCTTGCCCGACAGGGTGTTGGAGGAGCGCCAGGTAATTCAGCTGATCAACTACTCGCAGCGCGTCGCGGCGATGACGGCAGAGCAGCAACGGCGCGAGTACAGCGCGAGCGACCAGGCATACGCGAATGACAAAGATGCGAAGAACCGGATACGGCTCGCCCTGTTGCTCGCGACGCCCGGCTCCAGTGTCCAGGACACAGCCCGGGCCGCGAGCCTGCTCGAGGCGATCGCTGCACCGAACGGCGCGGCAAGCCCGCTGCGTTCGTTTGCCAGGCTACTCTATGCGCAATTAAACGAGCGCGCGAACGAACAAAGATACGCCAGCCAGATGCGCAATCAGATCCAGGCGTTGACGGAAGCTGACCGCACCATGCGCAAACAGCTCGAAGAACTGAAAGAACTCGAGCGCTCAATATTGCGACGCGAGCGGGAAAGCCAACCCAGACACTGATGAACGACTGCAAATGAGCGTAGGCAAACCCCTTATCCTGCTGGTCGATGACGATCCGGATATCCTCAAGCTGGTGTCGATGCGTCTCACCGCCTCGGGCTACGAAGTGCAGGCTGTGGACGGCGGGCAAAAGGCTCTGGCGGCCATGGCGACGTCGCGCCCCGCGCTCGTGATTACCGACCTGAAAATGGACGGCATGGACGGCATGGCCTTGTTCGAAGCCATCCGCAATGCGGCGCCGACTCTGCCGGTGATCATCCTCACGGCGCACGGCACCATACCGGAAGCCGTGACCGCGACCAAACGCGGCGTTTTCGGCTTTTTGCCCAAACCACTCGACAATCATGCCTTGCTCGAACAGGTTGCGCAGGCGCTGAGGCTGTCAGCGGGCGTAAGTGCCGCGGAAGTGCGATTGGCGGACGGAAATTGGCGCGATGGCTTCGTTACCGCCAGCGCGGCGATGGAAGACGTGCTTAGTCGCGCTCGGCTCGTGGCTCAATCCGATGCAAGCGTTTTCATCTACGGGGCAAGCGGCACCGGCAAGGAGTTGCTCGCACGCGCCATCCATCGTGCCAGCGCCCGCGCTGTCGGGCCGTTCGTCGCCGTGAACTGCGCCGCAATACCGGAAGCATTGATGGAATCGGAGCTGTTCGGGCACAGGAAAGGCGCGTTCACCGGAGCTGCCTACGACCACAAGGGCTTGCTGCAGAGCGCCGATGGCGGAACCCTATTGCTTGACGAGATCGGCGATATGCCGCTGGCGCTGCAGGCAAAACTGCTGCGTGTGCTGCAGGAGCGCCAAGTGCGACCGGTGGGCGCGAACCAGACCGCCGATGTCGACATACGTGTCATCTCGGCCACACACCGCAGCCTGGAACGGCGCATCGCGGAAAGGCAGTTCCGCGAAGATCTCTATTACCGCCTGAACGTGGTCGCGCTGACCATCCCTGCACTGGCGCAGCGTCCCGAGGACATCATCCCGCTCGCCGTGCATTTTCTGAAGCAGGTCACGACACGCTACCGCAAGGAAGTGAACGGCTTCGCACCCGAGGCCATGGAGCAATTGGTAGCGGCGCCGTGGCCGGGTAACGTGAGACAGTTGCAGAACGTGGTCGAACAGACGGTAGCCCTGTGCACCGGCGCCGTGATCCCCGCGTCGTTGGTGCAGGATGCGCTGAACCATCAGACATCCGGACTGACTCCGCTCGACCAGGCAAAGCGCGCGTTCGAGCGCGACTATCTGGTGCGCATCCTGAAGATCACCCAAGGCAACGTCGCGCAGGCCGCAAAGCTTGCGCAACGCAACCGCACCGAGTTCTACAAGCTGATCGAGCGCCACGGGCTCGAGCCGGGTATGTTCAAATCCGACAGCGTCTGATTCGGCGGCACCGGTTGCGCGGCAGGCATGCGCTTTGCTTTGCGTCGTGCATGGCTTATCGCGAACACGCGGTCATAGCAAGTGAACGTATCGCAGCCGCGGGGACCGCGCTGTTGTTGTCGTTTTGCCTGGTGCTGACGGGTTGCGTCTCCACGTTTTTGCGCCCGGGTGCCGCCAATCCTTCGCAGGTAGCGAATTCCATTAACCTTTCCGGCTTCCCCTCCGAATATAAGGGCGGTTTCAACGCCGGTTGCGCGAGCTTGAACAACACGTCTGGCCTCCGAAGGAGACCTCCCGCCAAGGGCACATTATTCGTGCAGGGCTGGCGCGATGGTGTCGACTATTGTCGTCGCACATTCAAGCCGCAGTGATCCTGCTGTGTATCGCCGCTGGCGTCGTCGATCATGCATGGCGGGCGCAGTGATCGCGCGCAATATGCCTTGTGTCGAGCTGGAACGCACTGGGCCAAAGCCACAAGCTGGCGAGGCAGAGGTGCGTTGTGCAGCATTTGCATTACGGAGCTGGTCCCGCTATCGAACACCCCCGCGACGGCATGTCTTTCGGCACCGCTTTATTCAATCCTATTGTCGGCTATAAACGACAAGTAATAGTCGCAATGAATCAATCATTTCCGCTGTACTGACCCGTCGATGCGTCGTGCATCGACCACAGATGATTCCCCAAACAGATACTTCGGCTACGCAATAGTGCATCCAACTCATGGATATCGCGCTGTAATCGCCTTCAGGCATGACATTTGCAGCAAGGAATCCGTCATTCGCATACGACAGACATCGGATTGGTCGACAGTTTGATTTTACAAATTACGCGGAGGGCGTCATACGACAGGTGACAGAGAAACTGACGTGGAGACAAACAACATACATGAGACACACCCCCCGTATTGGGCGCCGCCGCATTCGTTATGGTTTTGAGCCGGGTGGGCGCTGCCGCAATCGGCGGCCATTGGACCCCCGATCTGGCTGGTTGTGATCAGCCGCCCAGCTTTTACCATCTCGGAGTTATGGTTCTAGGGCTGCTCGCCGGCAAATTCTGGCTCGATAGCATCGGTCCGCGCGCGTTCGCTGGAACGCTTTTCATATTGAGCCTGCTGCTGCATTGATGACGCCGCGGTGGCCGAGCATTGCATCGACCAATCCAAACCCTCAGAGCCGAAGGCAACCTTGCAAACATTCGACAAAAGCATAATTCGATTTCTTATCGCACGTCCTTTCTCGTTCGACGCGCCTGTCAAACCTGCGCACGCCGCAATGGTACCGCCCTACAGCATCATCGCCACAAACCGGGCAGATTCACCGCGGCAAAAACTCCAGCGCTATCTGGCGCGCGATGACGTGCGTACCGGATTGAAAAAAAGCGGCGTTACCCCCGCAGCAGCAAAAGCGCGAGTCGCCGCGTTGAGCGATGACGAGGTGCCGGCCGTCGCAAGCGAAATTGACGCCCTGCCGGCGGGTGGTGAATGCGTTGGCGCTCTGTTCTTCATATTCGTTCTGCTGCTGGTAATGGATATCCCTGGCTTCACGAAAGTTTACAGCTTCGCCCGGCCGGTTAGTAAGTAAACCTTCCTCCCTTATGGCCGTGCCGGTTTCACGCCCGTACTCAAAATGCGGGCGCTTTTCATTTTGCGTCTCAGGCGTGTCAGATTTGCAACGCGCACGCGGGCAGCGTCGGCTCTCGGCAGTGCCTCGCCTCGCGCCCGCATTCGGATCGTCGATGGAGCAAGGAGGTCAATAATGCACGATAGTACCCGGCCGCAGGCCCTGCTGCTGAGCCTGCGGCAGATTCTGTCGCACGGGATTATCACCGTGCTCGCAGTGGCAATAGCGTTTTCCCTACCGCAGGCCGCCAGTTACGTCCTCTATGAGTGGTGGCCGATGGTCGAGCACGACGCGAATCTGCTGCTCGCCACCGAAATCGGTATGGCTTCGACTATGGTGCTGCTGTTCAATTTTGCAAAAATAGTCTGGGACAACCGACAGCGAGTGGCGATGGCAAAGCTGATCGCGCTTGTCCACGCGCGCAACGACCGGCGCAACTGGCTGTCGCACCGACGTGAGCGGGCGCTGGTCAAGCGGCTTGCGGTGGCACGCGATGCTTACATTTTGACACTGACCGGATACGATACCTTGGTCGAAGACCGAAGCCTGCTTCTGGGGGCATTGCAGTCCGCCTACGAAATTCGCGTCATGCTGCTCAATCCGATCGGAACAGGCTTGCGCCGGCGCGTCGATTCCCTGCCTCCGGACATCACACTGTTGTCTTTTCACAAGGAAATCGAGGCCAGCATCGCCTGTCTCGCGGAACTGCGCAAAGCCGGTAAGAAGATCACACTGAAATTCTACGAGCACGAACCGTTCTGGAAGGTGATCATTCTCGGCGATCACGTCTGGGTACAGCATTGCCATACCGGGTTCGAAGTGAGGCATCAGCCCGAATACGTATTTGCACTGCAGCACCAAAATCCGCGCGAGGGACTTTACGTCCCGTTCTATATGCATTTCCTGGAACAGTGGAGCCAGCCATGCCACCCGGAATACGATTTCGATACCAATGAACTGGTCTATCGCGATGAAGCCGGCAATGAATGCGGGCGCGCCACACTCGGCGTCCCGATCAACGGTGCCGTTATACCGGTTATTCCTCCAGCGCCTTCGGCGAATATACGCTCAGTCACCGAAGAAGGCGTCATACCGGCGAGCGCCGAATTGCCCACGCCGCGCTAGGGCAATCCGCGCTCGAACCGCGGGCCCAGAATACTCATAAGTGGCCGAGTTTCAGGGTTATCCGGACACCACGATGAATAATGGAAGAAGGGCACGCGGCGCCGTCGGCCTTTGGTGTGCCGAAATTCATGTGCGCTTCCAACGTTCTTCGACGGCGTATAGCGCCCGCGGATTTGAATAGGAAAATAGGTCACGCCCAAAACAGTTTGCTTGCCACCGACGTCGCTTGGTTCAGGCGGTTCGGAATGTTCGAAACGTACGGGCTAAAGAAAGCGCGTTTGGCGACCATGGGCCCGCCGGCACCGCTTTAGCTTTGCAACACAAACAGGCGCTTCAACCGGCTCCCTCGCGCACAACGATATTCCGTGCGCTTGCGCGCGGCGCGTTTGATAAGGCGCATCGATGGCGCCGGAGGGCGCCAACATTCAATCGTTTTGTCGTTTGTGGACGACAAATGACACTCACAGTGAATCAATAATTTGCGTTCTAGTTGCGGTCGTCTTGTCGTGGATCGACCACAGATAATTTGCCGAACAGATATTGTGGCCAGGCAATAAATTATCTAAGTCCCTGATTTGCAGCTAAAAGTGATTTTTGGCATGGCATTTGCAGTAAGAAACGCATCATTCGGGCGCGACAGCTAACTGAGTGGCTCCCGGGCCTAATATTACAAAGTACTTGCAGCACTTCATCCGGCAGCTGAAGGAGAAACCGACGTGGAGACTAGCATCACACATAAGGCAAATCCCCTCGTATTGGGCGCCGCCGCATCCGTGATGGTTGTCAGCCTGGTGGGTGCTGCCGCAATCGGCGGCCTGTTGCCGAACGCTCACTCCGACAAGACCGACGGAGCGGCGCCAGCGCCAACAAGCGTACGAATCGCCGCCGGCACGGGGCATAGCAACAACGGCATGCCCAAACTCCCGGCGTACGCGAACATGTGCGACACCTGCGGCACAGTCGCCTCGATCCATACTGTGCTAATCAAGGGTGATGCAACCGGACTTGGCGCAGTTGCCGGTGGCGTGACAGGTGCCCTGGTCGGCAATCAGATCGGGCGCGGCAGTGGCAACACCGCAATGACCATACTCGGCGCCGCCGGTGGCGCCTTCGCCGGCAACGAAATCGAGAAGAACGCGAAGGAGCACTACAGCTACCGGGTCACAGTACACATGGATGACGGCTCAATCCGCACGCTGCCGCAGCCCACCGCTCCTACCGTCAGGGTCGGCGAGCGCGTGCGCGTCGTCGATGGAACGGTGCTTGCCAAATCGTGAATCACAAAATCGCGGCGTTGTCGGAGGGGACGATGGAATACAGAGCGAAAGGATCGCTTGAGTGGCTCACGTGGCTATTGCTGAATTGCCTCATGTGGACCGGTGTCGGCTGCATCGCATGGAACCTGCTCAGGCCCCGCGGGTGGCTCTATTGGATTGTCGATCTGATCGGGCGCAATCAGCCAACCAGCTTCTATTGCCTCGGGGTCGGGGTGCTTGGGCTCATTGCCGGTAAATTCTGGCTGGACAGCATCGGTCCGCACGCGGTCTATCATTTGCTGATGGCCATCGGCACGTTCGCTGGAACGTTTTACATCCTAATACTGCTGCTCCAACCATGACACTACGCCCCCCCGATGCATGCGCCCACCAGCCAAGTGAGAGGAAGTGGGCGACGGTGGAAGCATTGGATGAGAACGTGATTCGATTTCTTATCGTGAGCTTCTGCTATCTCGACGCGTCCAATGAGCCCTCCTACGCGGCAATGGTATCAACCTGCAACGATACCACTGCAAGCTTGGCGGACTGACATCCACAAAGGCTCCTGCACGATGTGGAGTGTTGAGGCATGCGTCGATGCATTAAGCAATGATGAGGTAACGGATATCGTGGAAACAATCGACGCCTTGCAGACCGACGTGAATTCATCGGTGTCCCCGCGTTCGTATTCGTCTTGCTGTGGATCGAGGATGGTCCCGATTTCAAAAATGCTTGCACTATCACCCGGCCGGTCAGTAGCCAAAGCCTCCTCCATGATGGCCGTGCCGGTTTTACGTCCGCACGAATGTTGCGGGCGCTTTTATTCTCTGCACTGGACTGGCAGCGCCCGCGCAAGTGGCCAAGAGGCCGCGAAACGCGCAAGCGTGTTCCGCAATGCGACCGGTCATCCTATGCAGGTACCCATTAGCTGGCGTTGCATATCCGGACTCCAAAGAATAATTTCCGCTCCGCGTGAACTATTTGACGGTCCGGGCCGCGTAATTAGAAAGGCGGCGTGAACAAGTGCGCCGTCAGCTCAGTCCATTGCGAATAGGATGTATTCGCGGCCGCGCGCGCGGTTTCGTGTGCATTCCATGGCGATTCCGAAGGCGCGAATCCCATCGAAATTGTCGTTAAGGTCCGACGAAATAGGAGGGCACAATGAAAAATCTTGCATACCATGTCAAAGCGGTGGGCTGGATCATTGCATCCGTACTGTTGACACTATTAGCCGGATGCGGCAGCGGTGGTGGTAGTGGCAGCAGCGCTGCCTCATCAGGCACACTCGGTGTGTCCATGACTGATGCGCCAGCCTGCGGCTTCGATGCCGTGAACGTGACCGTCGACAAAGTGCGCGTGAACCAAAGCAGTACGGCTTTGGACACCGACGGCGGCTGGACCGATATCACGCTGAACCCTGCGCGAAAAATCAATTTGCTCGACCTGGCCAACGGTGTACTCGACAGCCTTGGCGACACATCCCTGGCAGCAGGGCATTACACGCAACTGCGTCTGGTTTTGGACCCGAACTCCGCGGGCGGCCTGAGCAACTCAGTCGTGCCTACCGGCGGCGTTGAGAGCCCACTCATTACGCCAAGCGCAGTGCAAAGCGGGATCAAGCTGGTCAATCCGTTCGATGTGGCCCCGGGACAACGTGTCGACCTGGTGCTGGATTTCGATGCCTGCAAGTCGGTTGTGAAGCGAGGCAACGGAACTTATGCGCTCAAACCCGTTATCAAAGTCGTACCCTTTGCACTGAACGGCATTGACGGTTATGTCGATACCGCATCGCTCGGCAGCAACGTGATGGTTACCGCTCAGCAAGATGGTACGATAGTTCAGTCCACGGCGCCGAACGCGCAGACCGGCGAATTCTTCCTCGGCCGCCTTGCACCCGGAAACTACGACGTGGTTTTAAGCGCAGACGGCCATGCCACTGAAATCATTGCCGCGGTACCGGTCGCGAGCACCACCAGCGTTGTCGATATCAGCACCAGCGCCGCGCCGATCACCTTGCCGGTATCTGCCACGCACGACGTCACCGGCACGGCTGCATTGAACCCGACGAGCGCGACCGAGGCAGCCTACGTGGCAGGGATGCAAACCTTCGGCACGGCCCCGACCGTGACGGTGAAGTTCGTGGCCGCCGACGATACAAGCACACCACCGGGTGCCTATTCGCTGACCCTCCCAGTCGCCGCGCCCCTGTTCGGCCAGTACAGCGCGACGCTGCCGATCACGCTTGCGGCGCAGGCTAGCGTAGCGGGCAAATATACGGTTGAAGCGTCAGCGACCGGCTACCAGACCCAGACTTCCGCCGCGCAGGACATTTCTACGGCGGACGCGACGCTGAACTTTGAACTGGTGCCCTAAGCCAGCTGGCGCTCTGGTCTACGGTCTAAGTTGGCTACGGAGGACCTATCGGCGACCCGCAACGCATCGGACGCCGCAGCAACGGAGGAATTCATGGCCAGGACGAATAACCTATCGCGCAAGCGCGTCGTCGACCGACTTTACCATAGCGACGAGCGTTTCCGCCTGCTGGTCGAAAGTGTGCAGGACTACGCCCTTTACATGCTGGATCCGGCAGGTCGCGTGGCAAGCTGGAACCAGGGCGCAGAGCGCATGAAGGGGTACCGCTCAGATGAAATCGTCGGCAGGCACTTCTCCCAGTTCTACACGCGCGAAGACATAGACTCCGGCAAACCCGATGCGGCACTGGAAGCGGCAAGGACCGTCGGCCGATTCGAGGACGAAGGCTGGCGTGTACGCAAGGACGGTTCGCGATTCTGGGCGGGAGTCGTCATTACCGCCATACGTGATGAATCCGGAAAGTTACGCGGCTTTGGCAAAGTGACGCGCGACCTTACCGAGCGTAGGCAGGCCGCGCAGCGCCTCGAGGAGAGCCAAGCGAGGCTCGAGGCTTTCATGAACCATAGCCCCTCCCTCATGTTCATCAAAAACCTTGACGGGCGCTACCAGTACGTGAACGACCAGTTCTGCAGCTCATTCGGTCTGGAACGGGACACGGTACTGGAGCGCACTGATGCCGAAATCTTTTCCGCAGAGCAGGCTGCGCGCTTCCAGGCCAACGATGCCAGCGTGATCGCGGCCGGCGCGGCACTGGAATTCGAAGAATCCGCAGGGTATCGAAATAGCCGGCGCATCAGCATTGTGTGCAAGTTTCCGATTCGCGATGCGCATGGCCGAATTACCGCCCTGGGCGGCGTGGTCACCGACATCATCGAGCGCAAGCGCGTCGAGCAAGAACCGCTCGACATGCGCGAGCGTGCAATGGCGCCGAAGCGCCCGGCGCGTGTGGATAACACAGACGAATCCAAATGCACGCAGCGCGATGACCAAAACATGGATAACGAGCTCGTGGATGACTTTACGCTATTGATCTCGCGCGACCTGGGGCCGCCGCTGCGCAATATCGAAACGCTTGCGGTACAGGTGCGCGATGACATGGCCGAATTGAACGCGATGGCAATGCGCCTGGATCGCATCGCGCATTCGGCTGCCGGTCTTACCAAGCTGACTAATGACCTGCTTATGTTCTCGCGTTCCAGCCAACTGTATCAAAGCGACTGCCGCGCCGCCGATCTGGAGTTGATCGTGGCTAGCGCACGCCTTGCGCTTGGGGTGGCTGAACACTCGCCTGGAATACATTGGAAGATCGGAAGACTTCCGCAGGTGGCTGGCGATCCCGCTTTACTGAGAGTCGTGTTTGAAAATGTACTGTCAAACGCGATCAAATTCTCGCGGCAGCGCAATCCGGCGGTAATTGAAGTGACGGCAAGGGCTGGAAGCGGCGATGCAATTGTGGTCGAAATCAAGGACAACGGTGTTGGCTTCTCCGAGCAGCATGCACACAGGCTCTTTAGCGCATTTCAGCACCTGCACGGCGACAGTCAATACGAAGGGATAGGAATTGGGCTAGCGACAGCCAAACGCATCATCGAGCGTCATGGCGGTCGGATATGGGCCAAGTCACGCCCCGACGAGGGCGCCAGTTTCTACTTTACGCTCCAGCAGCTTGCAGTGACGCGGGGATAGATACCCGAGGAAGCGAATTGTTACGTCAATTACATGTGAAATTTTTCTCATTTTCAGTCAAATCGACCGAACCTAGTGCAAATCGACCCTGCCCAATTGAGAGCGTTGGCGTCGTTTGCAATCGCGACATCTGCGGCCGCCGCTCGCGGTCTCGGTATCTTCGTTACGCGTGCGGCGCTTTAACCGCAGATAGCTGGAAAGGAGGATTGCCATGAAATCACTCCGATTTGGTGCTCTTGCTCTTGCGTTGCTTCTGTCGGGGTGTGCGCACGACCCCAACATGCGGGAAATAGGCACGGCTACCGGGGCTGTCGTCGGCGGCCTGGTTGGCAACGCATTGATTGGCAACACCGCCGGAACGTTGATCGGTGCGGGCGCCGGGGCTGTGCTCGGTAATGACATCGGCGGGAGACAGCACCGCAGAAAGCAGGCACATGCCGATCGGGCGCGAGCGGCACACCGACCGCGCAAGCGCGCACCCGTCACGCGCGCCAGTTTTGACCGGAATTCAGTCGCTTCGACTTCACTTTGAACACCAATCACTTGAAAGGGAATTAATCATGAAAGCATGCTTTTTTCTCGCAACGCTTGCCGCGATCGCAACCGCCACGCCTGCGCTCGCCACCGACGTCGGCGTGTCGATCAATGTAGGCGAACCCGGTTTCTACGGCCAGATTGAGATAGGGAACGCTCCGAGGCCGGTCCTGGTATATCCGCGGCCGGTCATAATCCAGCCAGCGCCTGTGGGCATAGTATCCGAACCGATCTACCTCCATGTGCCGCCGGGTCAAGCCAGGCACTGGCGCCGATACTGTGCACGCTACAATGCTTGCGGCCGACCGGTCTATTTTGTCCAGGACCACTGGTACAACACCGTCTACGCGCCGCAGTACCGCCGCGAGCATGGCGACAGATTCGATCACGGTGACCGTGGGCACCACGGAAACTTCGATAGGCATCGCGCGGAGCGGGACCACCGACGCGGCAGGCGCGGGGACTAAATCCATGCACCGCGAGTAGCCATTGCGCTTTCTGCCTCATCGGCATACCGACGAGGCTGGCGCATAAAGCGTGACTCAACCGTCGCTTGTTTGGCACCTCTGCACGTGGTTTGCGTGCAGCACCCAAAGGAGAGATCGGAAATGAAACCGTTGAACAAAACTGCTTCTGCCGTTTTCCTTGGCATAGCTTTGGCCACCGCCTATGGCTGCGCGGCAACCGCGACCAAGGAGAGCACGGGCGAGTACATCGATGATGCCGCCGTTACGACAAAGGTAAAAGCGGCAATATTTGACCGGCCCACACTCAAATTGCTCGATATCCATGTCGAGACGCGAAAAGGGGTAGTACATCTCTGGGGCCCCGTCGCTTCTCGGTCGGCAATCGAGGAAGCGGGTAACGTTGCCCGTAGCGTGGCTGGTGTAAAGTCGGTCAAGAACGACTTGCATCTAATGTGATCTCCGGCGGAAATAGGAGAACGCAAATGTCTCGACTGAAGATCTTGAAACTTGTAATCGTATTGACGATGCTGGGTGAGAGGTGGCCCGACGAAATAGGACTGGCCGATAAGTGGAGAACCTGCTCTTATGGGCGCGTGAAGCGCCCGCAACAGGAGAGCAGAAATGAGAAGACCCAGAAGGA
>Ga0307377_10005053_pt1 | contig 14229 bp, 3 predicted proteins | sample TR3MG_FD_202535 | JGI IMG/M metagenome (GOLD analysis project Ga0307377, IMG submission 202535) | Soil microbial communities from Risofladan, Vaasa, Finland - TR-3 | ecosystem: Environmental > Terrestrial > Soil > Coastal area > Acid sulfate soil | place: Finland: Risofladan, Vaasa | collected... | reverse complement strand
GGAACTTAAGGGTGTCATCAATAAAAAGCAAAAGAGAGGCTGCTGAGAAGATTGGTGGAGAAGAACTTGTTCATTCAAATAGTTACCCAGGAGACTATGAAGCTATATGTACTGACTCTATAAATGGACGTAAGTTTGAGATTTGGGTTGATAGAAATCAAGTTGAAGACCCCATGTTTATTATTGACGGTGTTGTTGTTGCTAAATCAAACAAAATACCATTTAACATAAACTTCCCTATACAAAACGACAAAAATGAAAGTTGTATTGGTGGCGAAATATTTGTCACTGATTTTAATGCTGTACCAATGACCTTCAATATAAAAGACCTTATTGATTCATTAGTGACATCACCTACGAAATATTTTCAGGACTTTAATCCAAATCTTTATACAGTAAACCTAAATGCGCCATTAAATATCCCTGTATTCAAGGAGCTTGTTAATGTGGGCGGTAGTAATGGGCTTCCGGTAGGTTCTTATGTGTACGATATAAGGTGTGTTACTCAAGATGGAGATAGAACAGACTGGACACCATCAACACCGCCAATACCTGTCCTTGAAAACGTATCTTCTGCAGGAACTATTTTTCCTGGGGTAAGAACTTTTGGTGGCCCACCAAATGTATCAAACAAGACGAATTATGGTGTTAAGTTAAAGTTTAGAATAAATAATTCATCAAATTTTGATTTTATAGAGATAAGAAGAAGGGATTATAATCAAGGGCTATCAAACATATTGGTTCCCGATTCATATATTGTAGCTAAGTTGGATTTGTCAGATGGAGAAATATCTGTAAGGGAATTTATAGACCCTGTAGATTCAAATGTTTTTGATGCTATATCAGAAGAGGATGAGGTTGATAAGCTGGCTATAATAAGCAGAGCAAAAGGGATAAGGTATCATGATAAAAGATTAGTATTAATGAATGTTGAGTTTGACTCAAGAAGTTCTGATGGCATAACTTTTAAAGATTTAGGAGGTGTTAATGCTGTTCCAGTATTAAAAAATATGGGGAAACTTGGTCATAAAGATCCTTTTAATCATGTCTATAATAAAAGATTCTTAGGTGGAGAAAAATATGGGCTTGGAATATCTCTACATGTTGGTCTTGGAGGAAGTAGTTTTGTAAAACCTATTCCTGGGTTTGAGAATTATGAATTTCCAAATAGAAGAGACCCACTTAATCCGACCTCAAAACTTTATTCATACGAAGGATCTCCATTGGCAGCAACCGTAGATGGTGTTGTTGATAATGTTTTCGAGGTATTTGACTTGGATAATGCTGTTCAAAAAACAGAGAAATGTTCTTTTAAAAACATATTTAAAGTAGGTAGTAGATCAAGGTTTTTCGTTAATTCGCTTGGGTGTCCTGATACGGGTAATGGATCTACGGTTCCTTCTAAATTTGTATTGTACAATCCATTTACACCTGTATCACAAACAGATAGTAATCTTTCGGGCCACAATTACCAAGTAAATGTTCTTGCAGACTCACCATCAGGACTACTGCCTTATAACCCAGTAGCTCATGGCCCAGACTACTACACAATGGGACTTGCTGTTGGGGGAGTTGAAAATATACCTCCAGAAGTAAAGGGTTTTTCAGTTGTAAGAACTGAGCCTGCCAATAAAATATTAGCACAAGGAATAGGAATGTACTCATTAGTTCAAGGAGAGAGATCATCAAGTGATCCCTTCGCCTCAAAAGCAACAAATAAAGCTTGGTTTTATTCAGCTGATGCTAAATTATTCTCTCAAGATGTAATTGATGACTTAAAGAATAATCCTGATGATTATAAGATACAGCTTGTCTCTCCGTTAGGTTTTTTCTCAGAAACTTACTCAGTCAATACCCCAGAAGATGGTGAGCCTCACACGATAATTGACATGATTTCTTACGCAAGAATACTTCATGATGAGGGACAGATAAATCCAGGAGAACATCCTGCGATGGGAGTTTCTTCTAATGGCAAGAATTATGTCGCTCACAATAGATATAGAAATACATCAGACTCCGCTGTTGGAGGATCTTTTGGTGGGAGTGGAAATAAATTGTTTTCAATAAAAGATTTTAGTAAAAAAACAGATGGAGAGTCTTCTTTTTTTGAGATAGAGTTTAAAGAAAATATTTACAATCATGGGTCAATAGTTCCTACTCCTAATTTTTTCTATGAGCCATTTTACATAATGAATATAGTAAATGTTGGGGCGGAAGTTAAAAACCTAAACATAGATAATTATAAGGGTACGGGTCATTTTCAGAAAATAGAAAGTATAATTGGAGTTGGAGATTCAAGCCCAAACCAATCCTTTGAGCTTGTTGATGAGAGATGGGAAGATTGTATTCCAGATCTAACTCCAACAGGCTCCTTCGCTTCAGGATTTGCTTACATATACATGAGAAATTCTTTTGGCGTTTCAAAAACATGGATGAACGTAACTTACAGGTCGTTAATTGATATTACTAATATAACAAATGACATAATCGCAAACGGGTTTCATGTCCCAGAACCAGGGGTTAAAGTATATGGATTATACAGTCATTCTGTTTCTTCTAATGGTAGGGACTTTAACATACTATTCAATATACAGGGATATTATCCATCTGCCAACGATATTATAACTGTATTGTATAATAAAGAAAGACCTATAAGAGTTTTTGGTGGTGATACTACGATTGCTGAAAATGTATTTGCTCCGATAGATAGGGTTATTGAGAATGAGGAATATAAAGATGATGAGTCTGATAATCAATTTCTTTTAAATATAGGCTTCCCTTCTCCCAGATATGGTTTAAATCCAAGGTATTATATCGCACAAGCAACACCATCAACATTTCCTGGGCCAATAGTGAACGGTATAGAGCCATCACTAACAGTTGAGCCAGGTTATATCAGACAAATGTTAATAATGTTTGCTGGAGAAAGCAGGGCTTCTGTAAATTTTGCTCACAACACAAAAGAAGAGCCTACACAGCAATACTTTCCTCTAATAAATTATGTGATGAGGCCTTCTGCAGGAATAGTTGCAACAATTGTTTCTATGTTTAATTCAGAATATACTTCTGACTATGGAGTTGGAGAGATAGCAAGAGGGTTTCGGGGTGGATTCAGGTTTAATCAGCAGATAAATATAGACTATTCTTATGATGGTCCTATACAGTATTTTAGCAAGCCTGATTTTGGGTTCACAGAAAACACTCATTTCTGTACATCTGTAATATGGAGTTTACCAAGAGCAGTCAATACTCAGGATTCTCCAGGGTTAAAAACATTCTTAAATATAAATAGATTGGATATAGCTGATGACCAAGGAGCTATTAAGAAGGCGTATGACGCACAAACTGGCGGAAAGGGAGAGAACCTTTATGCCATAACAGAAAAAGGAGTTTGTTTGCTATTAACTAAGAAGTCTATACTATCAAACATAGATGCTGATGATTTAACAACAGCTGCTTCGGATCAATTTATATCTGGCGAATATTGGTTATCAAAAGAAATAGGCTCTAACGATGAGATGTGGAGAGGCATGGGTGAAAGAACTATTGGTTTTGAAGGTGAGTCAGGAAATATTGAAAGAGAAGTATTATTCTTTCCTAATAAACAATCTGTCTATTCTCTTGTGGAGAATCAGATTAAAGATATTGGAAGAAATGAATATTATAGCAGATTAAACCCATTTCTAAAAGGATTAAAACCTGGATATGAAGGATTTTTAGCGGGAGTTATAAACAAAAACAATAATGAGTATTGGCTTGACATAGAGAATGGAGAGGATGGAGAAAGAAAGCTTTTTGTTTTTGGTAATGAAAATAATCTATGGGAAGGATATTTTGATTATGCTTTTGACAAATACTACATGTCAAAAAACAAGATGTATGGAGCAAGAAATCTTCAAACATTTGAGTTAGACAAAGGTTTTGTCATTAATGGTCAAAACATAGTTTTTGAACTATCTATTCCTTTTTCACCAAGCAATGCTGCTCTTGAGAAAGAATTTATACGAATCGGGATTCAAACTGGCGGAAGAGGAAAAATGAAACCTTCAAGAGTAGAGTTTTATGACCAAGAGAATAATTTACTATGTTCTTTAAGTCAGCTTAACGAAGGTTCTTTATTTCTAAAGCAGTATGATGGGTGGGAGCAATTTATAGGAAGAAAAGATGCTTCTGTTTCTGTGAGTAGAGATAGGGTTCAGGAGAGGGTTGTTATCGTTAAGGTTATACATGATTTACCAGAAGACTTTAAGGTTGTAACAACAACAATTCAATATAAGGTTATTAAGTAAAGGAAAAAATAACTATATTTGTTTAATTAATTAAAAAACTTTAATCATGGCATTAGGAAGTGCAATAGGATCAACCATAGGTGGGATTGGCGGTGCTGCAATAGGCGGTCCAATAGGTGCTCAAATTGGAGCTGGAATTGGTGGTATTGCTGGTGGAGCTATAGATTTGGCTGGACAAAAAACACCAGAAGTACAAATGGCAGACCCAAATCAAATAGCTCGATTAAGGGAGATTGAATCTACTAAAAAACAAATAGCCTCAGGAACAGATCCTTTAACACAACAGGCCGTATCTGACATAAGAAAGACGGGTGAAACAACAAAAGGGCAGCTTGCTAAATTTACTGGCGGAGATGTTGGCGGAACCTTATCAGCAATGCTTAGAGCACAAAGAAACATAGGTCAAGGACAAAACCAAGCTTATGCTCAATCACAACAAAGATTACCATTTTTTGAAAACTTACAATCTCAACTTGGAAATAGAATAGCTCAAAGAAAACTTGAACTTGATGTTAACGCTCAAGACACTGCTAAGGCGGAAAGAGCAAATACACAAAGACAAATAATAGGAAGTGTATCTGGACTTATTGGTTCAGGAGTTGGTGCTTTAGGTAGTGGAGCTCAAGCTGGACAGATGGGAGGTTCTTTAGGTGGTGGCGGTGGAGTTAATTCTCTTGGTCAATTTAATCCAGGAACATCATTACCAACAATAACAGCCCCACAATTAAACCCTGCATTTCAACAAGGACTATCAGGAACTAACGGAATGGGTGGATTCGGACAAACGCTTGGCGGTGGTTTTGGTGGTTAATAAATAGATAAAAATGGCTGACAACTTACCTTTAGAAAACGAATATGTATCAGGTGTCCAAAACGACCCTAATTTACCATTAGATAATGATTTGTCTTCTGGGCTTGGTGCTGGAATAAATGCTAATTTTTCATCTGACCAAAACCTTGTGTCTGGTCTTGGTGCTGGAATAAATGCTAATTTTTCATCTGACCAAAATCTTGTGTCTGGTCTTCCGCCAAACACAAATGGCGGTGATATTGGAAATAACATAGATAATGCTACTATAGGTCAATTCTCTCCATCAGGAAGTAATGTTCCGAGTAGTGATGTTGCTTATATCCAAAACCAACTAAACCCACTTGGAAATCAGCAGTTGGCTCTTATGGGGGCTACAAACGAATTATTTCAACAAGGAATGAATTTGCCACTACAAGTGGGCGGAACATCTGGACAATTAACAGGTAGTAGAGGGATATATGCTGCTCAAAATCAAGCAGTACCTTTTGCTTTACTTGAACAAAGAAGAGCTCTACAGCAACAGGCAGCATTAAAAAGGGCTAAAGATTTAGAGAAGTTTAAGTTAAAAAAACCAGAATTATCTAAAGACCCAAGATTTAATAGAAACCTTGTTAGTACGGCTAATGAATATATTGATATTTTTGTAAAGAGAGCCGAGCAAGAGTATGGTAGTCATGAGGCTGCTATGGCTGCTTTGACAAGTGATAGCACTAAGATAGGTAGAGAGTTTGCTCAACAAATGGATAATCTTGATATTTTAGCTAAAGAAGTAGATCAAGTTGTTGATTTGAATGCTGAGGTTGAAAAAGCTATAGAGTCTGGAGACCAATATGTTTCTGATGAGACGGTTAAACTGCATAATGATTTTAAAAATCTTCAAGAGAAGTTTGCTAACGGAAATGCTTTTGGTGCTGCAAGTTTTAGGAATCAACTTCAAAAATTACAAACATCCCAAAGTGTTGATCAATACTTTAAAGAGAATGATGTTCTAAAAAATATAAGTGGAGAAATTCTACAGAAAGCAGGTATTGATGATTCAAGATCTGACCAATTTAGGACTACGACAAGATATACTCAAGACTTTGAGAAGGGAGCCAGAGAGCAAGCAAAACAAATGAAACAAAATGTTGCCTTTAGAAATAGACAGGATCTTTCTGAGGATGATATATTTAACCGTATAATGGCCTTAAAAGGCAAGGTTGATAAAAGAACAGCTTCAGTAAAAGCTAAACCTCAATCTTCTGGGGCTGTAAATCCTAATGAAATAGCTGTGTCCGATCAGAAACAAGTTATTAATGTTGGTGGCAAAAATTTTAACGTAAACAAGTCTATTGATTTTTCTAATGACGTTAAAACAAAACCAATAAAATTCAATGGGCTAACAGAGGTTAATCCTGATGGAACATTAAAAACTATAGAGGGAGTTCAAAATGTAGTTCCTGGAGCCTTAAAAACGATAGTTGATGCCAATGGTGTTGAAAGGAAGGTTATGACTGGACAAATCTTGAAAACATCCAAAAACAAGATAACCGGGAAGGAAGAGAATATTTATCAAGATGTTATACTTGATTACGACAATATAAAGTCTGGACTTTCAAACTCATCAAAAAACGCAAAAACATTTGTTGATGTATTCGATAATTCAACAACTAATATTCAACAAAGAACAAAAGACTTTGCTGATTTAGCTAAGGATTTTGAAGGTAATTTTAGTCCTGAAGTAGAAGATGTTGCTAAAAGGTTCGTAAACTCTGGGTATAATTATGATGAGTTTGATAAGTTTGTTTCGAGTGAGTCAAGAGCAGGAAGAGATGTCGTGCTATCTGAGGATGCTAAGAAGCAATTTAATGAAGACCTTAAAGAGGAAACTTTTAATAAATTAAAAGCTAAAGTTGGTAAAAAAACTACCGAAAAATCTTTCAAAATAAAAGGAGAATCTTTTACTGAAAAAGAGTTGAGAGATGGCGGATGGACGGATGCTGATATTAAAACACTGAAATAAGATGAGTGAAACAGAAAGAACGATACCAAAGCCACCAAGTGCTATTGAAAGCAAAAGGACAATACCAATCCCTCCGAGTGCATTAAAAAAAAAAGATTTAACGGATCCGAGTATTCAGTCAATTTCGACATCGGATTTGGGTGGCTCTACATCAGATTTGGGCGGTTCTACTTCGGGTGTACAACCAAAGACTGAGTTTCCTTCTGTAACTGGTGCTGAATTAGCTATAAAAACTATTGATTTTGAATCTTTATTTGATAAAGATAATCAAGATATGCCACCTGCTCAGAGAATAAAATCTTTAGAGGAGTCAATATCTGATTCTAAGGCACGTGAAGCTAAAAGAGTTAAGATAGAAAACACAATCAGACAAAACACATTAAAAAACCCAGATCTTTTAAAAGGTCCAGAAAATGAGGTTAATGATATTTTAAGGCAGAAAGCTTTAGAAACCACAAGAGACCCTAAGCTTGCTGATGAAATTGTTAACTCATTATCTTCTATAAAAAGAGATAAAGATTTATTGGATAATGAAATTCAAGAACCTTTAGATATTACTCCTGATTTTAATCAAGACATTATTTTAGGTAATATACATAAAATAAATACTCAAAACAAAAAAGAAGAACTTATATCTAATGGGTATAGTGAGGATGATGCTGATAAAGAGTCTAAAATATTAACTGGAGATAAAGAATTTATTTCTAAATTAAAAAGAGACAATTTTAACAAGACAAGGGATATTCTTTTGTCTGAAGGAAAAACAAAAGAGGAAGCTGATTCGTTAGCGAGGATAGCTATTCCTTTAGAGGAAGAGATTAAGAGTGTTGATTACAACCTTAATATGAATAAGATTAAGAGTGATTATTTATCATACCTTGAGAAAAATGATCCTGAAAAGATTAATGATATAAAATCAGCATCTTCGGTTGGAAATTTCAAGGGGGAGAGAGCGTTAAGATTTATGCAAGAATCATTAATGCACCAATCTGATATTGTTTCCGCTAAAATAAACAATATATTATCAAAAGGTGCTGAAAATTTAAGCGAGGAAGATATAAATTCCATACAAACATTAGAGAGTCAAAATTCAAGGCTTGAGAAAAGATTTAAAGGAGCTATTTATGATTACCCAGAAATGATTGAGAAAATAGTTGCTGAAAAGGCTGCTCAAAAAGAAGTTGATGAATCATATAAAAAAGCAAAAGCAAACGCATTACTACCAGGATTTGATGGTGATAACGCAAGAGCTGAAGTGTTGTATCATCAAGTTATATCTCCTATATTAGGAGCTTCAGTTAATCTTGTTGGAAATGTTGTTGGATTCACAGCTAATATGTCAAAAATGTCATCAAATGATGAGATTAGTTCTGGTATGGCAGGAATAGTTTCTGATTGGGCTAACGGTTATTTTGATACTGAAAAATCTGCAAGCATATATAAGAAGCCTTCGGAATTAAAAGGAAGCATTTTTGAGAATGGAGATTTAAAAGCTGAGAAACTTGTGCCTAAGATTTCAGAAACATTATTTCAAATGTACGCACTTCTTGGTGGTGGAGCTGCTGTGGGTGGGGCTCTTGAGTCGGCAGGAATAGCTACTGGAGCAGCACAAAAAATAGGCTTGGTAACAAGTTCTTTTGTTACTACTCAAAATGACTATTATAATGAAGCTAAAGATTTAGGTCTTTCTGATTCTGAATCAAACAACTTTGCTAATGCTTCTGCACTTAGCACTTCTTTACTTGAATTAATAAACCCTCAAAGCTATGTGTTTGGAAAAGAGGCTAAGAAGGAGTTTACTAAAGGTGTAGTTAAAATGATTAAAGATGGCGTTGATATGAAAACCGCCATAAAAGAGAATTCAAAATTTATAGGTAAAGAACTTATAGGTGAGAATGCTCAGGAATTTTCTCAAACTTTCGGTGATCTTGGCGTTAAATATCTTTTCAATAAAAAGAATCAAGAAAATATTTTTGACATTAATATTACTCAGGATGAAATTAAGGAAACTATATTACTGACATCTATAGTAGCAGGTGGTGGGTCAGCCCATGGTGTAAAAAGCAGAAATGGACTTGAGGTTGAATCTTTATATAGAGCTACAAAGGATATTGATAAATTTACAGACTTCTTAAACAAACCAGAAACACAAGAGCAATTTACTGAGAAAGAGCTTAAAGATGTTCATGAGAAAGTTGTTGAGTATAAAAAGGTTGTAGATGGACTTCCGAATAATTTAGATGAAAATTCTAAGGTTAAGTTGGCTAACTTGGTTTATAACAAGAAAAAGCTTAATGAAAGCAAGAAAGACGTTTATGTTGATGAAACAGTTTCGGCAAAAGCTGGAGACGATATACAGACTCAGATAAATGAGATTGACGGACAGATATCTATGGTTTTTGACGAGCAGACAAACACCAACATTGATACTCCTATTAGTAGCTTAAAGTTGGATATTGATGGCGGAAAAACAGAATATAAAATAGGTGAACAGTTTTTCTCTGAATCAGAGATAGTAAACAGATTAAGTGATCCTAAGTTTGCTGAATCAGTTAAGAATGGAGATGTAGATTTAGTTATAAACAATCCTTCTGAAAATGTTTCAAAATCTTTAGAAGGTAGTGGGCTCCTTACAAATAAACAACTTAATTCTATTAAGCCAGAAGAAGTAACGGTAGAAGCAGAGAAGGCCAAAGAGCCGGAAGCTGTAAAAGAACCCGTAAAAGAATCAATAAAAGAACCTAAAACTAAACCTGTAGAATCTAAGGTTGGTGATAGTATAAATAAATTATCTGAATCTATAGGCGAAGATCTTGCTGGGCCAGTAAATGTATTCAATAAACCAGAAGTTTTTAATTCATTGATTGAGACAGCTCAAACCATAGCTAACGAAACTGGATTTGAAGGTAAGAAGCTTATTGATGAGGTTAAATCTAAACTTTCAGAAACTCTTGGCGAAGATTTTAACCCTGAAAATATAGATGATATCTCTGGGGAGATAACTGAATCCATAAAGAAGGGTGAAACAGATAAAATCGAAGAAAGAAAAACTAAGGCTAAGGCTAAAATAAGTTCTGCTTTAGAAAAGTTAAAAAATAGTGCCGGAACGACATTATCTTCTGGGGGAATAAACAAGGAATCTATAGAAGCTGTTGGAGAGCTTGTAGCTGGATATATAGAGCTTGGAGCATTAAATACTGCGCAAGTAGTTCAAAAGGTCCTCAAAGACCTTAAAGCTGTCGGTATAGATGCTACCGAAGAAGATGTTATGGGTGTTGCTGATAATGTAAAAGAATTTTTTGATTTAAAAAAATCAGAGGTTGTTGTCGAGAAGCCTGTAGAACAAAAAACTGAAAAGAAACCTACAGCAAAAAAAGAATCTCCAAAAGAAAAACAATCTGGATTTCAAGAAAGAACATTGAGTGCTGCTGAAGGTACTCCGGCTAAAGAGCAGGTAAAAAGAGTTGTAGAGGAAAATAAGCAGTTCTATACTGTAATGAATATTCAAGGATCTGTAGATCAAGCTTCTAAAGAAATAGAAGGAGAGGGTGGGTTCGATGCTGCATTCGAGGGAATGATTGTAGAAAACACTAATCTTGATGATTTAGCTATGCTTCAAGTAAAAAGACAGCTTGCTTTAGATTTTTATGGCGGAGAGCTTGATGCTGCAGTTAAGGATGGTAGAAAGAAAGATGCAGACAAAGCTTATAATAGGGTAAAATTACTTCAAGACGCAATATCTAAAAGTGCGACAAAAGCTGGTCAATCCATTTCTATGCTTCAAATATGGAAATCATTAAGACCTGATGGTACTGTTGATTTTATGGATAGAAAGCTTAAGGATTATAATAAATCAAGAAGAAGTGATAAACCAAGAAATAGCAGGGAAACAATAGGTCAAACTATTGATAATTTCCAAGACTTCATGACCAACCTTACTAACGATCAGATAGATGAAATATTAAGTTCTGATAAAGGTCAAAAAGCTATAGATAAAGCTCTTTCTAAAATCTCAGGCTCAACCAGAAACGAACTTAAAGACAAGATAAACAGAAGGAAATCAAAGGTTGATAGCGTAGTAAATAGACTTGATTCATTAAAAATAAAAGGAGATAAATTATTTGCTCTTCCTCCAGGAATAAATTTACTACCTGATATATGGAATGGTTCTATAGAGGTGATTAAAAAATCTATACAAGCAGGAGAATCTATGGCTACAGCCATTGATAAGGCGGTTGCTTATATAAAGAGTAATGTTGGAGAGGAAGATTTTGGGGAAAAAGTTTACAGAGCCCAATTTGCTGAGGAGAAAAAATCTTTGGATAGTGATTCTGAAATAAAATCAGAAATAAACAAAGCAATGAAAGACCTTGGTGTAAACATTAAGGATATTATAAAGGAACATTACTCTAAAAAAGATGCTTTAGCAAGAACATTAGCTGAAAAGTTAACTGAGAATGCTAACCTTACAAACGAGGAAGCTACACTTCTTTCTAAAGCTATTGAGAATGAGTTTAAATCTAAAGTAAAAGAAAGAGCTGAGAAAGAACTTTCAAAAGCAATGGGGGTAAGCAGGATTCCTGTTAAGAGGGAGATCAAAAAGTTGGCGGATGATTTAATTGAAAAGATAAATCTTGGTGCTTTAGACACTGAGTTTTACAATGGTTTGTTTGCTGATAAATTTAAACTTGCGAAACCATTAACTGTTGAGCAAAGAACTGAATTAAAAAGACTTGCTGATATAGTATCAAAACAAGTGCCTGGAAGTTTGTTTGAAAGAATGTCAACTATGGCTATGCTTGGATTTATGGATACTCTTTATCCTAAAAACAATATGTTTAACACCTTTTTCTCACTATACTATTCTTCAATGCTTTCAGGCATGAGTACAAGTGTTTTAAATATAGTTAGTGCTGGTTCAAACATAGTTTCAAAACCAATTAGAGATGTTGTTAACCTGTCTAAATGGTATAAGGCTGTGAGAAAAGGTGTCGAAGGTGGTAGTGTAAAAGATTTCTTAGCTTATGCTCCATTTAATGATATGTTTTACATGCCAGCAGCATTAACTCATGCTGCTTCTTTAGGAACAAAAGAGTTTGCTGAGGTATGGAAAAACGGAGATTTAGATAGTAAATTTATAGAGCAGGTAGCTAATAAGGAATTTTCAAAGTTAAGTCCACTTGAAAGAGCTAAATATGGTAAGCACGCATTTAAACCTATAAATGTAAATATTGGCGGAAAAAAGATAAGCTTAAACCCTTTTAACTATTATAAGTATGCAGGAAGAAATTTAGCTGCTCAAGATAAAATGATGTTTAGATTTTCTCATGATCTTGAACTTGTCTCAATAATAAGAGAACAACAACTTGATAAGGGGCTTCGTGGCGAAGAATTAAGAAAGGCTGTTATAGATGAGTACACCCAAAGAAATACAGATATGGACGCTGTAAATGAGAGGTTGGAAAAAGAGATATCTTCATTGGAGGCTGATACTGGTAAAAAAGTAACTCCAAGACAAAGGAAAATAAGAATGAAGGAAATATTAAGCGAAAGTTTATCTCCTGAAATACTTGAAACTTCTGAAAACATAGGTAGATCTTCAATATTTACAGATAGCAGAGGTGGATTGCTGGCGAATACTGCTGCAGCAATAGGTAAAATATCAAACTTAAACCCTGGACTTGCATTTATATTTAAACCTTGGGTTCCATTTACAAAGGTCGTTGGTAATGTTTCTGAGTATATGATGGACACAATACCTATCTATGGACAGATGAGAGCTAATGGACTTGGTGTTACAGGTCTTGCGAAGTGGGTTGGAGTCAAAAACATAAATACATCTCAGATGGGAGTCCCTGGAAGCAGGGAGTATTATGAGCAAATGGGCAGAGCTTGGTTTGGAACAGTTGCTTTTTTAGGTGCTGCAGCTATGTTGTTGGGAACTGATGAAGAGGATGAGATATATATAACAGGTGGTTATTCTCCAGATAAATTTAAAAGAGGAAGGGAGAATGTTACCCCAAAATATACTATCGTAGTAAAAGGGGTTGAGATACCTTACTTAAACATCCCTGGTCTTGCAGTTCCTTTGGCCATGATTGGAAACTATAATGATAGAATTAATATGGGTGACAGTCAAGAAACAATGGATGATAGACTTTGGGCTACATCACTAAGCACTGTTTCATTATTAAAGGACATGTCTTTTCTACAGGGGGTACAAGATTTGACAGATATGATTTCTGATATAGCTTCTGGAGAGGTTCATAAAAGTGGTAGAGCTGGAAAAGAGCTTTACAAGAAATACTTTTTGACATTAACAAAACCATTGCCTCAGAACTTCAATCTTGTTGACCAGATAGAGAAATTATTTGACCCAACATCTTTTTCTCAGAAAGACATAAAAGATATCACCATGTACGGACTTGGTTTTCAAAGATTCTTTAATAAACCAAGTCTTGATGTGTTTGGTGATACAATTAAAACACTTCCTGGTTCGTCATTATTGCCTTACGATCATTGGATGGGATTAAAGGGAAATGATGATAGGTGGAAGTTCTTGGCTAAACATAACTCTATTCCTAATAGTATAAATGGTAATGATGAAATTTACTTTTTAAATGGTGACGATATTGAAAGAAGAACACCTAATGAACAAGAGCTTTTTGATTACACTAAAAAGGCTGGTGAAAATTTCAGTAATATGATTAAAGATTATATGTCTGAAGGTGGGTTTGAGGATAGAGAGAAGGCTGTATATAAGTATGGTGGTAAAGAGATAAATGGAATCCAAAAAGACATTAAAGATATGTGGAGTTACTCTAAAAAGAATGCTGACATGGAATTATTTGTAAACTAATTTTTTATATTGATTTTTTTTAATAAATTTGCTACATGGCTGAGAAAATTAAATTAAGCGTAGAAGCTGATAAGAAAGCCATATTTGTTTATGATGCTACAGGCTCTTATGACGAGAAATGTAACCCAGGCGGATACGGAACTCCAAACTTAGAGCCAACAGATATAGAAGAAGCAACAGTGGAGGTTTTTCCTCCAGAATCAGAAACAGGAATCACAATAGACGTTAAGGTCGCATTACCAAATAAGTATGGAACAGGATTTGAAAT
>Ga0307377_10005049_pt1 | contig 14230 bp, 13 predicted proteins | sample TR3MG_FD_202535 | JGI IMG/M metagenome (GOLD analysis project Ga0307377, IMG submission 202535) | Soil microbial communities from Risofladan, Vaasa, Finland - TR-3 | ecosystem: Environmental > Terrestrial > Soil > Coastal area > Acid sulfate soil | place: Finland: Risofladan, Vaasa | collected... | reverse complement strand
ACCCAGCTCCGGAAATTATGTTGAGCATGTCGTTACATTAATCGCCCAAAACCCAGACTACGCAAGGCTCCAATGCCATGCCGCCCAAAACAGTCCACATAATCGAGCAGTCTACATAATCGGCCTTTGCGGACTCTTGCAACCAGTCTAATTTAGTTGGCTAAGAGCGTCTGCTTGGGAAGCGCCTCCTCTAGTTCAAAATTGTAGGCTGAAAGGTGTCTACTGGCTCAAGGATGCTTCAGGATATGCCGCTAAATTTAATGTTAGAATCCCATATGCGTATATTTGGGATATAGCTTGGGTGAGAAAATGGCACAAAACGCAACTCAACTTTCCGCACTGTCTCGCCTATTTTCGCCAAGCGTCTTTCACGAGATGGCGAAGAAGGGGCGATCACCCTTGTTTGCGCGCCTGTTCGTACAGACAGGGCTTGCGGACCATCACTTTGATCAGAAGACCGTGGGATCGGCCTTTGATGCCGCATTCTCAGTACTTAGGAGTTCTGGTTTACGCGACGAATATGTATATCGTGCAGCGTTGACGCATAACATTTTATTAGGTCGCCACTCGTTAAACACGGCCAGCATGCTTGCTGAATTTCGGGCTGGTACGTGCAAAGCTGACCTGGTTATTCTGAATGGCACTAGCACCGTTTACGAGATCAAATCTGACCGAGACTCCTTGTCGCGCTTACCAAACCAGATCGCGAACTACCGTAAGGTATTCGCTAAAATCTACGTAATTGCCGGTGAAAGGCATCTCCAGGAGGTGATTGCCAGCACTTCGAACGACATTGGGATAATGAGTCTTTTGAGATGGGATCAAATTCGCACAGTGCGCGAAGCAGCAGATCGCTCCGACTTGGTATGTCCGGCAACGATATTCGACTCGTTGCGACTGGATGAAGCGCGAACAATATTGTGTAATCTCAAAGTGCCTGTACCAGAAATGCCGAACACGATGCTCTATGGTGCCATGCGAGAATGTTTTGCGCGGCTAGACCCATCAGAAGTGCATCGTCAGATGGTCTCGACCTTGAAACAGACACGGAACCTTGCGCCAATCGGAAACCTAGTCCGTCAATTGCCAACGTCGCTACAACCAGCAGCGCTTTCAGTCAAAGTGCGAGGCTCGGATCACGAACGCTTGCTTGCAGCGGTGCAAACCCCCCTCAACGAAGCGATGACTTGGGCGTAAACACAATATGTACCACCCATATTTTCGAGGCAAACAGTTCGAGCTGATTACGATTCGAGAGACTGCAGTTTTGTTGGCAGAATCTGAGTTTGTGCCAATTATTGAACCTGTAAGAGAAGCTTTAAATGGCCTTAAGCGCACGCTGAAAGCAATCACCGCTGCTGACGGCGATGCGATTATCATCGTTAATCCCTATCATGGTGATCATGCCGAAGACGGGACGGACATCACTATGCTGCTTAATGACGAATTCATCGACGATGAGGGCATCACGGCCGGCATTCTGCTGAAGGATGACATGGATATTGCAGCAGCAATTGCTCATTACGAAAAACATAAACACCACACCCCAACTTTTGTGCATGCTGGTTTCACTGATCCGAAAGCATTGATTGAAAAGTTGGGCGATAATCTCAACGATACACGTCATGTCTTCTTTGAGAATCACTGCGGTAAGTTATACCGCAAACATTTCAAGGGGTGTGAGCGTATCCTTCTTCGTGACGGCTTCAAGAAGCAGCGTAATGCTGATTATCCTGCTATCGAAATTTTCTCCGACCTCCATGTTACATACGACGACGAGGAGAATATGAACGGGTTTGGTGATTTTTTGATTGTAGGCGACGACTACAGCGAGGGAGGTGGGCCAGCTTACGCTGTAGCAATTCACCTGACCTATATCGATCCTGACGAAGACGATGTTATGTATATTTACCACTTCGTCTCAACGACGCAGGATACACCTACCGATCCGGCCGGAAAATTTGCCCAAGCGCTTGACAAGCTGATCATCAAACTTGATTCAGGCAAATCAAAGTTGTTTGAAAGCAGTGCCATCCAGGAGCTCCGCGAACTCCATGAGAAGGGTCATTTTCCTGGGCTTGGTTATGTAAAGAAGCTCTCGATGAAACACCACATTGAGACCCTTGCCGACTTTCTTGTCTGAATAACTTGCATGCCAACACGGTGCTGTCCTGAATGTTTTGAAGATCGCGGACTGCGCAATAATATTATCCCCTCTCTTAATCCGACGCGTGGCACTTGTGATTTCTGCAAATCGACAGATGTTGATTTGGTCGAGCCAATCCAACTTGCAGACGTGTTTGAAATGCTTATCGGCGTTTATGAGCCTGATCCCGATGGCAAATCCCTTGTTGAGTGGCTGAAGGATGATTGGCAGCTTTTCTCGCATCCACTTATGGATGTGGCTCATGCAAAGGAGTTGCTTAGCGAAATCCTCGATGATGGGGACATAGTTCGTAAGACATTTTCACCCTCAGCGACATACAAAAGTGAGGGGCTCCTCCGTTGGGAAACACTGCGGGACGAGCTTATGTATAAGAATCGCTATTTTCTTGATGAAACGCTTGATACGGATCGATTAAAGGAGTTGCTTGATCACCTCCTGGCAGACGATATGCCGGAATGCTGGTACAGGGCTCGCATCTTGATAGCTGATACGCCGTATCCAATCGAACAAATGGGTGCACCACCGAAGCACTTGGCGACCTATGGGCGCGCGAACCCAACCGGCATACCTTATCTTTATCTTGGCTCGCACCCAGAAACTGCAGTATCCGAAGTCCGTCCACATACCGGTGAAGTGGCGTGTGTGGCAGATTTCCTTATCTCAGCTCCGCTGAAAGCGGTCGATTTGCGCAACCCGCGCAAGTTGGTTTCGCCTTTCGTTCTTGGTGATGCCAGCGCGATCGGCCAGTTACGTGCTGACATCCCATTCCTTGAAAGGCTCGGTCAGGAACTTACGCGCCCAGTTTTGCCTAGAAGCGCCGGTATCGACTATATACCGAGCCAATATCTGTGCGAGTTCATCAAGAAAAGTGGCTATGACGGCGTTGTCTATCGCAGCTCAGTAAGTATGGGAATAAACCTTGCGCTATTCGACCCCGACAAGGCTATCGCCAGGGCGGTATCACTCTTTAATATCAACCGCGTTTCAGTCGAAGTCTCACCTGTCTAGCATTCTTTTATTAGGTACTTTCACATGCAACTAAGTGACTATAAACCAGCAGGTCTCTGGTTGGATCAGTTCAATCGCCAAATGGGAGACCGTAAATTGGCGGAGCAAATGTTGGACAAGTTTAGATACGTCTCAAATGTAGACTTGGCATCAGACATCGCGATTTTGTTGGAGAAAAACATTCCCCGTCTGGAAAAGGCTGCACTATATGTAGAGCGCGAGATGCCGACTACTAGAAGCAAAAAGCCAATGAAAATGTACAGGGAAGATAAAGTCTTAAGGAGTGGTAGCCGTAAAAAGGCATTTCGTGCCACAGGTGCTGCGCGAGCAGTGGTACGGTCACCAACCAATCGCCAACAGCAAGTGGGCAGTGAAGGAGTCATCGCGCAACAGCTTACGCAGCTTTGTGCTAAGAGTCGCCGCCGGTTTCTACTACATCCCTCTGCAGAGGAAATTCGTGCTGTAGGGGTGCGGCACATAATGATTGTTACAGATTTCGTGGGTTCAGGTACTCGCGTCCACCGTATGCTTGAATCATTGTGGCAAGTACGTTCTGTTAGGAGCTGGCGTTCTGGAAAATTTGTTCGCATGTGGGTAATGAGTTATAGCGGCACAGAAATGGGCTTGTCGCATGTTCAGAAGCATCGATCAAGGCCGAACGTACGACATGTTCTTCCTTGCCCAACACTAGATAATTCATTTGGTGACCATGATTCAGCAGCCCTTAAGGACCTATGCCGTTTATATGGGCAATTCCATGCACGCCCACTGGGCTATGGCGAGGTTGGGGCGCTTATTGCGTTTGAACACAGCTGCCCTAATAACGTCCCGGCTGTTTTTATCGAATCGTCTGCTTCGCATAAAGCACCATGGGAGCCTATGTTTGAAAAGCGGTCTACCACCCAGTTGGCTCAAGCAATCAACCGAGCGCCCGCGCAAATAGGAAATCTCGCGCTTGAAACATTGGGGTATCTAACTATTGCTAACGCCCAAGCCTACATCAGCGCGAGCCACAAAAAGCGTAATATCATTCTTTTGTTAGCCGCATTCGCCCGGCGGCATCGCGATACCTGTGAACTGGTGGGCATTACGCGCATGCCATTGTGGGAATTGTCATTGGCACTTAGCCAAGCCACCGAACTCGGGCTAGTTGACGCGCAACGCCGATTAAGCGTCTCTGGTAGAAAAGAACTTCGCAAGTTAGAACTCCAAGGGGAAGCGCAATTAGTGGCGCAGCCGCAGAAATCCTATTACCATCCGACTGTGCTGAGGGTTCCTTGCTAACTTCATCTAGATATCTTCCAGTCTTTTGGCTGGAAGCTGTAGGGGGCAGGTTATGCTTTCCGAAGGTCGAACTCCCGCTGACAGGAGAACGGGTATCTCGCTTTCCAGCTTCGAGGTCTTGCGGAATCGAGACACCCGTCCACCAGTGGACATTCAAAAGTAGATGAATCGTTGGATCTCTCAGCATTTTTTGCAACAGGGACGCAAAAATGGCGTCCCTCCAGATGTCTTGAAGCACGCTGTCGCAACAGCTAATGCTCTGCTAATAAAGTCCCCGCAACTGCCGCCACTATTTTCGCTGCGCCACATTGCGCATGAAACCGGAGTCCCATATGTTTTTCTCCGCGAAGTTATCGAGCGTCGCAATTATAAGGAGCCTAATAGCAATCTCGGCGCATACGAGGAGCCTTACCGAGTATTTAAACTGAAAAAGCAAAAGGTCGGTCACTCCAAGGATCGATTCAGGTTCATTTGTGTGCCGCACCCTTTATTGCTCAAAGTTCAGCGTTGGATCAATCGTGAGATTCTTGCCAAAGTGCCGACCCATGAAGCAAGTTTCGCCTATGTTCATTTAGGTGGAGTCGTCCCTGCCGCCAAGTTACATACGGATGCAGGATGTAAATGGCTCATTAAACTAGATGTCACCAATTTTTTCGAGTCGATCCTTGAGACAGACGTATACCGAGTCTTCAATGAATTGGGCTATCAGCCCTTAGTTGCTTTCGAGCTGGCACGTCTTTGCACTCGCGTGAGGGCTCGAAATAACCCCATTGATACAACAAAGCGCGGTCGCGATTATCCAGGGCTACCATATAAAGATGTCCGCATCGGACATCTGCCCCAAGGTGCTGCCACAAGCCCGTTACTCTCAAATCTTGCCTCTCGACCGCTAGATGCGACACTACTTTCCTTTGCACAGCAAGAGGAGCTTGTCTACACTCGCTACGCTGACGATCTGACCTTTTCATCTAATACGGAATTCTCCCGAGCCAAAGCCCTCGAACTTGTGCATAAGGTATACGGCCATATTCGAGAACATGGTCTTTGGCCAAACAAGGCTAAAACCAAGATAGTGCCACCTGGGGCGCGAAAGATCGTTCTGGGACTGCTAGTGGATGGTGCAACTCCGCGTCTTAACAAAGAATTCAAGGCTCGTGTTAGAACGCACATCCATTTTTTATTGCGAAAAGACATGGGACCCACGCAGCACGCGCACAACAGAGGTTTTAACTCCGTCTTGGGTTTGCAGCGGCATGTCTATGGGTTGGTGGCTTATGCCGCTGGTGTCGAACCTATGTGGGCGCACCGAGCGAAAATGGAACTGGCAAAAGTAGATTGGCCAGAGTTTGATGGATTCTAATGGTTATGTAAAAAGAGCGCATTGATTTGAAAAATCAGTACTGAACTTTCGCTTCGGGAGCATCCGTTCGATATACTCAATAAGCGGACATCCACAATGATCTAAATCATGTTGCCAGCGTATGACCGCTTAGGCCGACTTCCAGACCGTCTTCATTTTGGCCAAAGGCGACGTCGGTCTGTCGATTGCGTGTGGCCGCTGTGCATGCGAGACCGGACATCGGGCCGCTAAGCCGCATTCGAACGACCACTGTTCATCGCTACGACCGCGACCCCGAAGCGACATTGGACATCACGTTGGCTAACCGTCGGCTCACGCCAAAGAAGCGGTAATTACAGCTAACCCAAATTCGAGCGCTTGGTTCGAGCCCTGGTCAGGGAACCGCGACGGATTTCGGCCAGCGGACCGTGAGGTTACCGCTCGATTAGAGCATTGAGTGGCCGGTTCCACTTCAAGAGGAGATACCTAGCCATTGCCGCATTTTGCCTAGCGGCACAATAGGATATGACCTAAACTGCCTTCCTTCATCACAAGACCATTTCCAACCATGAAGGCAGCTATCGCCAATTCCATATACCATCGGCAGTCGATATGGATCGTCTTGGCTGTCGGCCTGATAGTCGTGCTGATGATGGCATTTGGATGGATGGCGATTTCGCGATTTCAGACCGCAGAAACCTCGTGGGAAGCATACGCACAGCGCGCCGTCGTTATTGACAATACTCTGAACGATCTCGGGCAGAAAATCGGCTACGGCGGCTTCATCCACAACTTCAAGAATCTCGTTCTGCGGCGCGATTTGCCGCGTTACCAAGCCGCCATCGAGCGCGACATATCCGGCCTGACCGCAGATCTCGACCAACTCGACAGCCTGCTCAGGAAGCCGGAGGACAAGGCGGCGCTGGCCCAGGTGCGCGCCACCTTCACCGAATATGCGGATAAGTACCGCATGGTTTCGCAGATGATCCTCGATGGGAAATCTCCGACCGAAATCGACGCGGTGGTCAAGGTTTCCGATACGGCTGCCCTCGCCGCCATCGGGCAACTCGTCGTGGGCAGAATCGAAGAGGCCCGCACGGCCGAGCAGAATGCCCATGCGCTTCAAGCCAGCGCCTTGCTTTTCTTGCGCTTTGGCGGACTGCTGCTCCTCGTGGCGATTGCGGCAGCCGCGGCGACGATGGTCAAGTTCCAGAAGCGTGTCCTCGCCGCCAGGGAGGAAGCCGATACCGCCAACCGGGCCAAGAGCACGTTCCTCGCGACCATGAGTCATGAAATCCGGACGCCCATGAACGGCGTGCTCGGCATGATCGAGCTCCTGGGCCTGACAAAGCTCGACGGTGAGCAGCGCACCACACTCCAGATCGTGCGCGAATCGGGAAAGTCGCTGTTGCGGATCATCGACGACATCCTGGACTTCTCCAGGATTGAGGCGGGGAAACTGGAAGTTCGCCCTGAGGTCGCCTCGATTAAGAAGTTGATCGAGAGTGTGAACAACCTCTACACCGGCAGCGCCAGCAGCAAGGGCTTGCGCCTCAAGCACAGCACTGATCCTAAAATCAGTCCCGCGGTACTGGTCGATCCCGTACGATTACGGCAGATCCTCAACAACTTCGTCAGCAACGCGCTCAAATTCACCCCCCGGGGCGGCACTATCGAGGTCAAGGCGGAATTGATCGAGCGGGCCGACGCAATGGATCGGCTGCGGTTCTCGGTAAAGGATACCGGCATCGGCATTACTGCGGAACAGCAGAAGCAACTATTTCAGCCGTTCAGCCAGGTCGAAAGCGATACCGCCCGCCGCTATGGCGGTACCGGTCTGGGGCTCACGATTTGCCGGCGGCTCGCCCACATGATGGGCGGCACAGTCGAGATGGTGAGCGAGCCAGGCAAGGGGACAACGATGATCCTCACCTTGTCGCTGCCAATCGCCGATCCGAAGGATCTCGCGACAATCGACCCGCAAGCCATGCGAGATTTGCCCAGCACCTCAACGAGAATGCGCCGCTTGGCGCCGAGCATTGCGCAAGCCGAAACCGAGGCGACGCTGGTGCTTTTGGTGGATGACCACCCGACCAATCGCGCGCTTCTCGCGCGCCAGGTGCATGCACTGGGCTATGCTGCGGAGAGCACTGAAAACGGCCTCGAAGCATTGGATAAGTGGAAGTCCGGGCGATTCGGGATCGTTATCACCGACTGCAACATGCCTGAGATGGATGGCTACGAGCTTTCGCGCAGTATCCGCAGGCTCGAATCGGCCAAAGGCGGCAAACGCATTCCGATCATCGCCTGCACAGCCAACGCGCTGCAGGGCGAGGCCGAAACCTGCTTTGCCGCCGGCATGGACGACTATATCGCCAAGCCGGTCGAATTGACGGAATTGCTTAAAAAGCTCGATCAATGGTTGCCGATACCCGCACCGGGAAGCACGTCCGCTGAAACGTCCAGCAAGGGATCGGATGCGCTGGCACAGGGTGCAGACGCAGCGGCCCCGTTAGATCGTTCGGTGCTCGCCGCGATTTCCGGCGGAGATGCGACCGCCGAGCGCGACATTCTCCTGGACTTTCGGCGCGTCAACGATCAAGACGCCGCCATGCTCGAGCAGGCTGTGGCCAAAAGCGATATCCTCCAAGTCACACGCGCGACCCACCGCATCAAGGGTGCCAGCAGGACGGTCGGCGCGATGGGGCTTGCCGGCGTGTGCGAGCGCATCGAGCACGCCAGTCGTGCCAATGACTGGCCGACGGTCGAGGCCAAAATGGGAGCGTTCCATCAGGAATGGATACGCTTGAACGCCTATCTTGACTCCCTTTGACCACAGACTCAGGGACGGAACAGGCAAGACGACCAACGGAGAGACATATGCAAATTGACCAATTATGTTTTCTGGTTGTCGAAGACCATGACTTCCAGCGCAGGGCGACAGTGAGGATGCTCGAGAGCCTCGGCGCGAAGGGTGTCCACGAGGCTCCGGAGGGCCGTGTCGCGTTAGCGATTATCCAAGACCCGACCCGCCCGGTTGATATCGTCATCTGCGACCTCGATATGCCGGGCATGGATGGGATGGAATTTATCCGTCACTTGGGCGCGTCCGGACTCCCGATATCGATCATTCTCGCCAGCGCGCTGGAGCGCAACCTGGTCGCCTCGGTCGAGACCATGACCGAAGCCTACGGCATCAGGCTGCTGGGAGTCGTGGAAAAGCCGCTCACACCAGGAAAGCTGGTGCCGCTGATTGAGCTCCATAAGCCGGTGCAGACGAAGCCGGACCGCCCTAAGGCGGTCGGACCGTCCTTTACGCTGCAAGAGATTACGGCAGGATTGAAGAACGACGAATTCGAGCCCTTCTTTCAACCCAAGATAGAACTGGCGACCCGCCAAGTCAAAGGCGCGGAAGCGCTCGCCCGCTGGCGCCATCCGCAAAAAGGCATCGTCGCACCCTACGCATTCATAAAGCTGCTTGAAGACAACGATCTCATCGATGAACTCACATGGCTTATGCTGAAGAAGGCGGCGGCATTCTGCAGCACGTGGCGCAGCGCAGGGCTGGACGCCACGGTGTCGGTCAACCTGTCGCTCAAGTCGCTTAGCGATATACACCTCGCAGACCACGTAACAGAGCTCGTGCTCAGCGAGAATCTCGAGCCAAGCCAGATGATACTCGAGGTGACCGAATCCGCGGCTACGACCGACGTCGGCCCAGCGCTGGAAAACCTCGCGCGCTTGCGCATGAAGGGCTTCGGCTTATCCATCGACGACTACGGCACCGGTTACTCTTCGATGCAGCAGCTCACGCGCATTGCATTTACCGAGCTCAAAATCGATCAATCCTTTGTTACGAATGCAGCCAAAAAGGAATCCGCCAGGGTGATTCTCGGTTCCAGTCTCGACATGGCAAAGAAGCTCAACATTACAGCGGTGGCCGAAGGGGTTGAAACGCAGCAAGACTGGGACTTGCTCCGCCAACTCGGCTGCGGCCTCGCGCAGGGCTATTTCATGGCCAGGCCGATGGAAGCCGGCGCCTTCCTGGATTGGGTTCAGGGTTGGAAACAGTCGGGATGACTTTTGCCGGCCACGAGGATCAACTGCGGTCGATTGCCGCTAGAGATGTCAGCACAACCTGCGACGCGAACATACACAGGCCACCCACACCAGATTAGATCTGCCCGGCTTGGGACGCTCTTAGCTCAAGGGTAGCCGATCTGCGTGTTGAAGACTAGACAGAAGACGCTTAACGAAATACACGCGGCGAACTGCACCCCCAACTGTTTGCCAAGGACGCTCACCGGCAAGCGTTCACTGTCGACTAATAACTCATCTGATCACTGCAAGGCTAACCCGCTCACGCAATTCTTTGCCCGCTTTAAAATGCGGCACATATTTGGCAGGCACTTTCACTTTGTCGCCGTTCTTGGGATTTCGCCCTTGGCGCGGCGGCCGGTAATTCAAGCCAAAACTCCCAAAGCCGCGAATCTCGATACGCCCCCCGCGCGACAGCGTGGCGGACATGGCATCCAGAATCACCTTAACGGCATGTTCAGCGTCCTTGGCAAACAGTTGGGGGTGCAGTTCGGCTAGGCGCGTAATGAGGTCTGATCGATTCATACTGGAATAGTTGTCTTGGCCAACGGCTGACTAATAGTTAAAGCCAGCTTGGCGCTCAATTCTACCGGAATTTGTTTGTGCTGCGCTTGGCATAATGCTCGTTGGATATCCACATAAGTGTCGGAAGCCGCCAGTCACACTGCATTGAGATCAACGACTGCTATGCAAAGCGGCCATTCAATGCGACCTGTAAGTCGTTTGTATTTCTGTTTTACTGGACGAAATTGTCATGATGAAAACGGTTGTTCCATCAACCGTTCTCAGGACATGCGGAGCCGGTAACAGCTCGGTGTGAAGCTCTGGGGATAATGTAACCGCCGATGAACTTGGTACTGCGGTTCACAACCATTAAAACTCGTAGATTTCTGTCCAGACTACCGGAGTTATATTAACCACCGAAGTTGATATTTCTACTCAGCCAATAAGTCCATCAGCTTTTGTCCCAATGCGATTGCAATGGTCTCCATGTTATCCACTGAGATATTCCGCTCTCCCCGTTCCACTGAACCGATGTACGTCCGATGCAGCCCACATTGATCTGCAAATGCTTCCTGCGAAATACCGATTTCGTTTCGTGCTTTCCTCATATTGGCTGCAAACCTCAGGCGTGCTGATGTCTGTGTGTTTTTCTTCGTTGTCATAGTGGCAAAAGGTTGCCATCTTGACGACTTTGATGCGACAGACTATAAGTAGCATCTGGAAGTCACTTAAAACGAGGAAATCATGTCGAAGACTCAAATACAGCAGAAAAACACAACCAACCCACTGATTGCCAAATTGCTTGAATACGGAGAGAAGCAACGCCTTTCAACCGATGAGATGGCTGAGAAACTAGGTTTGTCCGCAATCTATCTTGACGCCTTGATTCAAAGTAAGCGTGATGTCCACCAATTGCCTATCGACAAGATCCGTTGCATATCCTCTATGCTGAATATGTCATGCCTTGCTGCGCTACTGTTGGCCGGTAGCCTGAGCGAGGAAGACATGATTGAGCAATTCGCTTAACTATTAGTGATGTGCAAGCACCAGCCAAATATGGTTAACCACACCATGCTGGTATCAAATTGCGTTAGCTTTCTGCTGTATTAACTCGGCATCGCACCAGCAAAGCCTCGTAAGGACTCTGCATCATCGAGGAGCAAGCCGTTATCGATCATGCATTGATAGTCGGTAGCTAATTTGACTTGTTGGCTACCGCGTTGAGCGCGTGCAGACGTTCTGCAGCAGAGAGCCGAAAGAACTCAGTCATGATTCATCAGGGAACTGACTTCTTGGGCCATCCAAGTAGGCAGGCGCGAACGCGCTGATGCAATCTTTTTCAGTTCAGACGGTGGCAGTTTAGAGCGCAGCTTCAGGATCGCTTCGCCGGCTTTTTCCGGACCCAGCCAAGCCAGTGCCCGCACCACGTCGCCGGCGGTCAGCCCAGGGAAGATCAACTGCCAGATCGGCGCATGCCGGAACTCAACTGTTTGTGCGCCCAGTGTCAAGTGGCGACTGCGACCTGAAGTGAGATAGACCGCCCGCATAGGCACCTGTGTGGTCAGACCTAGCGCGTTGGCGGCAGCAGCGCCGTGAGAAACGATAGTCTCCCCCCGTTGTTTAGCCAGCCCCTCGACCATTTTGACGGTCGAGGGCGCACGGGTTCCAAAGCGGCTCTCGACGGGCAACGCATAGATGCCGCGACCAACTCTCAGCAGAACGCCGCGCCGCACAAGGCGGGATAGCACCTGATCAACGGCCGCTCTGCTGCCCAGGTGCAACAACTCTTTGGCAACCAAAGGAGTGCCCTCCGACAATCCGGTAGCGTGCTCCAAGACTTGTTGGGTGAGAGTTTGCATGGCGATACCTCTTTTATCTGGTAGAACTATGATTGTATTTCTGACACTTTGCAAGATTTATTAATCATGAACGCAGGGAGTGTTAAGGCAATCTTTTGCAGTTCAGCTTCCAGATAGTGAATCACATTATTGGGCCGACATGTTGCCGGTAGTCCAACCTCACATGGTTTGACTTGATGACAGGATTTTCTGAAGCTCGGATCGAAGATTGGCTACAACTTCTATCAGCGGAATCACTGCCAGGTCATTCTTGCGCAAGAATGCAGCCCAGATTGACTGTCGGGTTGGGTCGGTGGCGAATTCGTTTGTCAGTCCAATTGGCATGCTCATGGGTACATCCATCCCGCGTCTCGTAAATGTGGCGTTGATCGCCTGCGCAAGCGTTTTGGGATTCAGGCTCTCGCGACTAAAAATGACATGCAGATCAAAATAATCCTTCAATCGGCTGTTGACCATCCCGAACAATGCGATTGCATGGAATTTTTCCGCGACGACGCTGTAGATTGGATAAGTGCGGAGACGAGGAGCGGGCAAATCATCGATCAGCGCTGGATAGTCGGCTTGCACTGGGCTTGGGGTGACGGCATCGCCGAAACCAATATCGACTTGGGTATTGCATCGCGCGCCATCCAGTGACGCGCCAATCAATATTCGAATCCCTGCATAACCGGCTTCTTTGCGGATTTCTTCGACAGTGACTGCATCAGGCTCGAATACAATCCCGTCCGGCACCTCAATGCTGGCGATTTCGCGGAATGTGTCACGAACCGTGTCCAGATCGCTTGCCCCAAATCCCAGAAAATCGGCATCCCGAGTTGATCGGTGTGGCATGTCGTACCAGAGCGTGAATAGCAGCGCACCTTTCAGCACATAAAACTCGGCGTGCGCCGACTGGCTGATACGATACAGAAGCCGCTCCAGGGCGAATCTCACCAGCATCTGATTGAAATCTACGCCCTCAGACTTGGCCTTGTTGAGCAGCCTGGTGCGAATTGATGCGCCGAGATTGGCTTTCATGTCAGTGCCTCAAGGTAAGGGCGCATCACGTTTGTGACTCTGTCTATCTTTGCAAAGTGCCAGAGGTCATTTGCATTCACCTTCTTCTGTGCCAGCGCGGCACGAAGCGCTTCCAGTGCGACATCCAAGCCGATTTTGTTGCGGTGCTTGAAGCAGTCAGCAATCGTTCTGGCCACGCTGTATACTTTGAACTCGTGTTCATTCCGGCGATGAATTTCCATGCCCTCTACAAAATGCTTCGGAGCGCACTGAATCATCTTGATGGGGGGGTAGTCTATTTTGGGAGGGTGACTGCCTTGCGGCATGGCGATCCAAACCTGCTTTGGAAGTTGAGTGGTCAGCCCATGATATTGCAGCGCAGTCAGCAGACAAAACACAGCTTGCGGCACCTTGGTGGCAAGGATTTCCATCCCTGCGTTTTCGGTGAGAGGTTTATCCGGTAGCTGGTAGATGCCCCGTCCAGTTTTTTCAAGACGACCGGCTTGCACCAGCCTGGTCAAATAGGCGCGCGGAATGCCGGCGTCATTCAGATCATTCGATCTGATAAGACCTTTCTGGTGAGCAAGTGACAGCACTTGATCTGTGTGTGAGAATTTTTGCATGATGTGGCAAGTATGATACATAAATACATTATAAGCAATTAAATAAAGAATATACGTATCATTTTGTGGTGGGGGTGCTTCTTCAGGCAAAAGGCCGGATGAGAAACTTTTCCTGCGCGACTTTTGCGCGACTCTTACCGCATTTATAGGCACTAATTGGCACTGAACTGGTTATGGAAGTTAGCAACCTATTGATGTATATAGACGTAGAAAAGTTATGGCAGGCTACGAACCAAGGGGTCGGGCGTTCGAATCGCTCCGGGCGCACCAACAAATCAAAGGGTTAGGCAGAAATGTCTAACCCGTTTCATTTTCTAATATTCCTGGAGGTAAACCTAGGGGTAAACCAGAA